>FWWL01004922.1_pt1 | contig 21683 bp, 18 predicted proteins | sample 2228331 | NCBI WGS metagenome assembly FWWL01 (sample SAMEA103939775, study PRJEB20133) | metagenome | reverse complement strand
GGTGAGGACTTCGGCGTTGCTGATACGGCATCGGGGGTTTTGGGGGACTTGGAGGGCTTTGAGCAGGTCGTCGGCGATGCAGTATACTAAGCGGGCGAGGTCTTCGAGTGGAAGACCTGCGTTGTCAGTTGAGGTGGTTTGGGTGTTTGTTTTCATAGGAATAGACTACCTCAGGAGGCTTTTTCAGCAGGAACGACAGGAAAGTTGGGTCCTTCTAATACTCAGAGGGTACTTTGACCGCCTTGAGGTCTAAGTAGCGCTCAAACTCGTAGGGACCGTAGCGCTGGGAGTGCGCGTCCAGTTTTCTGCGAATCAGCTCTTGGCGCATTCGGTTTGCTTCGGCTTCTGTGAACTCGGCGTGTTGAGCAAGGGTTATGGCGGGCACATTCACCAAGAGGAACATCCCTGCATAGATACCGAGATAGCACGCTATCCCCACCCGCGCTAAGGTGCGCACTGCGCGCGGACGATGAATTCGCCCCCACTCAATAATCACGATAGGCGCCAGCACCAGCACGCTCTTCGCCAGCACGAACGCCCACACCCCATAGCCCAAATAGAAGCGCATAATCGGGTTGCCCTCTTCCGCAAGCCCGTGGTGGATAAGCACAAGGGTGATTAGGAGGTCTGCAACACAGACCAAGATGATAGCCCAGCTCTCTACGCTCAACGCTTGCAACCACCGTCGCATGGAGATGCCTCCTCCAAAGGGTCTTTCCATATTATCGGACATCATTATCGGACATCATGCACAGGGTCTTGCAAAGACAGGTAGAATTCGGGGCGTTATGCGTCGGTTTCATATCGGGAGTCCTGAATGGGCGCCCCCGCGCGTGCCTTTGCAGTTGCCGTTGGGCTATGGCTCGTTGGGCTGGCTGGTCTATCTCCTCCAGCGCCAGAAGATCGACCTGCTAACTATCGACCTTGCCCCGATTGCTCAAGCCTGCTACGACTACTGGCGCGAAGTGGGGGATTTGGACGAGGCGTCCGATTCGGTGGCGGTGCTGGCACATCTAACGGAGCGCAAAGCAGAACGCTTGCTCACCCCCCCAGCAGAACCCCCTCTGGAAGAGGAGGAATGGCTTGAGCCTGCTCACCTGCCCGAATCGTTTCTGCCCATCTTGGAAACGCTTCGTGAGCGTGAGGACGCTCGACTGCAGATTTTCTTCCGTTCTACTCCCTTAGACCCCGACACGCTTGACATCCCCCTACCAGAGGGGGCGGAACTGCCCGATGCACTCTGGTTAGCGTTCCAGCGACTGCTTCAACGCGCTCTGCCTGTGCCTGATGCCATCCCCGAACGACGCTACTTCTCCATCCACGCTCGCATGATAACCCTGCGCCAAACCCTGCAAGAGGCACAAGCCCCGATTGCCTTCGACACGATTGCCCATACTGCAGAGGATATCTACGACCTGCTGGTCTGCTTTTTAGCCATGCTGGAACTTTGGCGATTGGGGCAGATTGAGGTCTCAGTGGACGCTCAGTTTGGCATCTGGCTCTCGCTGGTGGAAACAGACCTATCCAGCTAAGCTCATTCTCAATAGTATTCAGCAAACATATAGAAAAAATAAAAATATTTATTATAATATAAACTCGCGAATGCCAGAGAAAACGGTGCTATACAAGTATGATAAAGAGGGTCGGCTGTTGGAGATGAAAGAGCTCCAGCCTAATGGCACGCTATTGCGCGAGACACGGTGGCATTATCAGGCACCTTCCAGCACTGGAACCTGCGTGGGGACTTGGTAGCGCTGACTCCTCTACTTCCTCTCCATCCGTTCTCTGGCTTTGCGCTCGATGTTACGCCAGATTCCGCGTAAGCCCATCGCCTTCTTCATCTCTTCAAGCGTCTCCTCGGCAATCTGGCGCATTTTAAGTGTGCCTGTGTAGAGAATCTCCTCCACATAGCCCCGCTCCTTCTCGTAGTAGGCGCGCCGTTCGCGGATGGGGTCTAAAAAGGCGTTCAGAGCGCGTGCCAGCTTCTCCTTGACCTCCACATCGCCCACACGCCCCGTGCGGTAGCGCTCCTTCAGGTCTTCCACTTCCTCTTTGTTGGGGTTGAAGATGTCGTGGTAGATGAACACGGGATTGCCCTCTACCGTGCCGGGGATGTGTGCATGAATCCGTTTCGGGTCGGTGTACATACTGCGTACCTTCTTCTCTACGGTTTTGGGGTCGTCTGAAAGGAAGATGGCGTTCCCCAGGCTCTTGCTCATCTTCGCTTTGCCGTCCGTGCCGACGAGCGTCGGCACATCACTCAACATCACTTCGGGGATGGGGAACACCTCACCATACAAGTAGTTGAACCGACGGGCAATCTCACGGGTGATTTCCACATGCGCTTCATTATCCTTGCCCACAGGCACTAAATGCGCGCGGGGCATTAAAATATCCGCCGCTTGCAACACAGGATAGCCTATTAACCCAAAGGGAATCGACTCTTCATCGATGTTCGCAGCGCGTGCCATGTCCTTGATACTTGGCAGGCGAGTGAGGCGCGGAAGCGAGACCAACATCTCGAAAAAGAGGTTCATCTCGTACACCGCATGCACTGCAGATTGGAGATAGATGGTGACCTTCGTCGGGTCGATACCCACCGCAAGGTAGTCCAACACCATTTCGCGGATGTTCTGGCGCATCTCCTCGATATCGTCGCGGGTAGGGCGGGTAGTGAGCATATGCAGGTCGGCAACTAAGAAGTAGCAGTCATACTCCTCTTGGAGTTTCAAGCGATTTTGAAGGGAGCCAACATAGTGTCCTAAATGCAGTTTGCCTGTAGGACGGTCGCCCGTAAGAACTCGTTTCCGCTCGCTCATGTCCTCAATTGTACCTTGTACAAAACGGATGTTCTGTGGAATAACCCCTTAGGCATCTCCAAGTGGCTTGGGCATCTTGCCCATCCTGCATAGCACGGGCGTCTCGCCCATACCACGCAAGCAGGATACAACTGAAGAGGCTATGGAAGGAAAATGCAGGTGCCGATTACTATACTAAAATCTGCCTTAGGAGGTTCCGATGAAGCGGATGAAGGAGCGGAGCGTTCTACTATGGATTGGATTATGGCTTGCAGTAGCCCATGCAGAAAGCGAAGAGAGCGGAATGTTGGTGATGCGCCACCAGCAAGTGGTGGAACTGAATACGCTGCGTCTTCAGTACGGTTTACCGCCCCTGAAGTTGAACGAAGCGCTGTGCGAAGCGGCGCAGATGCAAGCGGAGGAGATTCTCCAGACGGACTGCGTGTCCCACTTCGACCGCTGGGGGCGTCGGGCGGATGCGCGTGCCCTTCAGGCGGGCTACTTTTACACTCACCTTGCCGAGAACCTCGCAGCGGGTCAGCCCTCGTGGGAGCGCGCCTTACAGGCATGGCAGAACAGCCTTCCCCACCGCTCTGCGCTGTTTGATCCCCACTACCGTGAAGTAGGAATTGGCAGTGCCTCCCTCTCGGAAAGCCGTTATCGCTACAGTTGGGCACAGGTGTTTGGCACTCGTCGCGCCGTCTACCCTGTTATCATCAATCTTGACGCTTTCTACACTGCCGAGCCGACGGTTCGGGTCTACATTCACGGCGCGCGCCATGCAACGGCGATGCGCGTCAGCACCGACGGTAAGCAGTGGAGCGACTGGATGTCCCCCCAAGAGTGGCTGGAATGGGAGTTTCCCCCTGTTCCGGGTGAACATACACTCTGGGTGCAACTGCAGATTCGGGGCTGGATATTCGAAGCATCCGATAGCATCTACCTGATTCTATAATATGGGCATGGCGCTGTCCAGGCGCATATCGCGAGCGATTGCGACTGCTACCACATAGCCCGCTCCTGCCTCTTTGAGCGCACGCGCGCACTCATCGAGGGTACTCCCTGTGGTGAACACATCGTCCATCAAGATAAGAAACCGCCCCTGTACGACTTTCGGCTGAAGCACTTCGAAAACCCCCTGCACATTGTGCCAGCGTAAGGGGGCGGGCAAGCCCACTTGGGGGCGTCGGTAGAATCGGCGTCGTACCAGATTGGGCGCAAGGGACACGCCAAGCCAGTTTGCCACTCGATGAGCCACCTCATGCACCTGATTGAACCCCCGTTCCGAAAGTCGCCTTCGGTGAACAGGAAGCGGGATAAGATAGTCGGCACTCTGCAGAAGGCGATATTCGGGGTGTTCCAACGCCTGAATCACCAGTTGGCTTAGGGGTTCTACCGCCCTCCACCACCGACGGTACTTGAGGTTCACAATCGCATGGCGCACGGGTCCTGTGTAGAGAGTTGCGCAGATTGCCTCATCGAAAGCATAAGGGCGTCCCTTGCAGAAAGCGCAATCACCCCCCCTATTGGGCGCACCACAGCGTCGGCAAGCGGGCGGTACAATCCGTTCACTCAGCACCTCACATGCGGGGCAGTAGGGCTTGCTCCAAAACTGCCCACAGCCCACACATCGGCGCGGATAGAGCCAGTCGAGAAGCCAGCGAAACCCTCGTTCTATCAACTGCGGACGATGGCATCGATCACCACATCACGGATGCCAGGCTTCTGGCGCAAGATACGGCGAATAATCTCCAACTCTTGCTTCACATCGATATCATGCCCGCGAAGCCCGCGCACCGTTCCGCGAATATAGACCACCCCATGCATCACATGCACATCCATCAGCGAGGTATCCAAGTGGCGCTTGTTAATCTCGCGCAGAACCATCCTCCGCATCTCCACATCTTCTAATGGCATGGTCGTTCCTCCTTGCCTTTATTGTACACCATTTAGGAGCGCGAAGGCTGGAGCATGGAGATGAACTCGTTGAAAAAGGGGCGACTATCCCACGGACCCGGTGCCGATTCGGGATGGTACTGGAGGGTAATAAGCCGAAGGTCGCGATGGCGCACCCCTTCAATCGTGCCATCGTTGAGCTGGATATGGGTGACTTCCAAGCCTGTGCCTTCCAAACTCTCTGGCACCACGGCGTAGCCGTGATTGTGGGAGGTAATTGTTACCTGCCCTGTAAGCAGATTTTTGACGGGATGATTGCACCCCCGATGCCCGAACTTGAGTTTGTAGGTGCGGGCGCCCATCGCAAGGCAGAGCAGTTGATGCCCTAAGCAAATTCCAGCAATTGGTTTCTTGCCGATAAGCTGGCGGATGGTCTGGACAATCGGCTCCAAGCGCGCAGGGTCGCCCGGACCAGGCGAGAGCAGAATCCCGTCGGGGTTCAGGGCAAGAATCTGTTCAGCCGAGAAAGTGGCGGGCACGATAATCGAGCGCACTCCAAGGCTCGCCAAGCGACGGGGGATATTCCACTTGACGCCGCAGTCCACAATCACCACGCGGTGGCGATAGCGGTCATCGGGGGCATCCATCGGTTCCATCCCGTCATAGCCCCACTTGTAAGGCTTGGGAGTGGTCACAGCATACACGAAGTCATGCTCATCGTAGCGGGGCGTGGTTTGAAGACGGTGAAAAGCCTCCTCGGGGGTTTCGTTCGTAGTGAGCGTTGCCATCATCACGCCATGGGTGCGCACCTTTCGGGTAATGGCGCGGGTATCCACACCCTCAATCCCGATGACTCCATTGGAGGCGAGAAAATGGTGCAAATCGGAGCGCGCCCGCCAGTTGGAGGGACTATCGCACGCCTCACGCACAACGAATCCAGCTACCTGCACTTGGCGCGATTCACTGTCTTCCGCATTAAGCCCGTAGTTGCCTATGAGAGGGTAGGTCATCACGACGATTTGCCCAGCGTAGGATGGGTCAGTCAGCACCTCTTGGTAGCCCGTCATGCCAGTGTTAAACACTAGCTCGCCGACAGTGTTGCCTTCAGCACCCACTGCGTGCCCCTCAAACACGCTTCCATCTTCCAGCACTAAGTAGGCTCTCCCCATTCGCTACTCTGCGCTCCCTGTTTGTCTACTGTTTCGGTCGGAACTGTGGTCAGATTCCTCGCTTCGCTCGGAATGACAAGAAGGGGTTTGCCTATCGTTTCGGGCGGAACTGGGGTTTCGGTAGTTCCTCCGCAGGTTCGGCTCGTTCACGGTCTGGTCGTTCGGGGCGCGGTTGTGGGCGTGGGGGGGCAGGACGTGGAGGGCGTGTCCCGAACCCACTAAGTGGGGGCGTGGGAAGGGGCGCGCTTCCGCTTTGGAGGGTTTCCAGGGTCTGTTCCAAACCTCGCGCCGTGAGGTTCACCCGCCCAAGGCTGTCGATTTCTTTGACCCGCACCCGAATCACATCGCCCACCTTCACGACCTCTTCAGGGCGACTGATGCGACGGTCGGTCAGTTCGCGGAGTTCTACCAGCCCTTCCTTGCCCGGCAGAACTTCCACGAAGGCGCCGCGCGACATCAAGCGGGTGACGCGACCCTCGTAGACCTCGCCCACCGCCACCTCTTTCACGAGCGCCTCGATCATCTTGCGCGCACGCTCACCCGACTCGCCATCAGGTGCCGCGATGAACACTTTCCCTGTCTGCTCGATCTGAATCTGCGCACCCGTTTCCGCCGTAATCTTCTTAACCGTCTTGCCCCCAGGTCCGATGACCTCGCCTATCTTATCGGGGTTAATCTCCATCACGAAGATGCGTGGGGCACGCGGCGAGACTTCGGGTCGCGGAGCGGGGATGACCTCCAACATCTTCTGAAGGATAAAGAGCCGTGCCTCTCGTGCGCGTGCTAAGGTCTCGGCAATGATAGGCATCGGCAACCCTGGTATTTTGAGGTCGAGCTGGATGGCGGTAATGCCCTGAGCAGTGCCCGCCACTTTGAAGTCCATATCGCCTGTGGCATCCTCCATACCCTGAATGTCGGTCAGCAGGACATAGCAGTCTTCGCTCTCATAGACTAATCCTGTGGCGATTCCTGCAACAGGGGCTTTGATGGGCACACCCGCGTCCATCAGGGCAAGAGTACTGCCACAGACGCTTGCCATCGAGGTGGAGCCGTTCGATTCCAGTACTTCCGAGTAGAGCAGAATGGCGTAGGGGAACTCCTCCTCGCTGGGAATGACCCGCTCAAGGGCACGCTCTGCGAGCATGCCGTGCCCCACCTCGCGCCGTCCTGCCCCGCGCAGGGGTCGCACTTCTCCCACGCTGAACGGAGGGAAGTTGTAGAAGTGCATGTAGCGCTTGGTCTCCTCTGCGGTGAGGGCATCCAGGATTTGCGCTTCGTGTAGAGAGCCGAGCGTGCAGGTGGTCAGCACTTGGGTCTGTCCGCGCTGGAATAGCCCACTGCCGTGTGTGCGCGGGAGCAGTCCGACGGCGCAGCGGATTTCGCGTATCTCGTGGGGCGCACGCCCATCAGGACGCTTACCCTCTTCCAAAATCATCTGGCGCACCTGTTCTTTGATGACCTCATCCACAGCCATCGAGAGTTCTAACTCGCGCCCCTCATAAGGCGGAGGCGATTCGGGGTCAACAGGGGTGTTCATCTGAACCACTATCTCTTCCTTAAGTTGGCTCAGCCCTGCCTCACGCGCCAATTTATCGGGGTTCTGGATTGCGCTTTTGAGCGACTCGCCCGCAAACTTCTTGACCGCCTCTTTGAGTTCGGTGCTCACAAGGTAGTAGGTCAGTTCCGCCTTTGGCTGTCCCGCTTGGGTGCGAAGTGCCTCTATGAGCGCAATAATCGACTGGTTCACCTCATGGGCAAGCTGAATGGCGCCCATCATGACTTCTTCGCTTACCTGGTCGGCGTCTGCCTCTATCATGACGACATGGTCAGGGCGACTGGCAACCACCAGCTCCAGGGCAGACCGTTCACTCTCGCTCTGAGTAGGATTGATGATATATTCGCCATCTACATAGCCGATTCGCACTGCGCCCAACGGTCCATTCCATGGAATAGGCGAGATAGTAAGCGCAGCAGATGCGCCAATCAACCCTAAGACCGCAGGCGGGTGGTCGAAATCGACCGAAAGGGGCAAGACAATCACCTGCACCTCGTTGCGCATCCCTTTGGGGAAAAGGGGGCGAATGGCACGGTCTACAAGACGTCCCTGTACGATCGATTCGTCGGAGGGGCGACCGCCCCGCTTGACAAACCCGCCAGGGATTTTGCCAACCGCATACTTGCGCTCTTCAAAATCGACCACCAACGGGAAAAAGTCAATCTCGGTGCGCGCCTTTGGACTCATGGTCGCCGTGACGAGCACGACGCTATCACCATAGCGCACGACGACAGCCCCAGAAGCTTGATTGGCAAGCAGACCTGTTTCAAGCGACAGCACACGCCCGCCCACCTCGGCGGAAACTAAAGCATACTTAGGCATAGAAAACCTCCTGTGATAGTGTTAGCCACGCAGTCCCAGTTTCTCCACAATCTCGCGATAACGCTGGATATCCTGCTTTGCAAGGTAGTTCAAGAGTTGGCGACGCTGTCCCACGAGCATTACCAATCCCCTGCGGGAGTGAAAATCCTTCCGATGGGTCTTCAGATGCTCCGTGAGATACTGAATACGAGCCGTGAGCAGGGCAATCTGGACTTCTGGCGACCCAGTATCACCCTCATGACGCTGATACTCCTGAATGATTTGCCTCTTCTGCTCTGGTGTCAGTGGCATACTTCCTCCTCCTTGCTGTTTATAGCGGGAGCGGGTTCAATTTTTCTCGTCTCTGGGCTTCCGCCCGCCCCAAAACAGGGCTATCAGCGAGAAAAATTGGGATGCCGTTTTAGGAAAACGCCTCACCAAAGAGCAAGCAATCGCTCTCTCGGAAGCCTCTTACCAAAACGGCACCGACCGCTCCCTTTTGGCGACTTCTATTATACCCGAATCCTCTTGTAATCCCCTTTGCGACGGTTCGAAAATTCTGTGGTATCGGGTAGGTATAATCCCCCCGCAAGAGGAGTAGGCATGCCACGCTCGCTGTGGAACGATACGGAGGCTCAACACCTGTCGGAACTGGAACTCCTGGTCTACCGCTCGCGCCTCTTGGGAGCGGACCGTACGGTCTGCAATATCTATGGAGGGAATACCTCGGTCAAGACCACCGAGACCGATTTTCGTGGGCGCAGCGTGCGAGTGCTGTGGGTCAAAGGCTCTGGCTCGGACTTAGCGACCCTCACGCTCAAGGATATAGCGGGCTTGCGCTTAGACGATGTCCTGCCCCTTTTTGAGCGCGACCAGATGAGCGATGAGGAGATGGTCGACTACCTCAGCCATTGTCTCTTCAAGCCGAATATGCCCCGCCAGTCGATAGAGACGCTGATGCACGCCTTCGTGCCCGCCCCGCATGTAGACCACACCCATCCCGATGCGATTATCAGCCTCGCCACCACCGAGGAGGGCGAATCGCATGTGCGTCGGCTCTATGGCGAGCGTGTCGGCTGGGTCCCTTATGTGCGTCCGGGCTTCACTTTGGGAAAGTGCGTGGGCAGTTTGGTACGCGAGAAGCCGAACTTGGAAGGGATTGTGCTGGGCAAGCACGGGCTGGTCAACTGGGGCGAGACCGCGAAAGCCTGCTACGAGACCACCATCCGCCTCATTCAGCAGGCAGAGGACTATATCGCAGAGCATGCGAGGGGACGACGCATATTCGGTGGAATACAGGTGAACCCTCTTAGCAAGGGGAGACGTCAGCAGGTGCTGGCGGAGTTGCTTCCTGTTTTGCGTGGCGCCATCTGCAAAGACACCCATCAGGTGCTTTGCGTGGACGACAGCGACTCGGTGCTGGAGTTTGTAGGCAGTGAGCGGGCGCGCGAGGTGGCGATGGTCGGCTCGGCATGCCCCGACCATATCGTGCATACCAAGCATTACCCTCTCTTTGTGGAATGGGACGGGCAAGATGTGGAGGCACTCACAGCGCGCCTTGTGGAAGGAGCTCAGCAGTTCCGAGAGGCATACCGTGCCTATTTCGAAAAGCACCGCACGGGCGATGTTCGAATGTTTGACCCCTCCCCACGCGTCATCTTGATTCCTGGCGTAGGGATGATTACAACGGGGCGCGATGCGTTCCGTGCGCGCGTGTCGCGCGACCTCTATCACCGTGCGATGGCGGTGATGCATGGAGCATCGGCACTGGGGCGGTTCGTCTCGCTCACCGATGAGGAGGCATTCGGGATTGAATACTGGCCCCTGGAACTCTACAAGCTGAGCCTGCGCCCACCCGACCGCGAGTTGGCAGGGCGCGTCGTCCTCATAACAGGCGGTGCTTCCGGTATTGGGCGCGCCACCGCCCTGCGAGTGGCTCAAGAGGGAGCGCATGTGGTTCTGCTCGATATCGATGGGGAAGGGGCACAATCGGTAGCCGATACCCTGATTCAGCAGTATGGAGAGGGACGTGCGCTTGCAGTACAGGCAGATGTCTCGGACGAATCGGCGGTCGCCTCTGCTTTCCAACAGGCAATCCTGACCTACGGGGGCATCGACTGCGTCGTGAACAACGCTGGAATCGCCTATTCCGCACCGATTGACCAGACCTCACTCGCCGACTGGGAACGGCTCTATGCAGTACTGGTGCGGGGCTACTTCCTCGTGGCGCGGGAAGCCTTCCGCATCTGGCGCAAGCAGGGAATAGGAGGCAGTATGGTGTTTGTGACCTCCAAGAATGCCCTAATGGCAGGCAGGGATGCGAGCGCCTACAGCTCAGCAAAATCGGCAGAACTGCACTTGGCGCGGTGCTTAGCCGAAGAGGGCGGGCCGATAGGGGTGCGGGTGAACAGCGTAGCCCCCGATGCGGTGATTCATGGTTCTCGTATCTGGGACACGCGCTGGCGCGAAGAGCGCGCTCGTACCTACGGTATCCCGCCCGACCAACTGGAGGAGTACTACCGCCAGCGCACCACACTCAAGGTGAATGTCTATCCCGAAGATGTGGCGGAGGCGATTCTGTTCCTGCTCTCCGACCGCTCAGCAAAGACCACAGGCGCTTTGATTACCGTCGATGGCGGTGTACCAGGGGCATATGCACGCTGAGGCTGGGCGTTTCGCATGACCTGAAACCAGAAGGTGACGCGGTCAGAAGTATAAAGTAACTCAGCTTTCCTGTTGCCCCTTCTCTCGTCATTCTTTGTCTCTCGTGTCATTCTGAGCGTAGCGAAGAATCTCAACCCTCACCCCCAGTTCCTCTCCTACAAGGAGAGGGATCCCCTTCCCCTTCGCTTCGCTCAGGGTCAGGTGCTTCCCGCATGGTAACCCCTCTTGTGTTCGTCTGTCGATGGGTCTACCCTCTTTACCTTCTTCTCAGGTATATTTCCCTGTGTGAAGGTGTTTGGGTGGCTTAGCATCTCGGCAATCGTGGCGGGAGTGGCGCATCCTCCTATGGCGTGGTGGGGCACTCTGTTCGTGGCGCCAAGCCTCTTGTTCGGGGTCTTACCTGGTAGGCGGATGCGGACGGGCTTCTTTTGGGGCTGGTGGTGGGGATTTCTCTATGGGCTGACACTGGGCTATAGCCTCACCTACCTCATCCAGTTGCGCACGGGTAGCCCTCTGCTGAGTGGGTTGGGATGGGTGTTGGTGGCAGGGCTGAGCGCACTGTTTATGGGGCTGTTTGGGGCACTTGCGGTGCACATGCCCCGCACGGTGGTCGGCGCTCTGGGGATAGCAGGGCTGTGGACGCTCACTCAGTGGGCGCGGGGGCTGGGACCGTTTGCGTTCGTGTGGGGACATTTTGCGGTGGCACTTGCGCCGATGCCGATTTTCATTCAGCCTGCCGATTTGGGCGGTGCGTGGTTCGTGGAGTTTCTGGTTGCCCTATGGAACGCTTTGCTGGGGCTATGGCTTTCTCATCGCTGGACGCGGAACACCTCTCTCCAAAGCTTGGACGCTATTCGCACAGGGAGGCGACTCAGGATTGCGCTCCTTGCACTGGCGTTTTGGTGGCTATGGTACGGGATTGGTCAGTATTTAGGTAAGGGTATCGTGGAAACCAGCGTACCCATACTCCAACCGACAACGGTCGTCGCTATCGTTCAACCGAATGTGAACCTTGCCCGTACCTACAGCCCTGATGAATGGGAGCGCATTCGTGTGGCGATCGAGTCGCTTGTGCGAGAGGCAGGAAAGCACACGCCTTCCCTAATCGTGCTTCCCGAATCGCTGGAGCCGTACCCCATGCCTGATAATGCCTTCGCCTTTGACCGCTGGCGCACCCTTGCACAGGAGCTGAAAACGCCCATCCTCTTGGGAGGCTACCGCTTAGGCGACCCCGTTGCAAATCGCTGGACGAACACTGCCCATCTGTTTCTCCCTGACGGCAGTTGGCAGTATCACGACAAGGTGCAGTTAGTGCCGTTGGGCGAGACGGTTCCCTTTCGAAAGTGGCTTCCCTTCTTGAGCGCGTTTGGGGTGGTGGAGGACGACATCCTGCCGGGCAAGAGCCTCCAGCCTCTTCAGGTGGGCAACCTGCGGATAGGAGTAGTGGTCTGTATGGAGTCAACCTATCCGTGGATTGCGCGCACACTGGTTCGGGAGGGTGCGAATTTGCTGGTGGTGGGGTCGAACGAGTCGTGGTTTGGGCGCACGCCCGCCTTAGAGCAACATCTGGCGTTCAGCATCCTGCGCGCCGTGGAGACGGGTCGGTGGCTTGTGCGCAGCGCGCCTGAAGGAGTGAGCGCATTCATTGCGTCTACTGGGGATGTCTTCCGATTACCCGCTTTTGAACCTGTTGCGAAGGTGAAAGCGTTCCCAATCTGGCACGACACCACTTCGTATGTTCGCTGGGGCGATTGGATAGTGCCCCTGAGTGGTCTTTTAGTAGTGTGCGCATGGGCGACCACTTGGCGACGACCAAACATATAACAAATGACGAATAGGGGTGAATGACGCCCCCGTTTGTCACCCTGACCTTGAGCGTAGCGAAGGGTCAGGGTGACGAGGGAAGCGTCATTCCCATTCCCACTCGTCATTCCCATCCCATTCGTCATTCTGAGCGAAGCGAAGAATCTCCTAAGCAGGATGCCTACGAATGGATTTTTCGAACACCCTCTCCCCCCCTCTGCTTACTGCACGACAGTTTTTCATACTTGTGCCTGAGGTTGGCTTCTCTTTAGAAGGGCAGACACGGGGGTCTGCCCCTACAGGTAAGGCGGTTGTGTAGGGGCGCATCCCGTGTGCGCCCCTTTTCTGTTCTCCCTCAAAAAGTGTCGTGCAGTAAGATCAGGGAGTAGGGAGTGGAGAAAGGGGAGTGGGTCAAAGGGAATTCTCATAGTAAAACTGGCATTTTTAACAGCCCCAACCAGCCAGCAGATGAATTATAATGCTCATGCCACTGCGCAAGTGGCATGAGCAGACCGCACAGCCTTGTTAACCCAACCTCCCTAATCGTGGGACTCGAAAGAGTCCCACATCTTTTTTATATCAGGCGTGCTTGCTCCACCTGCCATCGTGCTCCTTCTCGTACCAGCATCAGCAAACCCGCTCCTTTAGCGTAGGGATGTGCCTGCGCTACCCACACGCCCTCCACACGCTCTGGCGGAAAGCAAGGCGTATGGGAGTGCCCGCCCAAAATGATATCGATTTCAGGGCATTCTGAGGCTAAGAGCCTATCCTGCACAAGCCCAATATGGGTGAGCGCAATTAGCAGGTCTACCTCAGGTCGCAGTTCCTGTACCCATCGGCGCGCCGTCTCTATAGGAAGGCTGAAAAGATAGGCTGAGAGGAACGCACTTTTCATGCGCGCTGTAACCATCGGCACGGTCAGCCCAACCACTCCCACTCGCACGCCCTGATGCTCGGTATACCATAAAGGCTGGACGGGGAGGGGTGTATCGGCGTCTTTGGGAGCGATATTGGCGCAGAGCACGGGGCACGGCGCGCCCCGCAACTTGGCTAAGAAGCCTGCTGGGGTAATGTGGAACTCACGATTGCCAAGCGCAATCGCATCGTAGCCTGCCTGACGCATCCGCTCCCAAGCCGATTCTGGAGCCAGTGGGATGCCAAGATTCCCTGAGCGGATACAATCGCCCGCATCGAGCAGAAGCGCCTGATGATGCGCTTTGTGTATGCGCAGTCGCTCCACGAACTCAGCGTTCCAGCGGTTGTGAACATCGTTCGTGTGCAGGATGCAGATTCTCATCGGCAGGCACTCATCCATTCTTGCACGATGGGGACGGGGTCATCGGCGCGCATCAGCGTCTCGCCCACCAGCAAACCGTTCACCCCTGCTTGCCAGAGGCCGCGCACCTGCTCGGAGGTCTCTATCCCACTCTCACTGACGCAAAAGACCCCTTTCGGAAACTTGGGAAGCAGGCGAAAGGTGGTCTCAAGTGTCGTGTGGAATGTATGCAGATCGCGGTTATTGACCCCTATTAGCGTCGCCCCTGACTGAAGCGCAATTTCTAATTCCGACTCGTCATGTACCTCCACAAGGGCATCTAACCCTATCGACTCGGCAAGCTCACGCCATTCCCGCAGAATCGAGACTTGCGGGAGTGCCGACACAATCAGCAAGATGGCGTCTGCTCCTGCCACACGGCTTTCATAGATTTGATAGGGGTCTATAATGAAATCCTTGCGCAAGAGGGGGAGAGCGACTCGCTGACGAATTTGCGCAAGATAGTCCAGCTTGCCTCCGAAGTAGGGTTCGTCGGTGAGTACGCTGAGGGCATCAGCACCTGCAATCTGGTATCGTTCAGCAATCTGGAGGGGGTCAAAGTTCGGCTGAATCACTCCTTTGCTGGGTGAAGCGCGTTTGACCTCTGCAATCAGCGCAATCGGGTTGGTTGTGGAGCGGAGGGCGCGCACGAATCCCCGCGTAGGGGGAAGGTCTTGCAGTTGCGCCTGAAGTTCAGGTAGAGGCGTGCTTGCCTTGCGCGCCTCCACCTCCTGATGTTTCGTACGGAGTATCGCTTGTAGAATCGTCATTCACCACATCCACTACTATAGGCGAACAGCGCTCCTAAGATTGTACCCATCACATGATTCTCGTGGCAACCTTTGAAGAGGCTGTTCGAAAAAACGAGGTTCGGAGTGCGGGGTATCTTATTAGGGAGATTCTTCGCTTCGCTCAGAATGACGAAAAGTAGGGATGCAACCATAATGACGAAAAGTAGGGATGCGCTCAGAATGACCAAAAGTAGGGATGCAGTCAGAACGACGAAAAGTAGGGATGCAAGAACCAAGTTGGGTTAGAAGGTTGCGTTCCCCGCATTTTCGGTATAATCCTAAAGCAAGGAGAGAAACCGATGGCGATTATCGAGTCCATTCGGGCACGAGAGATACTGGATTCTCGTGGGAATCCAACGGTTGAGGCGGAGGTAATCTTGGAGGATGGCACTTTTGGGCGTGCCAGCGTGCCCTCAGGAGCCTCTACGGGCGCATATGAGGCACACGAACTGCGCGACGAAGACCCCTCACGCTACCTCGGCAAAGGCGTGCTCAACGCCATAGAGAACATTCACGAGCGTATCGCTCTTGAACTGGTGGGCATGGACGCCCTCAACCAGCGCGCGATCGATGAGGCGCTCATTGATCTGGACGGCACCGACGACAAATCGGAGCTGGGAGCCAATGCCATCTTGGCGGTTTCGCTGGCAATAGCGCACGCAGGGGCGAACTACTGCGGACTACCCCTCTATCGCTATATAGGGGGCACGGATGCCCATGTTCTGCCCGTGCCCCTGATGAATGTGTTGAACGGGGGCAAGCACGCACTCGGCGGGGCGGATTTCCAAGAGTTCATGATTGTGCCCTACGGCGCACCCAGCTTTCACGAGGCACTGCGCTGGGGTGTGGAGGTCTATCACCACCTGAAGAAAGTCCTGCACGAGCGAGGGTATAGCACCCATGTGGGCGATGAGGGTGGGTTTGCCCCAGCGGTCTCATCTGCGCGCGAGGCACTCGAACTGCTGATGTCGGCTATCGAGAAAGCGGGCTACCGACCGGGCGACGAGATAGGCTTAGCCCTCGATGTCGCCGCCACCGAACTCTACCGAGGGGGCTACTATATCCTCCACCGCGAAGACCGTACCTTAGACCGCGACCAGATGGTGCGACTATTAGAGGACCTGTGCCGAGAGTTCCCGATTGTCTCGATCGAGGACGGCTTGGCAGAAGATGACTGGGAGGGCTGGTTGGCGCTCACCCAAGCCATCGGTTCCAAAATCCAACTGGTGGGTGACGACCTGTTCGTCACAAACCCGACACGGCTCAGCGAAGGCATCCAGCGAGGGTGCGCCAACAGCATCCTCATCAAGCTAAACCAAATTGGCACGCTCACCGAAACGCTTGACACTATCCGCTATGCCCTGCGCAACGGCTATAGCACGGTCATCTCCCACCGTTCGGGCGAAACGGAGGACACCACAATCGCAGACCTCGCCGTAGCGGTGAACGCGGGGCAAATCAAGACGGGCGCTCCCGCCCGTACCGACCGCACTGCCAAGTATAACCAGCTCCTGCGCATCGAAGAGGAACTGGACGAGACCGCCGTCTACGCTGGTAAAGAGGCGTTCGGATTAGCATGAGACGCACCAAAATCATCGCCACTTTGGGACCTGCCGTCAACTCGCGTGAGCGGATTCACGAACTCATTGAGGCGGGGGCGAACCTCGTTCGGCTCAACACCGCTCATGGCGATTGGGAAACCCGCAAGCAGTGGATTCAGTGGGTGCGGGAAGCAGAATCCCTCTACAAAGTGCCCATCGGTGTTCTGCTGGATTTGGCAGGACCCAAAGTGCGCATCGGTACCCTTTCAGAACCCCTCCAACTGCAAACAGGCGAGCACTACCTCATCCGCTTAGCCGAACACTCCGACGGAGAGTTTATCCCCCTCCCTGTTGCCGAGGTGTTTCGCTCTGCACGCCCCAACGACCGCCTGCTGGTAGACGATGGGAGTATTGAACTGCTCATCCACCGTGTAGAGCCAACCGAGATGGAGGTCTCGGTGCTGGAAGGGGGCGAACTGCGCTCGAATCGGGGGATTACTCTGCCGAATCGCACCCTCGCTCTGCCCTCTATGACGCCCAAAGACCGTGAAGACCTCCTGCAGGGCATTCATGCGGGCGTGGACTGGATTGCCCTCTCTTTTGTGCGCTCGGTGACCGATGTGATGAACCTGCAGGCACTCATCCGCGAGTACGGAACGACCACTCCCGTGATTGCCAAAATCGAACAGCGCTCTGCGCTGGACGACCTCGAAGCGATTGTAGAAGTAGCGGATGGCATCATGGTCGCGCGGGGCGACTTGGGCGTGCAGGTGGACCTGGCGGAGGTGCCAGGCATTCAGAAGCGCATCATCCGGCTTTGCAATCGGCATGCAAAGCCTGTGATCACTGCCACTCAGATGTTGGAGAGCATGATTCACGAGGGTCGCCCGACGCGTGCGGAAGTAACTGATGTGGCGAACGCGGTGTTGGATGGTGCGGACGCGCTGATGCTCTCTGGGGAAACAGCGGTCGGCGCATTTCCGATACAGGCGGTGCGCTGGATGGCACGGATTGCCGAGCGCGCAGAAGAGATGATGGAGTTTTTCCGCTTGGATTCTGAGCGCCCGCCAGGAACAGGAAGTACCACAGAGGCGGTAGCACGCGCCGCGTGCGTCGTGGCGCAGATGGTGGGGGCGCGCGCCATCCTCACCCCTACCACAGCAGGTGGCACGCCGCGCTGGGTCTCCCATTTTCGTCCTCCACACCCTGTGTTCGCCCTCACCGATTCAGACCAGGTATGGCGACGGCTGAGCCTCTTATGGGGTGTCGTGCCCCTGCGTATCCCACCTGTTAGCACAACCGACGAGATGACCACCCAAGCCCTTATCGCTGTACGCCAAACCCGCTTAGTGAAAGGAGGCGATCGCGTGGTGCTGACCGCTGGAGTGCCCGTGAATGTGCCCGGCAATACCAATATGATTCAGGTGCTGACTCTCGAGCGTTAGGCTAAGAGAGGGGGTCGAACTGTAGTATACTTTAACACTGAAGTCGGGAGATGAGACGATGAGCAAACAGAGGGCATTCACACTTATCGAGCTATTGGTCGTAATCGCCATTATCGCTATCTTGGCGGCGATATTGTTCCCTGTGTTCGCGCAAGCACGTGAGAAGGCGCGCCAAACGAAATGCCTCAGCAACCTGCGCCAGTTGGGATTAGCCTTTGTCGCCTATCGCACCGATTGGGAGGAGCGAAACCCCGGACCTGCCGATGGGGGACACTGCCCAGGCATTTGGCGCACGGAGGATGGCTGGCCCTGGTGGATGACAGGGTTCCGTTCCACCTTTGAGGCTCAGTGGATTCACTGTTATTATGTGGTCTCACAAGTAGGAGATCCCGAAAACTCGCCCATTAATCCTGCTTGGCGATTGTTAGGCGGGGTTCATCGTGGGGTCATCTTCACCTATGTGAAGAACCGAGAAATCTATGTCTGCCCCTCTGATAAGCGAGGCGAAGAGAAGGGGCTGAGCTACTCGATGAATGCGATTGCGGGCTATATTCCCGAACCTGCTGTGGAACGCGCCAGCCAGTTTGTGATGCTGGTGGATGAACAGCAGACCCTCAACGATGGCTACTTCTTTGCATTCGGAGGAGGGCGTGCGATAGACTGCCCTACGATTGCGCATAACGGAGGAACCACTTTGCTCTTCTTTGATGGGCATAGCAAGTGGTATAAGGCGAACAAGTATCCGCGCATCGACCAATGCACGGGTTCTGTAAGACCTTCCCTCTTTTGCCCCAAAATCCCGTTTCCTGAGGGACCCATCTACGCACCTTTCTGCGACCAGGAGTAGGGCGGGGGTATAATCTTCTTGATGCACCCGGAGGGCATTCGTGCGCTCCGGGGCGCCCTCCCCCCAGTTCAAGAAGGCGTTTTCCAACGCTGGGTCGAGGTATGCTCCGAGTCGAAACCTGTTTTGCTGGCGACCCTCCTGCCCCAGAGGCGGTCGCCTACGCTCATTTGCGTGCCCACCCTTGAACGAGCCGAACAGTGGCTGGCAATTCTGCTGAGGTTGGGCTTTTCAGAGGAGCAGGTTGTACGGGTGCCTCCGAGCCTTACCCCCATCATGGAGCCGACGGGCGTGGAACCAGAAGTGCTTCACGAGCGCATCCGTGCGCTTAGTTGGCTTCATTCAGGTGAGCCGAAGATTGTGATTGCGCCCATAGGGTCTCTGCTTCAGCGCACGATGTCGCCAGAACGGTTTGAAGCGGAGTGCCTGCGTCTCTGCACAGCCGATACCCCTCAGCAGACGCAGATGGAACTGGAAGCCCTGCTCCACCGCTTTGTAGAGGACGGCTACGAGTATCAAGAGCCAGTGCGCCTGCCCGGACATTTCGCACGGCGCGGGGGGATTGTAGACATCTTCCCCATGGGCGCCACCTTGCCCGTGCGTATTGAGTTCTGGGGCGATGAGATTACCAGCATCCGCCTCTTTGAGCCATCTACCCAGCGCTCGGTCAAAACCATACCGAGCGCGCTTATCCCCCCTGCCCGAGAAGTGCCGATGGGCACTCTTGAGGTTGCTGAGCGTATCCGCCAAGCGTGGGAGCAGGGAATTGCCCAGCAACCCGCCACCCTTCAACCCTCCCTGCGCCAGAATTTAGAAGACGACCTGCGCCCCCTACAGCAAGGTGCGCCCTTCGACCGACTGGAACTCTACTTGCCGTGGCTCCTTCAGGAGCGCGCCTGCCTGCTGGACTACCTTCCTCAAGAAGGCTTGCTTGTGCTGGATGAGCCGTTATTGCTGAAATCGGCATATGAACGGCTCTGCGACGAGATGCAACAGGCACTCCACTCGCGAGCCGAACGGGGAGATATTATCCCGCTCTCGGCAAGCGACTATATCGAGCCTTTCGCTCGCCTTCTGCAGACGGGCAAAGACCAGCCCATCCCCACCACCATCAGCCTCGAAGCGATGCCAATCGGGGACCTTTCCACTCCCCATTCCCCATTCCCCACTCCCCTTTTATATGAGTTGCATGTCCGTTCACTGGAGACCACGCGCGGGCGTTTACCCGACCTTTGGAACACCGTTCAACGCTGGTGGCAGGCAGGTTATCGGATTGTGGTGGCGACCGACCGTCCTAATCAGGTGGCGCGAGTGCTGAGTGAAGTAGGATTACCTTATGAGCAGGCAAGCGAGGGAGGCTCTCATACGAATGTGGATGTCCCACAAGAAGAACCCGTTGAGGGAGGGGCTGAGAACTATCCCCTGATTCTCTTTCGGGGCAATCTGGGTGGGGGGTTCGTATGGGATGCGCAGAAGTTTGCGCTGATTACGGACGCTGAGCTGTTCGAACGCTCGCGCTTGCGCCTTCCGCCCCGACGCTTCAACGAGGGCATCCCCCTCACCTCCATCATGGACCTCAAGCCGGGCGACTATGTGGTGCATATTCATCACGGTATCGGCATTTTTCGGGGGCTAACCACCTTAGAGCGTGAGGGCACGGTCAAGGAGTATCTGCTGATTGAGTATGCGCACCCCGACCGCATCTATGTGCCGGTGGACCAGCTGGACCGCGTGCAGAAGTACCTTGCGCCCGACGATAAACCGCCCGAAATCCGACGGCTCAACAGCACGCTCTGGGTCAAGTCGGTGGCACGGGCACGCCAAAAAGCAAAAGAGGTTGCGCAAGAACTGATTCGCATCTATGCCCTGCGCGAGAAAGCCACGCGCCCTCCAACGGGTGAAGACACCCCTTGGCAACAGGAGATGGAATCGGCGTTTCCCTATATCGAGACGCCCGGTCAGCTCAAGGCGATAGAGGAGGTGAAGCGCGACCTCGAATCGCCTCATCCGATGGACCGTGTGCTCATCGGCGATGTGGGCTTTGGTAAGACAGAGGTCGCTATTCGCGCCGCGTTCAAGGTCATCATGGCAGGGCGTCAGGTGGCGCTCCTGTGTCCCACTACCGTGCTTGCCTATCAGCACTGGCAGACCTTTAGCGAACGATACGAGCCGTTCGGGGTGCAGGTCGCGCTCCTGAGCAGGCTTATCTCGCCTGCCGAGCAGAAGCGCATCCTGCATGGTCTCAAGACGGGCGCCATCGATATGGTCATCGGCACGCATCGCCTGCTCTCGAACGATGTGCAGTTCCACAATCTGGGGCTGGTGATTATCGACGAGGAGCAACGATTCGGGGTGATGCAGAAGGAGAAGTTCAAGCAGATGCGGGGCACGGTCGATGTGCTTTCCATGACTGCGACGCCCATCCCTCGCACGCTCTATATGGCACTCACCGAGATTCGGGATATGAGCCTGATTTCCGACCCGCCCCCTGGTCGTTTGCCCATCCGAACCTATGTGATGCCTTACACCGAGTGGGCAGTGCGCGAAGCCATTCTGCGCGAGCTTCAGCGGGGGGGGCAGGTGTTCTATGTGGTACCGCGCGTGCAGGGAATCGAGCATGTGGCAGAACGGCTGAAGAAGCTGGTACCCCACGCCCGCGTTGCAGTCGCACACGGACAGATGCCAGTTAGTCAGATGGAAGCAGTTGTGCTGGACTTCTACCAGCGCGCCTATGATATTCTCGTCTGCACGACGATTATCGAGAACGGGCTGGACATGCCGAATGTGAACACGCTCATCGTGGAGAACGCAGAGCGATTCGGCTTGGGTCAGCTCTATCAGTTGCGGGGGCGCGTGGGGCGTTCCGACCGACAGGCATATGCCTACTTCATGTTCAAAGCGGGCAAACTCAGCGAGAAGGCAGAGGAACGCTTGGAGGCACTGAAAGAGTTTTCTCACTTAGGCTCAGGTTTTGCGCTGGCGATGCGCGACCTGGAGATTCGTGGGGCAGGCAACCTGCTGGGCACAGAGCAACATGGCGCGATGCGCGCTGTCGGGCTGG
>FWWL01004917.1_pt1 | contig 21707 bp, 19 predicted proteins | sample 2228331 | NCBI WGS metagenome assembly FWWL01 (sample SAMEA103939775, study PRJEB20133) | metagenome | reverse complement strand
AGCGCAAGGACAGCGAGCTGCGCGCGAAATGCAACTGCGGCCACCGCGTAGCGCATGGCTTCGCCTGGCAGCGGATAGAGCGCAGGCATTACAGCATATGTATGATATTCACGCAGAGCGGATAACTGTACGTGTATGACTAGCGCGAAGAACATATACAAGCATGATGCCATCCAGGGGTCCGTACTTGTAAGTAATAGAACGATTGCAATTATAAGCAACCGGAGCACAATGCTGGTTAATTCTGAACGAATAAGCGTTAAGGCATACAAGAGGACATAGGAATTGCTTTGACGGAAGCCAATTCTCGCTGTTGCAAAAGATAAATAGCGTCGCCTTTTGACTATGGGAGGCATTTCCTCAACGGTTGTAAACCAGCTGAAGAACAAGGAAAAATAGGATTGATGCGTCCTTTCGCGTGTAATCAGCTGTGTCCAATGAACCAGGTGTGAGGGAAGCAACCGGATTAATAAACTTACAGAAGCAAATAGGAGTAAGAACGACAATCCAGCAAGAGTGAATCCGTAGCGGAACAAGAGGAACAGGACGATAATGGTACTGACCCATCTTACCGCTGCAATAAGACCTCGGTGTCCGGCTCGAACTAAATTAGCTTCCTTCCAATTCCCCAGCAGGTTGGCGAGCTTTAAAGCGATCGTTAGGAACAAAAGCGCTAATAGCGGGACAGCGTCCTCACCGAATCCATATCGGTAGAGCGGACCTAACGCGGTCACAACAGCAAAGGTCAATAGAGCTTGTCCAATGAAGCTATAACGGAAAGCAGATCGGAAATAAGCGGACATGTTGGATTCCAAAGGAAGCAAGAAGACGCTATCCGCGCCTCGAAGCAGCGTGCGAACCGGACTCACCGTGATAACGGGCAGCAAGAGGAGGGTTAACACTAGCGTGAAAGGGAAATTTTCTGGCAATTGCTTGAGAGAATTCGCGTAAAAGTAAGCTAGCGCAATGCTGGCAAACAGCATAAAGCTGAAAAATCCGCTCCTCCCCATATCCCTAGTGTACCGCATTGCGATACCTAGATGACGTTTGTGCCTTTGCTGCCACAATAAGGTGGGCACCTTCATTTGACGCCCTCCCCAATCAAGGAGAAGAATAATTCCTCTAATGAAATATTTTGTTGTATGCCAGCCTGTTCTTTGATATCCTCAAGTGTGCCATATGCGATCGTGCGACCTTTATGAAGCACAATAAAACGATCGCAATACTTCTCAATTGTCGACAAAATATGAGAACTGATCAACAGTCCGGCACCTTCTTGCTTTCGAGTGACCATAAGCTCTAACAACGAGCGCATACTGAGCGGATCAAGGCCGAGAAAAGGTTCGTCTACAATATAGAGGGAAGGTTCGACAAGAAACGCACACATAATCATCACCTTCTGCTTCATGCCCTTCGACAAATGCTGAGGAAAGCTGTCAAGCTTGTCGCTCATCTGGAATTGGGCACCGAGAACAGCGCATCTGCGTTCGAATTGTTGCTCATCAAGTCCATATACCATGGCAGTGAGCTTCAAATGCTCCCTAATAGTAAGCTCTTCATACAGCTCTGGAGCTTCCGGTACGTAAGCGAGACCAGAACGGAACTGATGCTCGTCACGCAGCGGCTCTTGTCCGCCGATACGAATTGTACCCTGCTGCGGCTGTAACAGTCCTAAGAGATGTTTAATAGTCGTGCTCTTTCCTGCTCCGTTCAACCCAATCAATCCGATCATCTCGCCAGAGTTAACAGAAAAAGTAAGATCATGCAATATTGATTTATTTTTGAAATAACCGCCATACAAATTTTCCACTTCCAAAATCGGTTTCATGCGACCGCCTCCGATAAAATGATCCTTTTATCCTATCATTTTTAGAAATTTCAAGTACATTTTTACCTATTTTTTTCAACTAATGACCCGAAAATAATGAAAACATACGTCCGGAAGAGAAGCAGGGAGCTATAGAACTGAAAAAGTGTGATTAAATACACAAAATAAGCTTATTTGCTTGTTTTTGCATACTCCGCTAGCTTTACAGCATCGGAGGAACATCGTACACTAACCTTCATAATAACTTAACTTCATATTGCTATCAATTTCCAATCGCTGAGTTTTCAGAAATGAAAAACGGGGGAACCAGATCAGGTTATCATTGGGGTGAATTTCGTAAGAAAGACGATGAGTGTCTTCGAGCGAATAGGGCGACTCTCACGTCCGAATCCGACAGCTAACCTCGTAAGCGTGAAGAGAGAGGCACTTTGTCGGGCGCCTATGCTTGTATTTGATTTAGCATGGTTCGCAACAGCCGAGAAGAGTCCCTCTTCTTGGCTTTTTAACGTCTTAATCCAAGTAAAGCGTTAAAGCGAAAGAGAAGCATCTTTTTTTTCCGAAGTGGTGATATTTGGATCAGGCTCCTCATAGTGATAGGAGGGGGCGGTTGGCCCAAAAATCAACAAGCGGAAAGCGAAGGTGGCACAAATAATAATCCATAGTCGCGTCTAAACCGATCGCGTAACACAAAAGACGGCGGGGCTTATAAGGAGGACCGAAGAAGTGGGAGCTATTCACCAAGGAGAACCCCATGTAAAACGATCATCCAGCATGACCTTCGCATTGCGATGGAAGCGTGAAAACGTGCGTTTGATATTTGCCCTTTCTGCATTTTCAATCGCTATGACTTTCATGTTTTTGGTGTTGTTGTACGGTACGGCTACCAAGAGCGTATCCGTAGTAGTGAATGGACAAGAAACCGTTGTGAGCACTAAACAAGGGGTCCTTCAACGCCTACTGGATGAACTGGCTATTACGGTCGGAGAACATGATCGATTGTCCCAGCCTCTCGAGGCTAAGCTGAAGCATGGGGACACAGTCGTGATTGATCATGCCACTCCGATTCAATTAACGGCCGATGGGAAGACGGAAACAAAGTACACGACAGGAAGAACGGTTGCTGCAGCTTTGCAGGACTTGAATGTCACGGTGGGAGAGCTTGATAAGGTATTCCCTTCTCAGGACACCGGTCTAATTGGCAACGATTCAGTACAGGTGGTCAGAGTTAGCATATCGCTTGAGGATCAGACGGAACCCATTCCGTATGAAACCGTTCAGAAGAATGATCCGAACTTGCTGAAAGGCAAAGAGCAGGTCGTATCGGAGGGCGTAGAGGGTGTTCTCGCCAAGAAAATAGAAAAAGTATTCGAAGACGGTGTTCTTGTATCTGCCAATGTAGTGGATATGAAGGTATCGGCAGAGAGCGTTAACAAAGTAGTTGCTCTTGGAACCAAGAATCCAGTTGTAGTTCTATCTGCAGCCTCGCCTAATGTTGAAGAGGTGTCTAAGCCGGGCGTAACATTCGGATATAAGCAAATCTTGAACAATGTTACATTAACCGCTTATTCCGTTGATGTCGGCTCTACTGGAAAGACGAGTGATCATCCCCAGTACGGCCTAACGTATTCGGGCACGAGAGTGACTGAAGGACGCACAATCGCCGTAGATCCCAAAGTAATTCCTATTGGTTGGTGGGTTTACATTGAAGGTATTGGACTTCGTCGCGCTGAAGATATTGGCAGCGGTGTGAAGGGCAACAAAATTGATGTTTATTTCGACAATCTTGACTACGCCAAACGCTTTGGATTGAAACGTGGATACAAGGTTTACATTATCGGAAAGGATAAGCCGGCCTCTAGTTAAGAGGGGCTTGAGCTAATCTGGAGCGTTCCCGGCAAGGCGTTCAGCATTGATGAAATCCCAATAAATCGGGTATAGTGTACAATAGAACCTTATGTAAGTCGAAGAAGAGGACGACCGCCCCTCTTCTTTTGTTGTTTTTGATGTATTAATTTATGTATGCTATTCTAACGGAATTCAGGCTCATTTTGTTTCAGATTTAGTTGGATTTTTCGAAGTATTTTTTGTGAAAGAAAGGGACGAGTTTTAAGGTGATCAAAGAAGTCATTGTTGTGGAAGGCAGGGACGATACAATAGCGATTCATCGCGCTGTTCAGGCTGATACGATAGAGACCGGCGGGTCTGCAATCAATTCGGATGTGATCCGGAAGATCGCCCTGGCACAAGAGCGCAGAGGTGTTATTATATTTACTGATCCCGACCATGCAGGTGAACGAATTCGCAATATCATTACGTCACGGGTCCCTGGCTGTAAGCATGCTTTCCTAACCCAGCAAGAAGCATCCAAGAAGGGTGATATTGGTGTCGAGAACGCGTCCGACGAAGCTATACGCAAAGCTTTGTCCCAAGTAAGGACAGACTATGAATTATCCGGTTCTGAACTGGAGCCTGCTGCACAAATTTCGCAAGCGGATCTGGTTGCAGCAGGACTGCTTGTTCATCCCGATGCGGCCAGACGGCGTTTAGCCATTGGTAATCGGCTAGGCATTGGCTGCTGCAATGGCAAACAGTTTCTGAAGCGCTGCTCGATGTTCCGAATAACTCGGCAAGAGTTTGAAGCTGCGTATCAAGATTTTATCGAAAAAGGATTGTGAACCGCATATGTCTATCCCAATAGATGCAAATGAAATGGTATCGTCGCCTAAGCGAACAAAAGCCATTATTAAAGCAAACGGGCTTGTTTTGAAAAAAAGCCTGGGTCAGAACTTCCTGACGGATTCCAATATATTGCATCATATCGTAGCGGCTGCAGAGCTCGATAAAAGTAAAGGGGCCTTAGAGATAGGCCCCGGAATTGGTGCCCTCACTCAACCTTTGGCAGAAGCTGCAGGCACCGTTGTCGCTGTTGAAATTGATCAGAGATTAATACCTATTCTCGCTGACACAATGTCACCCTATCCGAATGCTCGGATTGTGCACGGTGACGTGTTAAAGCTGAATCTGCGCGAGCTGTGGGCGGAACACTTCGGAGAATGCTCTCAGGTAAGTGTTGTCGCCAACTTGCCCTACTACATTACGACTCCCATCATAATGAAGCTGTTAGAGGACAAGCTTCCAGTTGAGAACATCGTAGTAATGATTCAACGAGAAGTTGCTGAGCGTATGTCCGCTAAGCCTGGAACAAAGGCATACGGCAGCTTAAGCATCGCTGTTCAGTATTACTGTGTCCCAGAAATTGTGAGAATCGTGCCGCCGACAGTTTTCGTTCCACAACCCAACGTAGACTCGGCCGTGATTCGCTTGAAGCTGCGAGACAAGCCTGCAGTAGAGACCGACGATGAATCGTTTCTCTTCGAGGTTATACAAGCATCCTTCGTACAACGCCGTAAGACGATCTCTAACAATTTACTTGCCGCTTTCTTCAGCAAGGAGCGTAAAGCCGATCTCGAGGCCGTACTGGCGTCGTGTGGCATCGATCCTGTCCGAAGAGGCGAAACGCTCACGCTGGAGGAATTCGCTCGTTTGAGCAGCGCTTTAGCCGCTACACTGAATAAGCCGTCCTCCTAGTCATAGGATTCCCTCATTTCGGACGTAATTCGTCGTCCGTGCACTTGGAAACCATAGAAAATAATCTTGCAATCAAACTAAGGATTAGAACTAGCGCCAAGTGGCCCGGTTATTCTCACCGCGCTAGTTCAAACCTGTCTATGCATCCGCTCATCCGCTGTTCTCTCACATGCGCGCGCTCCGAACCAAGCCATGACTTGAAATAATTCGCCCGCTTAAGCATCGACCTGTCACAACTGACAAATCGCTCCATACTCAGCGTTCCCCGATCAGTGATCAAACTTCTCAAGCATGCTCCCAATCCGCAGCATTCCGTTCAATATTCACGTACACCTCTTATGCCGCGAATCAGTTACTAAATACTTACCCATCCGCTAGTCCTCTGAAACAGATATTATTGTAATATTCAAAAAATTCATTCTGCTTTTTATTTTCTCTTCTTTCTGCCATTGAGACATCTACTGTGAATCGGAGCGGTGGCTCAAGAAAGGTTGCTATTTTGTTCCTGTGGAGATCAGTAGACAGTGCTGGTATGGGTTATTTGGGCGGAAAAGACAGCTTTTTGTAGAATAGCAAGTTTTACTATTGGTTATTGAGTTGGTTTTGAGGAAAATCAGTTCACAATGCGGAAATAGGGGATAGTCAGATAGGCTAATTAGTGCCTGAGTGATGAAATGGCCCAAATAGACAGTGGTAACATGGCTTATCTTTAGTCGGCGTACCCGCTAAGGGTGCGCAAAAAGAGCATAGTAGATCGGAAATGAGCCAGAAGCCATTTCAATCATCAAAGTGCTATTTTGCTATGTATTTGTACATCCTCGCCGCAAAGGTGGAGAGGCGTGCACTAAGGGTGCGCAAAAAGAGTGGAGAGGATCGAAATGAGCTGGAAGCCATTTCGATCACCGAAGCGCTATTTGCTATGTACTTTCATACCCTCCCCCCAAAGGTGGAGAGGCGTGCACTAAGGGTGCGCAAAAAGAGCGGAAAAGATTCGAAATGAGCTGGAGAAGCGACTTTTATAGACGTGTTGCAACCAAGCCGAAGGCCTGTACAATCGAAGCAACACGTCTATAACGGAGCCGGAAGCCATTTCGATCATCGAAGCGCTATTTTGTATTTTTTTCAGGTTCTGTTTTTAGTTCTGTTCCCTTTCCTTTCCTTTCCCTTTCCTTTTCAGTATCTGTTTCCGTTTCTTTCTTTTCCAATCTCCCCAACGCATCTCCACCTCCCTCCGTCACTCATTAGCCCAGTCATACATAGGATAGTCGAGGAGGCGATTTGGCAATGAAGCTAGGCGACTTGGTCGTACGAAAATCATATGGCGGTGACGTCATATTTAAAATTCAGAAGGTGGAGAACAGTAGGGTGATCATCAAAGGAGTCGATTTTCGGCTTCTCGCCGATTCTCCATTCCATGACCTGATGTTGATGAAGGAGGCAAGGCCGGCTTGGCAATTGCAATCGCAGATGAAGGTGAATGAATCGTTACGGGACTTGGCTCGGTACCAGATGCGGCAGAGGGAGCGGAATCAATCGAACTGGACGACGCAATTCCCAACCGCAGAGCATTCCTATTTTGAGATGCCTGGTAAAGTGCTGCACCTGGACGGAGATCCTAACTACTTGCGTAAAAGCATGTTGATATACGGCGAGTTTCGGGTTCCGGCAGAGGGGTATTATGTGCCAGAGAATGAGATGCCGCACGCCCTGCAAAGACTCCTCCCGCAAGTGAAGCCCAACATTGTGGTCGTTACGGGACACGATGGGATTCTGAAGAACTTACGGGTACTGGATCCAGGTAGTCTTGCGAGCTATAAGCATTCCCGTCATTTTGTGGATTCGGTCAAAAGAGCAAGAGAGTACGAGCGGAATCTGGATACACTTATCGTAATTGCAGGTGCTTGCCAGTCGCACTTCGAGGCATTGCTGCAGGCTGGAGCTAACTTTGCGAGTTCCCCTGCGCGTGTATTGATTCATGCTTTGGATCCAGCATGTATTGCCATCAAGACAGCGTATACCTCGTTTAAAGAAACGATAAATGTTATGGACGTTATTAATAATACCATTAGCGGCATTCAGGGCATTGGCGGCATTGAGACGCGCGGCAGCTACAGAGTAGGACTCCCTAAGATGAAGCCGGCCGTACAAGAGCAACCTCCGGTTACTGCGGAGCAACAAGCATAATTCATTTTTACAAAATGCAACAAAAATCTGCTTTTTTCAGCTTAGCGCCTAGGGCGCTATTATTTTTGGGCAAGAAAATTATCGAAAGGTTGCATATTATTTGAACATTGTGTGAATTATAACGAAGAAAAAATGGGCTCAAATTCCTGAGAATGTTGCAGTAAAAGGCATTGACAATGAGTTTACGACATTGATATAATATTTAGCTTGATTTGACAGCTTGTTCTGGATGAGGTATAATAATTAAGGAAAGAGGTGGTAGTAAGCAATGGCTAAAAATGCGCTGTTGGAAATCAAACGAAACCTAGAGGCTCACGTTGGTCAGAAGATTATGCTGCGTGCCAATGGCGGTCGCCGCAAGACCGTCGAAAGAACAGGTGTCTTGGAAGAAACCTACCCTTCTGTTTTTATTGTTAAGCTTGATCAAGAGCAACATGCATTTAAGCGAGTGTCTTACAGTTATGCGGATATCCTGACGGAATCAGTGGAAGTCATGGTCTGTCAAGATGAGGGACAAGTTCGCATCACTTATATTCAACATTAATATAGCTAGAAGATCACGACCAACGACAAACACTGTTTGTCGTTTTTTGTTGTGCATGTAAGGGAGTGTTTTATCGAATACTACACCTATCCTTACGAAAAGGGAGGAAACATGTATGAGTCGAAGAAGACGAGGAATCATGTCCGAACAGTTCAAGAACGAGCTTGCCAAGGATTTGGGCTTCTATGATACAGTCCAGCAAGAAGGATGGGGTGGAATCAAAGCCAAGGACGCAGGTAACATGGTGAAGCGTGCTATTCAACTGGCTGAACAGCAGTTGAGCGGAGGCAAACAGTAAGGCATAAGAATGGACGACTAGCTAAGGCGGAATCGCTTTAGCTTTTCTTTTTAGCGTTTGATATAATGTTGGAAGTTAACCCTTTGGAGGGGAGCAGTACGGAAAAGAAGGTGGCCTATGAAAATCTACGAGAAAGCTCCGGCAAAAATCAATTTGCTACTGGATGTGTTGCATAAACGCGATGATGGATATCATGAAGTAGAGATGATCATGACGATGGTGGACTTAGCGGACCGACTAGAGATGATGGAGCTTCCGAGAGATACCATTATCATATCAAGCCAAGCCGGCTACATCCCGCTGGATGAGAAGAATTTAGCTTTTCAGGCGGCGCAGTTGATCAAGGAACGATACGAGGTACGAACGGGCGTATATATCCATCTAGACAAACGGATTCCGGTAGCGGCTGGTCTTGCTGGAGGAAGCAGCGACGCGGCCGCTACATTAAGAGGGTTGAATCGGTTATGGCAGCTCAATATTCCGATGGAAGAGCTGCAAGAGCTCGGGGCGGAGCTGGGCTCCGATGTTCCTTTCTGTGTGACTGGAGGGACGGCGCTTGCTACTGGGAGAGGGGAGAAGCTTAAACCTATTACGAATCCCCCGCAGTGCTGGGTCATTCTGGCTAAGCCGCCGATCCATGTATCTACTCAAGAGATCTATGGCAAGCTGAACGCTCAATCTATACCTCATCATCCTTCAGTAGCTCGAATGATTAAAGCCTTGGAAGATCAGCAATTTGCTGAAGTGTGCCAAGCAATGGGCAATGTACTGGAAGATGTAACTGTGAGAGCCTACCCGGAAGTGAAGCAGATCAAAGAATGTATGCTGCGGCTTGGAGCAGACGGGGTTCTAATGTCGGGAAGCGGCCCGACTGTATTCGGACTGGTTTCTAAGGAGTCAAAAGTCGCACGCATCTACAATGGGTTGCGCGGTTTTTGCAAAGATGTATATGCCGTTCGGATGTTAACCTAATCATTTCCTTATTGTTTTTGTAGGGTCAAATGTACAGTTAGTTGATTGAACCCGTATATTCATGGTATATTTTCATTATATTATTCGGAATAATCGGGGGTTACTCAATGAAAAAGCTGAAGAGAAGCGCAAGATTGGTAGAAATGACGCAATACCTGCTATTTCGCCCCCACTCTTTAATCCCTTTGACTACGTTTGCAGAGCGATATGGCTCCGCCAAATCATCGATCAGTGAAGATCTCGCTATTATAAAAGAAGTTTTCGAAGAAGAGGGTCTAGGTGATTTACATACCCTTGCCGGTGCCGCTGGGGGAGTTAAATTCACGCCGAAGGTGCCTAAGGCAGCCTCGATGCATATCCTTGAGGAAATTCGCCAAGTACTGGAACAGCCCGATCGCTTGTTGCCAGGCGGCTATCTGTATATGAGTGATATATTAGGTCAGCCTAACTTGATTAATGAAGTGGGCAAGTTATTTGCCACCGCTTTTGCAGACAAGGAACTTGACGTTGTGATGACGGTTGAGACCAAGGGTATTCCGCTCGCGTATGCAACCGCTTCATTCCTTAATCTCCCTGTTGTCATTGTGCGGAGAGATAACCGGGTCACAGAAGGCTCTGCAGTCAGCATTAATTACGTGTCAGGCTCAACCAAACGAATCCAGACGATGACCTTAGGACGCAGAGCGCTCAAGGAACAATCCAAAGTGCTAATCATAGATGATTTCATGCGGGCTGGCGGTACAATCCAAGGTATGATCGATCTTCTACGTGAATTCAAGGCAACCGTTCAGGGCGTAGGCGTTCTGATTGAGTCAGCTGAAGTGGACGAGCATCTGATTGAGGATTACATTTCGGTAGCAAAGTTAACCGCGGCCGACCCGAAGACGAAGCAAATTTCGGTCATACCCGGCAATTATTTTGATGAGAGGGGAACAAACTAATGGCGAACTCGATACAGCCTATAAAAACGGATGCGGCACCTGCAGCAATAGGACCTTATTCCCAAGCGATTGCTTTTGGTAACCTTATTTTTACATCGGGTCAGATTCCATTGGATACAGAAGGTAAGATTGTGGAAGGCGGGATTGCTGAGCAGACGCATCAAGTATTTCGCAACTTGTTCGCCGTGCTGGAAGAAGCGGGCGCTTCTTTTCAGGATGTGTTAAAAGCTACGGTATTTATCAAAGATATGGGGCAGTTCACTACCGTAAATGAGATCTATGCAACCTATTTTGGAGAGCATAAACCAGCGCGTTCAACAGTAGAAGTAGCAAGGCTTCCCAAGGATGTTCTTGTCGAAATTGAACTAATTGCAGCGAATAATGTCGAAATAGTTTAAAAATAAAAAAAAGTTTATAAAATCAGCGTTAATACGGAAAAATTTAGAAGGAATTCGTACTGAAATGTGGAAGTATAAACCAAGTCCTGCATAAGGTAAAGGTGGTGAACACATTGCAAATTACTGATGTACGACTTCGCCGGGTTAACTCTGAGGGCAGAATGAAAGCGATTGCTTCCATTACAATTGATAATGAATTCGTGGTGCACGACATCCGAGTCATTGACGGAAATAATGGAATGTTCGTCGCGATGCCCAGCAAGCGGACACCGGATGGAGAATTCCGGGATATAGCTCATCCTATCTCTTCGACTACACGCGAGAAAATTCAAGCTGCTGTACTGGCTGAATATGAGAAAGTTTCTAGCGAAGAAGAAATGATTGAAGAAGGAGCATAAATATCTTGCATGTATGAGAGCCGATAGGCTCTCTTTTCTTTTTGAGCAAATTGGGATATATTCATGAGTGACTGACTTATCGGTACTCATGTGTAGTACACAGTCGGCTGAATCAGAAGTTGGCCTTCGGGAAGCCAACTCATGTGGAGGAGATTTGACATTGCGAATACTAGGTATTATCTTAGCTGCAGGACAAGGTAAACGAATGAAATCCAAATTATATAAAGTGATGCATCCAGTATGTGGTAAACCTCTTGTTGGTCATGTGTTGGATGTTCTCGATGACGTTAAGGCAGATCGTAAAGTAGTCATCGTAGGACACGGGGCTGATACCGTTAAGGCTTATCTGGGCGATCGTGCCGAGTATGCGCTTCAAGCGGAGCAGTTGGGAACAGGGCATGCCGCCCAGCAGGCTGAACAGTTGCTGGAGGGTGAAGAGGGCATAGCCGTAATAACTACTGGTGATACGCCGCTCATTACATCAGAGTCGCTCTCCGAGATGATTCGAATGCATATTGAGAACGGAGCAAGTGCCACGATCCTGACCGCCAAGCTGGATAACCCTCATGGGTACGGGCGGATCATACGGGATGGCAATGGCTTTGTGACCAAGATTGTGGAGCAGAAGGATTGCTCTCCGGAGCAACTATTAGTTCAAGAGATTAACACAGGCATCTGCTGTTTTGATAAGAAGAAATTGTTTGCGGCACTCCGGGAAGTGAAGAATGATAATTCGCAACAAGAGTTCTATTTGACAGATGTAATCGGAATTCTTAGCGATGCTGGCGATAAAGTCGCGGGATACTGTACAGACGATGCCTCCGAAGGAATGGGTATTAACGATAGGGTTCAGTTAGCTGAGGCGGAGCAAGCGATGCGTACGCGTATCAATCGGAAACACATGCTGAATGGGGTAACCATCATAGACCCTGGCAATACTTATATTGAGAAGGAAGTTGTTATAGGAGCAGATACAGTCATACACCCAGGGACCGTGCTTAGAGGCAATACCATTATTGGTGAGCAATGTGACATTGGGCCTAACGCCGATATAACGGACTCCCGTATTGGCGATCAGGTAAACGTCCAATATTCTGTGCTGGTAAAAGCGGAAGTTGGCGAAGAGACCTCGGTTGGACCATACGCCTATTTGCGGCCAGGTGCTCAGGTAGGGAAGAAAGTGAAAATTGGCGACTTCGTTGAAATTAAGAATGCTACTATCGGGGACGGTTCTAAAGTGTCTCACTTGAGCTATATTGGAGATGCAAAAGTAGGGAAGAACGTGAATATTGGTTGCGGTGCGATTACGGTCAACTATGATGGGTTTAACAAGAATTTGACGGAAATCGGTGACGATGCATTCGTAGGAAGCAATGTAAATATGATTGCGCCGATCAAAATTGGTGAAGGTGCTTATGTAGTGGCCGGTTCTACGATTACACACGAAGTAGAGGCCGGAGATCTCGCGATTGCTCGTGAACGGCAGACGAATAAGCCGGGGTATGCAGATAAGCTAAGACAGCGTTTCAAGGCGATCAAAGCAAAAAACAATAAATCGTGATTCGAATTTCCTTCAGATGGGTAAAGTATCAGGGAATACCTATGCCTAGAGGTCTGAAGGAGGATTCCCACAATGGAAACAAATTTGAAGGTAGAACTTCGCGATAAGAGTGCAACTGGCTCTGAATTGAAGCAGATGCGTGCGAACGGACGTATCCCGGCTGTCGTATATGGCAAGAAAATCGGCAGTCTGCCAATCTCCGTTGATGAGAAGGCGCTAACGGCACTGCTGCGCAGTCCTCATAATGGAGTCATCACGATGGACATGCCTGATAAGGGCACTCATCCGGTTATGGTAAGCGGTATGGATCGCCACAAGCTGAATCGCAACGTTCTGCACATCGATTTCCATCAAATTAATATGAATGAACCGGTGCAGGCTAAGGTCAGCATAGAAATACATGGCGACTCTCCTGGAGTTCGAGAGGGCGGAGTGATGACGGCGCTGCTGCATGAAGTGGAGGTCCGTTGTTTGCCTGATCGTCTGCCAACGGAGCTTCGTGTAGATATCAGTGAACTGAATACAGGTGACAGTGTACTGGCAGGAGATCTGAAGCTTCCATCTGACGTAGAACTCAAGACAGACGCCCAAGCGGTTATTGTTACGATTCTTGTTCCTCAGAAGGCTGTGGAAGAGGAAGACGAAGCAAGTGAGGGTACAGAAGATCAAGCAGAAGCCGAGCAAGCAGAAGCTGTTGATACTAAGTAAACCACTTCCAAGACTCTTCAGACTGAAAACTTTAACGTTACAAATTAACAAAAGGGTTACGTTCCGCTTGGAATCGTAACCTTTTTGTCGTAAAATCATACTGTCGTTAGTAACCCGGTCTAGAAACGAATGTAAAACACTCTCGACAGTAGTAGGTCTGGTTCATTTTGATGAAAGTATTCGTACACCGTTCTGCGAACCCAATATCTCTATGGAGATCAGCCATGTAAATCTGAATCGGCACTCCGTGTTCGATATGGTCTTGAAAGTGTCGGTCATCTGTAATCACTTGACCGTTGGTATACATACGTTCACCTGCGCTTAACCGTAGAATAGGATATGAGCTATGACAATTCACAGGTGCGTTTTGTTGCACAAAAACAAAATGTTTTGGAGGAAATAGGATGAAGTGGATTGTAGGCTTAGGAAACCCCGGGGCACAGTATGCCGGAACGAGGCATAACGTAGGATTCATGGCGGTTGACGAAGCGGCAAAAGCGTGGGGCATATCCGTTACACAAGCTAAATTCAAAGCGCTCGTAGGAGAGGGTCTTGTGAAGGGTGAGAAGGTCATTCTCATGAAGCCCATGACTTACATGAATTTGTCCGGGGAGTCCATTCGTGCAATGTTGGACTTCTACAAAGCGGATATTCAAGACGGACTTGTGCTCTATGATGATATGGATACCGCCTTCGGTCAAATCCGCTTGCGCTATCAAGGAAGTCCCGGCGGGCATAATGGCATTAAGTCCATTATTCAACATACGGGTACCGCTATTTTTAATCGCGTACGTATAGGTATATCGAGGCCGGTGCCTGGAACGGATATTGCGAACTATGTGTTGTCAGATTTCCGTAAGGAAGAACAACGAGAGCTCCCGTTCGTATTAGGCACCACCCTCGAGGCTATGGAATTTTCCTTGCTTCATTCATTCGAACGGACAATGGCAAAATTCAATAAATAGAAGATTTAAGGCTAAAAGGCTCCATTCCTGTCCATACTAGAATTCATAATGAACAAGCATAGGAAGGGATGGGGAGGCATACCATGACTGTAAATTATATATGCCGGCATTGCGGCTCGGAGATGGGCCGGATACACAACGATCAGGTCAGTGAATATCGCCTGGGGTTCCATTTCTTGACCCCTGAGGAACGGGGCGATATAATAACCTATAACAACAGTAGCGGAGATGTGACGGTTAAGCTCACTTGCGTTTATTGCGAACAAGCGCTCGAAGCAAATCCAGAACTCAATTTGGTAACCAATCCGCTGCAGTAGCATTCCTAATTTAGCAGAGCAAGACCTTGGCAGGCTCGCCTAGGTCTTCTTTTTGGTGGTTTTTTGGAGGAGGGTCATTTATGCAAACGATTCTGCGGAGTTTTTCCGAGGATTTGGATTTTCAAACTATAGTGTCAGGCGTACAATCTGGGATGAGAGAGCAGCTAGTCTCAGGGCTGTCGGGTTCTTCACGTCAGGTGATGATAGCTTCTTTATTGGAACAGCTGAAGCGCCCTTTATTTGTCGTTACGCACAATATGTTTTCCGCGCAAAAAATAATAGAGGATTTGTTGGAATGTTTGCCGGCGGATCAAGTGATCTTGTACCCCGCTAATGAATTGCTTGTCACAGAGGCAGCTATAGCCAGCCCCGAGACGATGGCTCAACGCATCGATGCATTAACCCGTCTGTCGAATAATTTCAGAGGGGTGCTTGTTGCGCCTTTTGCAGGAGTCCGCAAGCTGCTGCCGCCTGGAAGTGTGTTCACTGATTCTCGTCTAAACCTGAAGGTGGGCGATCATGTTCAACTAGATGAACTCCTTCAACGATTAGTAACACTTGGCTACGAACGAGTAGAACGAGTGGATGCCAAAGGTCAGATGAGTATTCGCGGGGGTATTCTCGATTTTTTCCCCCTGACCTCGGAAACTCCTTATCGCGTAGAGCTATTTGATGTGGAAGTAGACTCCATTCGCAGCTTCGATGTATCCGATCAAAGATCGATCGATAAATTTGATTCGGTTGAGATTACACCATGTCAAGAGATCATTGCCGACAGTAAGCGTTTACAATCAGCAGCTCAGCATGCCTATGAACTTCTTCAAGAGCAGCTAGGCAAGATGACGGATCGGACTGTGAAGGATAAGCTCAAGGCAGAGATTGGACACGATATTGATCGTATGAGGGAAGGGCAGCATTTCCAAGGCATCAATAAGTATATATCGCTTCTCTATCCGGAACGGCATACACTGATCAGCTATTTGGCCAAAGATGCGGTTCTGATCATTGATGAGCCCGCGAGATTGCAGGAGACTGCCAAGCAATTGGATCGGGATGAAGCGGAGTGGACGACCAGTCTGCTTCAAGAAGGTAAAACGTTGCCGGGCTTCGTGTTGTCCAAAGCCTATGAATCGCTGCTTCATCGGACTTCCTTTCCGACCTTATATTTGTCCTTATTCCTTCGTCAAGTGCCTCAGACGCAGCCGCAAAATATTGTGAACTTCATGTGCAGGGGAATGCAAAATTTCCATGGGCAGATGAATGTGCTGAAGTCGGAGATGGAGCGTTGGAAAAAGACTGGAGCTCGTGTAGTCGTACTCGCCAATGGAGAGGATCGAATCGATCGCGTACGCAGGGTACTGAATGACTACGACATTGAGGAGCCTACGATTGTCAACGGCAATCTGCAGCTTGGCTTTGAGCTTCCCTCCGTGCGTTTGGTTGTTGTAACCGAAGGCGAAATGTTCACTCAGAAGAATCGTAAAGCCCGTAAAGTAGAGAAGAAAATTGACAATGCGGAGCGTATAAAAAGCTATAGTGAATTGAAAGTAGGCGACTATGTAGTCCATGTCAACCATGGAATCGGCAAATACATAGGGATCGGGACGCTCGAGATCAACGGGATGCATAAGGACTACATGCATATCCTATATGCTGGCGGCGATAAACTGTCTGTGCCGATCGAGCAAATTGACCTTATTCAGAAGTACGTGGGTTCCGAGGAAAAGGAACCGAAGGTTTATAAGCTAGGCGGGGCTGATTGGGCAAAAGTTAAGAGTAAAGTCCGCAGTACAGTGCAGGATATCGCGGATGATCTGATCAAGCTATATGCGGAGCGTCAGCTTACGAAGGGGTATGCGTTTAATTCAGACACCCCGTATCAACAGGAATTCGAGGGTATGTTCCCTTATGAGGAGACCGTTGACCAGCTTCGGGCTATTGAGGAAATCAAGAAGGATATGGAAGAGCCGCGTCCGATGGATCGTCTATTATGCGGTGACGTAGGGTACGGGAAGACCGAAGTGGCTATACGGGCTGCATTCAAGTCTGCAATTGACGGGAAGCAAGTAGCGGTTCTCGTCCCAACGACGATTCTGGCACAGCAGCATTATGAGACGTTCCGCGAACGTTTCTCCGGCTACCCGTTCAATATTCAAGTGTTAAGCAGATTCCGTTCCAAGAAGGAACAGAACGATACGATGAAAGGCATCAAGTCGGGAACGGTTGATGTGGTAATCGGTACTCATCGTCTGCTATCTGCAGATGTTCAATTCAAGGAATTAGGCTTGCTGATCGTGGATGAGGAACAGAGATTTGGCGTTTCCCATAAGGAGAAGCTGAAAAAACTGAAGATGAATGTGGATGTCCTCACCCTTACAGCTACACCGATTCCGCGGACTCTTCATATGTCCATGCTTGGAGTGCGTGACCTGTCGGTCATCGAGACTCCGCCTGAGAATCGTTTTCCGGTGCAGACTTATGTCGTTGAACATAGCAATGCCTTGACCCGTGAAGCGATTGAGCGAGAATTGGCGCGTGAAGGACAGGTGTACTATTTGTTCAACCGCGTGCAAGGCATCAATCAAATGGCCGAGCAAATCTCGATGCTAGTACCGGATGCCCGAGTAGGTGTGGCTCATGGACAGATGTCAGAGCAGGAGCTGGAGCGAACCATTCTTGACTTCCTGGACGGCGAGTATGATGTGCTTGTCAGCACAAGTATTATTGAGACTGGCGTCGATATTCCGAACGTGAATACATTAATTGTTCACGATGCGGACAAAATGGGTTTATCCCAGCTGTATCAGCTCCGAGGCCGCGTGGGACGCTCGAATCGAATCGCCTATGCCTACTTCACATATCAGCGCGATAAAGTGCTAACTGAGGTGGCGGAGAAGCGGCTTCAGGCAATAAAAGAGTTTACAGAACTAGGTTCGGGGTTTAAAATTGCGATGAGGGACTTGGCCATTCGAGGAGCAGGTAATTTGCTTGGAGCTGAGCAGCATGGATTTATCGCGTCTGTGGGCTTCGATCTTTATTCACAAATGCTAGGAGAAGAAATTGCTAAGCGTAAGGCTGAGATGTCGGGTACACCAATTGAGCAAGCTAAGCCGGTAAGCACTCAGATTGACTTGACGCTCGACGCCTATTTACCTTCCGATTATATTTATGATAGTATGCAGAAGATTGAGCTGTACAAAAAAGTAGCAAATATCCGTACCCTGGAAGAAGCATCGGATTTATACGAGGAAATCGAGGATCGATTCGGCAACCTGCCGGATGCAGTGATGAATTTGTTAACTGTAGCGAGACTGAAAGTATTCGGAGCCCAGTATGCGATTGAATCCATAGTGCAAAAAGGAGAAGATATTCTGCTCAAAATCGACCCGCGAGAGAACGGTAAGCTGAACGGCCAAAAGCTTCACGCTCTGTCCACACAATTCGAAGGCCGAATCAAGCTTGTTGCCGGCACGCAAATCATCATTCAGGTGAAATGCAGAGGATTCCAGCCCGAACAATCCGTGGAGCTCGTGGAAAGATTCTTGGTACAATATAAAGAGGCCATCAAATCGAAAGGGGAGTTGCAAGATGTTGCAAATCAATAAATCCTATTCTCGAACATTACTATTAGGCTTAATTGCAGTTGTCCTGACGATGGCGGTCTTGAGCGGTTGCGGCAAAAAAGACAAAGAGGTTACTGGTGAAGTTGTTGCCACATACAAAGATGGGGGGAAAGTTACGCGAGCTGAATTTAACTCCTATGTAGGAGCAACTAAATTTTTCTACCCGATGTATGCTCAGTATGAAGCCGATCCTTCTTTCCAGGAGCATATGGCGAAGCAGCTCGTTTCGTTCCGACTGTTGGCTAAGAATGCAGACAGTGCAACAAAGAAGGAAGCAGAGACCAAGACGAAGGATCAAATGGATCAAATCACTAATTATTTTAAACAGAACGGCCAGGATCTGGCTGCACAATTGAAAGAGCTCAATGTTACTGAAGAGGACATTAAGAGTTATGTTCAGATGAGCATGACTGTGTTGACCAATGCGGAGAAGAAAGTGACTGACGATCAGGTCAAAGTCAAGTATGACGAGAAAGCCAGTGCAAAGGCTCTTGATGTTGCTACGGTAAGTCATATTCTAGTCATGCTGCAGGATGAGACCGGCAAAGATATTCGTACCAAGGAAGAAGCGCTGAAGCGGGCTCAAGAAGTAAAGGACAAGCTCGATAAGGGCGGAGACTTTGCAGCATTAGCCAAAGAATATTCCGAAGATCCAGGCTCCAAAGATAATGCCGGCAAGTACGAAGATGCCGATCCTAACCAATGGGTGGAGAACTTCAAGAATGCGGCTCTTACCTTGCCTTTGAATAAGATCAGTGATCCGATCGAGACGGAATACGGCTATCATGTAATGAGAGTCGATTCCCGCAAAACCAAAACGTTGGATGAGGAAAAGGCTAACATTAAGAGCGAGTTGGCTGAAGTCCAAATTACTGATTTCATGGAGAAAGAACTGCCGAACTACGAGTTGAAGCTTGAGAATCTGACTCCTTCGGCGTCACCAAGTGCTTCTCCAGCAGCTTCTCCTGCTGCATCGCCAGCAGCTTCACCAGCGGCATCACCAGCGAAATAAGGAACAAGCAATAGCGGACCCCGCTCATAAGAGTGGGGTCGATCCTTTACGAGGGAACAAAGTTCCAGGTGCCTGCAAAAATATTCGGAATCGTCTTCGAATGCCCTCTTCACTTTGTAGGTCCAATGTATAAGAATTTGGGAGCAGTAACATACTATGGGCAGATAACAAAAATCAACGCCAGCTCCCATACAACAAGAGATCGTCATATCCACACCTTCATTTGGAAAGAGAGGCAACCAGAGATATGAAAGCTACAGGAATCGTACGTCGGATTGATGATTTAGGCAGGGTCGTAATTCCCAAAGAAATTCGCCGCACATTGCGTATTCGAGAAGGGGACCCATTAGAAATTTTCGTGGACCGGGATGGGGAAGTTATACTTAAGAAATATTCTCCAATAGGAGAGCTGGGGGATTTCGCCAAGGAGTACGCGGAATCGTTATATGAAAGCACGAACCACATTACCCTTATCTCAGACCGTGATACCTTCATTGCCGTAGCAGGAGGCTCCAAGAAGGAATTTTTGGACAAGCAAATTGGTCAGAGTGTGGAGACGAATATGGAGCAACGCAGATCCACATTGGAGACGAATGCGGGTCAATACGATTTGGCCAAAGACTTGAGCGAGAATTATAGCTCGTTCGTGATTGCTCCGATCGTGGCTGGTGGAGATCCTATTGGCTCCGTTATCCTATTGTCGAGGGACGAGTCCATTAAGATGGGTCAGATGGAGCTTAAGATGGCAGAGACGGCTGCTGCTTTCCTGGCCAAACAAATGGAACAGTAATACAGCATCTACTAGTGCTGACAGAAGCTTCACGGGAGAAGAGTTTTCTTAACCGGGAAGCTTTTTTATTTTGGCCGGGGTTAAGGTATAATAGGACGGAAATGTACATTTGCAGGGCAAGTGATAGGCTTAATGCTTATGCTATAGTTGCTTGGCCATGGTTGAGGAGGAACGGTATGAGCAGCCAGGAGAGTCCTGGTGGTAAGCCCTCCAAGCGGTTATTGCAGGGTGCGGCTATTCTTGGGCTTGCTGCAATCCTTTCCAAGGTGCTTGGAACGATTCAGAAAATTCCGCTGCAGAATATTGCCGGAGACGGAGTTTTTGGCATTTATAACGCGGTATATCCGCTCTATACATTTCTGCTAGTCTTAGCAACAGCCGGAATCCCGATAGCAGTATCTAAGTTCGTATCCGAGGAGATGGCGGCGGGGAGAGCCTTAAGTGCCAGACAAGTGCTGGTGCTAGCAAATCGGTTAATGGCGGCTATAGGTATCGTCGGCTTCTTGCTGTTGTATGGAGGAGCAGATCTATTGGCCGCTTGGATCGGCAACGATCAGACCGAGAGCGCCATACGCAGCATCTCCTTCGCCATGCTGTTCATGCCCTTGACCGCCGCATTGCGGGGGTACTTCCAAGGGCTGCACGATATGCTGCCTACCGCGGTGTCTCAGGTGGCAGAGCAGTTCGTGCGCGTGGGCGTGATGATCACGCTGCTGCTTGTGCTCGTCGGGCGCGGAGCCTCCGACGCTGCCATTGCCGCCGGCGCGACGTTCGGCTCGGCGGCGGGGTCTGCCGCCGCTTTGGTGGCGGCGCTGCTCTTCTGGCGCGCGCATCGCCGTCGGCAGGGTGTGGCGGAACTTGTAGACGGAGTTTATACGGGAACCAGTCGCCAGTTGCATAAGCAGCCGTTGTTGCGGCGGTTCATCGTATATGCAGTGCCTGTTTGCCTAGGCGCCGCCGTTCTACCGCTGTTAACCTTGGTGGACACATTCACAATGCCGCGATTGCTTCACGCTTCCGATTTGGATCAAGCTGCGGCAATGGCGGAGTTCGGCTTGTATAATCACGGGATGCCGCTAGTGCAATTGGTATCCATGATTGTGACAACCATCTCAGTGGTCCTTATCCCTGCTATCACAGAGGCTCGATTACGCGGGGATGAGGGTTTAATTCGACGAACGGCAGGTCTATTCTTACGGTTCGCCTGGCTTATCGGACTAGCCGCATCGGTCGGCTTGGCCGTTTTAGCAAAGCCGCTTAATATTATGCTGTACGCCGACGCTGACGGCTCCGGCGTAATGGCCATTCTAGCCTGCACCGCCGTCTTCGGCGTCGTGCAGATCGTCTCCGGCACGCTGCTGCAGGGACTCGGGGCGGAACGCGCCCCTGTGTATTACCTGCTCGTCGCCGTCGCCGTCAAGATCGCCCTCAACCTGGCGCTCATGCCCCTCTGGGGCATTCATGGCGCCGCGGTTGCGGCTGTTGCGGCCTACGCCACGGCGGCCGCACTGAACTGCATCCGGCTCCGCCGGATGCTTCCCACGCGCCTCGCGTGGGGCCGCGATGCGGCCGGGCCCGCG
>FWWL01004916.1_pt1 | contig 21712 bp, 20 predicted proteins | sample 2228331 | NCBI WGS metagenome assembly FWWL01 (sample SAMEA103939775, study PRJEB20133) | metagenome | reverse complement strand
TTTTCGCACAATTGAAGCCATGGCTTGGATTGGGCGAATCAGTAAGCTATTTTCCAGATTAAAGCAGTTCAGACCGATAATGGCTTTGAATTTGAAAAGACCCCCCCATTCTTCAGGTCAAATCCCGCTATGTTGTGGACTTATACAGTGGATTGACCATTTTATTTGGATGTGGTATTCTTATTTTTGTGCCAGATCTGTATGATTGAAACTTTACTTAAAGAAATACTAGGAGTCCTTCCACAGCGAAGTTGCGATATTTTGACCAGAAGATTTGGTCTTGAAGATAGCCAGCCAGAAACACTTGAGTCAATTGGCAGCTTTTATGGTATTACTCGCGAAAGAGTGCGTCAGATTGAGAGAGGCGCATTGCGAACTGCAAAAGAAAATGCGTTAAGTTGCGAACTATTTTTGAAATTAGAAAAATTGGCATCTGGATATTTGGAAAGAGTAGGAGGAGCTAGACAGGAAGAAAGGTTTCTTGAAGAATTAAAATTTCTGACAGGAGATCAGCATCCTGCAAGTCCGTTCCGTCTTAAATTTTTGCTTCAATTTTCTCCCTTGATTTTACGTCAAGAAGAAACCGAACGCTTTCATGCATTTTGGATAAACGATGCAAAGTTTATTACTTGCCTAATTAACTTTTTGAACAAAACAGTAGAGGAGTTGAAAAAAAGAAAAACACCTATTTTACTGGCAGAAGTAGATGAGTTTTTGGCAAAGATTGCTGCAAAATCCGGCCTAGAACATTTTCCGACAGGAACGCTTTTAGAATTTATGCATATTTCAAAGGAAGTAGCAGTAAATCCATACGGAGAATGGGGGCTTCTAGAATGGGACTCAATTGTGCCAAGCGGAGTAAGAGATCGTGCTTACTATATTTTACGTCAGCATCAAAAACCACTTCATTTTAAAGAAATCGCAGATAAACTAAATGAGCATGCAAAACTGTCAACCGAATTTCATCCTGCGTGGCAAAAAAAAGTAGAGGTTCAGACAGTACACAATGAACTAATTAAAGATGATAGATTTGTACTGGTTGGTCGTGGGATATATGCGCTTAGAGAATGGGGGTATCAGCCCGGAACAGTAGAAGAAGTTATTTTAGACATACTTCGCGAATCAAAAAGGCCGCTTTCAAAAGAGGAAGTGATTCAGTTGGTGAAAAAAAAGAGATTTGTGAAGGACAATACCATTATCATTAATCTTCAGAATTCCCCCAAAATTAGAAAGGGGGAAGATGGACGCTATCATTTAGTGATTCGCGAAGCATAAAATAATGCTTCGATTTTTTTTATCTGAAACGCAAAATGTATTTGAGATGGTTCTGCCCGCATTTAGGGTGGTGTGGCAGGGATTTCTTAATTATTGGTGGATGGTAATGCCGCCGGCTCTATTTTTCATTTTTATAGAATTGTGGCTTGCATATGTTCAGTATCGCTACATTCAAAATATCAAGTGGATTACACTTGAGGTAAGTGTTCCAAAAGAAATTTTGAAAACTCCAAAAGCGATGGAGCAGATTTTTGCAGGGCTTTCTGCAATTCAGTCTGGAGCAAATTTTGTTGATAAATGGTGGAAGGGTAAAGTTCAGGAATGGATTTCATTTGAGATTGTTGGTTGGCAGGGAGCGATGAGATTTTTTGTCCATACTCCTATTGGATTTAAAAATTTGGTTGAAGCTCAGATTTTTGCTCAATATCCAGAAGCAGAGATTAGAGAAATAGAAGATTATGTAGAGCATGCTCCAAATAATATTCCTTCTAAAGAATATGATCTTTGGGGCACAGAGCTTATATTTGAGAAAGAAGATGCTTATCCTTTAAGAACATATCATTATTTTGAAGAAGCGCAGGAGGAAAAACGGATTGATCCTATGGCAGCTTTAGCAGAAGCAGCATCTAATATTAAAGAAGGGGAAGCAATTTGGATTCAATTTTTGATTAAGCCAGCCCCCCCTGACTGGAAAGAAAAAGGTCGGGCATTGGTGAATAAGTTAATTGGGAAAAAAGAGCCGCCAAAGCCGCTTGGATTCTTCCAATTTGTTATTGCATTTATTGATGAGTTTGTAACCGGGTTGTGGCATGCAGCGTTAAATCTTCCTCCTCCGGAAGGAGTTGCAACCTCTGGCAAAAAAGAGAATGGAGGTCCGGAATCAAAAATACAATTTCTTTCTCCAGGGGAAAGGGCGGTGGTAGAAGCTATTGAGCAGAAAATTTCAAAAATAGGATTTTCTTGCGGGATTAGATTTTTATACTGGGGTAGGAAAGATATTTTTTCAAGGGCAAATGTTGCGGCAGTACTTGCTTATTTTCGTCAATTTAATACTCTGAATATGAATGCTATAAGACCTAATAAGGAAGTTACTCCCTCTGTTGATTATTGGTTTAAAGCCCGTAGAGAATTTTTAAGAAAGATTATGCTCTGGAATTCTTATAAAATTCGTGCCTTTCCTAGAAAATCTCCTATATTAAATACCGAAGAACTTGCTACACTATATCACTTTCCAACTTCTTTTGTTGAAGCTCCGACCGTATATCGTATTGAGTCAAGAAAAGGAGGTCCTCCTCCAACACTACCAATTGCAGAATAAAAATTATGGAATTTCCAGGAAAACATAAAGAAAAAATAGTAGTTTTTGGAGAAACTAATTTCCGTAATAATCGGGTAAGATTTGGTATTAAACCAGATGATCGTAGAAGACATATGTATATTGTCGGAAAAACAGGAACAGGTAAGACAACTCTTATTGAAAATATGGTAGTTCAAGATATTAACTATGGTCATGGTCTTGCAGTAATTGATCCTCATGGAGAATTTGCTGACAGAATGCTTGATTTTGTCCCAAAAGAAAGAGTGGAAGATGTAATTTATTTCAATCCTGCCGACCTTGATTATCCAATTGCATTCAATGCAATGGAGCAAGTTCCATTTGAATATCGACATCTTGTAGCCTCGGGATTAATGGCAGTATTTAAAAAAATCTGGATAGATGCTTGGTCTGCTAGAATGGAATACATTTTAAACAATACGTTGCTTTCTCTTCTTGAGATGCCAGACTCTACCCTTTTGGGAGTTAATCGGATGCTTGCAGACAAAAATTTTCGCCAAAGTATTGTAGAAAGATTAGTTGATCCGGTTGTAAAAGCATTCTGGTTAAATGAGTTTGAAAGATATGATGCAAGATTTAGGGCAGAGGCTGTTGCGCCTATCCAGAATAAAGTTGGTCAATTTGTTTCCAATCCTCTGATCCGCAATATAGTGGGGCAGGTAAAGTCAAAACTGAATCTTCGTGAGGTAATGGATGCTCAAAAAATTTTGATCGTAAATCTTTCCAAGGGATTGATTGGAGAAGAGAATTCTGCGCTTTTGGGTGCAATGCTTGTTACGAAACTTCAGCTTGCCGCAATGTCAAGAGTTGATGTTCCGGAATCGGAGCGTCCCGACTTTTATCTTTATGTAGATGAATTTCAGAATTATGCAACAGATTCATTCGCAAATATTCTTTCTGAAGCAAGAAAATACCGTCTGAATCTGATTTTAGCTCATCAATATATTTCGCAACTTATAACTAAAGATTCAACCAGAGTCAGAGATGCAATCTTTGGCAATGTGGGTACCATTATATCTTTTCGGGTTGGATCAGACGATGCAGAAGTTTTAGAGCGAGAATTTGCTCCGGAATTTAACGCAAACGATTTAGTTAATCTCCCAAAATATAATTTCTATATTAAATTGATGATAGATGGAACTGCCTCTAGAGCCTTTTCTGCCACAAATCTTCCTCCGCCAACACCGCCTCTCAAAAGCTATCGCCAGGATATTATCAAGCTATCTAGAGAGCGTTATAGCAGTTCAAAAGAAGAAGTAGAAAAAGAAATTAAAGAATGGAGCGGCGAATATGCTTTACCCTCTACTGGTGAAAGCGCTGCGCGCGCTCCGATGCAGGTTGTTGCTGGTAAGAATTTATGGAATGCAGTTTGCATAATTTGTCAAAAAATAACAAAAGTTCCTTTTGAACCTGATATTAAGCGTCCAATTTATTGCGAAACTTGTCTGAAGCATTTAAGAAAAACAGGAGTGCCACCAGCTACAAGCAAAGCAAAAATAGAAGAACCCAAACCGATATCTCTTAGTCAGGCTTTAAAAACACCCCCTCCTTCCAAAATTACAGAAAAAAAGAAGTCAGAGATTGATATTGAAGGATTAAGAAAGATACTCAAGGAGGCACTGGAAGGAAAGTAATTACACCCTTTCTACGTATTCTTGGCTTTCCGTATTTACTCTAATAATATCTCCCGCCTCTATAAATAGAGGCACGCTAATTTCAGCTCCGGTTTCTAATTTTACTATTTTTGACCCACCCTGGGCTGTATTTCCTCTAATTGAGGGAGGAGCTTCAATAACTTTTAGCTCAACTTTTATTGGAAGTTTAATTTTAATAATTTCACCTTTGAAGATAATTGCTTCCACGTTGATATTTGGTTTTAAAAATTTTGATTGCTCTGCCATTAATGTTTCAGGAAAAGAAAATCTTTCTTTCGGATTTTCTGGATTTTGAAACCAGCACATCCCACGATGCTTATAAATAAATTGATATTTTACTTTCTCTATTTCTGCCTCTTCAAAAGTATCAGATTGCCTAAAATTTCTTGTGATATTAGCGCCTGTTTTAAGATTGCGAAGTTTTGTCTCCAATACTGATCCTCCTCTTCCAAGGTGAGTATGAGTTGCAGAAAGTATCTCGTGGGGCATCCCATCTACCATTATTATCATTCCTTTTTTGAGGTCATTTATTGTTAGCGGCATATCTTAAGAAAAATTTGATTATTTCTACTAATGCGATACTCAATATACCGAATGCAAAAACTGCTATCAGCCATTTTATGGGTAGTGCAACAGTTTTAAATATCAGAGAAGCTCCTGGAAAGTAAATTGAGCATAGGGTCAATATTATCCCAATGGATGTTGCTGCAACAAGATGACGATTGGAAAAAATATTATATCTAAAAATGCTTTTTTTCAAGCTGCGGATTGCAAATGGCAAGAAAAGGGTATAGGTAGCAAAAGTTGCGAAAATAAAAGTTCTAATAATCTCTTGCGGAAAATTACTTATTTTAGAAAATATCCAATATAGGAAAGCAAGCAAGATTGAAGTAAATATTCCGACACCAAAAATCAGATATGCCATTTCTCGATCTATTAGATGGCCAGGAACCTTAGATGGTTTTTTGCTATTTTCTTCAATTTCGCTTTCAAATGCTAATGCAATTGCCGGAAAACTATCTGCAAAAAAATTGACAAAAAGTATTTGAATTGCATTCAATGGAAGGGGCAGTCCTGATAGTAAAGCACTTCCAATAAGTAATAAGCCGTCAAGAACATTAGAAAGAAGATAAATTATTACTTTGCGAATATTATCAATGATTCTCCGTCCTTCTTCAATTGCGTTTACCAAAGTCTGGAAATTGTCATCAAGAAGTATTAGGTCTGAAGCATTTTTTGCAACTTCTGTTCCAGAACCAAGCGCAACACCGATATCTGCAGCATGAAGAGCAGGAGCATCATTTACACCATCTCCTGTAACAGCAACTATCTGTCCTAAAGACTTATAGAGTTTAACAAGCTGGAGTTTCTGTACTGGATCAAGCCGCGCAAAAACTGCAACATTTGGAGCAAGCACCTTAAGTTCCTCTTCTGAGAGTTGTTTTAAGTCAGTACCGCTAAGCACTACTTTTTCTTCATCTATTATGCCAAGTTCTCTAGCAATTGATATTGCGGTGCCTTTATGGTCTCCGGTAACAATTACAGTTTTAACACCTGCTTCTAGAATTTTTTTAACTGCTATTTTTGCCTCTGGTCTTAGTGGATCTTTTAATGAGATAAGTCCTAAAAACTTAAGTTCGCGTTTTGGATCTTTCAAAAATTTCTCCCATACCATTTCATCGTGAGTTAATTCTTTTGATGCAGCTGCAAGAATTCGTTGACCTTCTGCTGCTCTTAGATTTATTTCTTCTTCAATAAGCGCCCGTTCATTATCTGTGATTTTGCAGTGATCAAGAACTTTTTCCGGAGCTCCCAAAATTGTAAGATGCAAAGTTGCATTTTGACGAAAAATTACTGCAGAAATTTTAGTCTCGGAACTAAATGGAAGACGGTCAATAATTTCCGATTCCATTTTAAGATATGGATATAATATTCCGCGCAAAGCTGCAGCTTTAACAAGCGCTACTTCAAGGGGTCTACCAATTATTTGCCATTTTTCAATTGGGTCATTTGGATTTTCAATTACCACATCACAATTTAATAAAATTGCACGCAGCAGCCTAAATTCTGCTTCAGCATCACTTTTGTCATATGGTAAAATCTCCTCTAATTGCATTTTTGCCTGAGTTAGAGTTCCGGTCTTATCAGTTAAAATCAGGGTGGTAGATCCTAGAGTTTCTGCTGCAAGCAATTTTCTAACAATGCCTCCTTTCTTGCTAAGTCTTACTACGCCTATTGCTAAAGTTGTAGTGAGTGCTACTGGTAGGGCTTCTGGAACCGCTGCTACAGCCACTGCAACTGCAATCAAGAAAATTTCATAAAGTTTATAGCCTGCAAAAAGACCAGCAAAAAAAAGAATGAGCGACAATATACCCAAAATAATTCCTGCCACAACAGTAAATCTGGTAATAGAGCGCTGCAGAGGAGTTGCTTCATGTCTTTGCTTTGATAGCAAGGCGGCAATTTTTCCAAATTCACTTTCTTTACCAGTTGCGGTAACAATTGCATCGGCAAATCCCTGAAAAACAAGAGTTCCAGACCAAACCATACATTTTCTTTCTGGTAAAATTGTTCCTGCAGGAAGGATGGAGGTATTTTTGATAACAGGCAATGATTCTCCTGTCAAGACACTCTCATCAACTTCAAGGTTTTTTGCAAATATAATTCTTGCGTCTGCTGGTATACGATCTCCTTGAGAAATTCTAATAATATCTCCAGGAACAAGTAATGATGCATCTATTTCACGCTCATTTCCATCTCTTCTTACTATGGCGCGAGTCTTAAGATAAGTTTTTAGAAGCTCTAGTGATTTTTCTGCTTTAAATTCCTGCCAAAATCCCATCGAAATATTAACTATTACTGCTGCAAAAATAGCTGCGGTATCTATCCAGTCTCGCAATAGAATTGTAATCGCTCCAGCAATCATCAAGATATTAATTAATGGATTCTGTAGTTGTCTCCAGGCAATCGTTAACCAAATAGATCGTTCTTTTTCCAAGATCTCATTTTGTCCAAAAATAGCAAGTCTTTTTTCAGCTTCTTCTTGAGTAAGTCCGGAAGGAGATGATTTTAATATCTTAAAAGTCTCTTCGGAAGATAAAGACCAAAAAGGCTCCTTTATTATTTGTTTAGAGATTTTCTCCTCTGGCATCTATTGTTTATCTATGATAGCATATTATTTCGAAAAATGGCCATAAGAAAAAGGAAATTGGTTTTTGTTGCCCTATCAGGGGGGGTTGATTCTTCAGTTGCTGCAGCGCTTCTTAAAAATTGCGGTTTTGATGTTGTTGGCATTTTTATGAAAAATTGGACAGGGCCAAGCTGCAGGGCAAAAGAAGATTTTGAAAGCGCAGCAGAAGCTGCAGAAAAAATTGGCATCCCAATTTATTCCTGGAATTTTGAAAAAGAATATAAATCATTAGTTTTTGAGTATACCCTTTCCGAATATCTTTCTGGAAGAACCCCAAATCCTGATGTACTTTGCAACAAAGAGATTAAATTTGGAATTTTTTTTAAAAGAGCTCTTGAATTAGGAGCGGATTTTGTTGCAACAGGACATTACGCTAGAATTAGGCCAAAAGCCATAAATTCTAGATCAGAAATTAGAAAATTATTAGCAGGAATAGATGTCAATAAAGATCAGAGTTATTTTTTATGGACTCTTACCCAACAAAATTTGGCAAGAACAATTTTCCCAATAGGAGAGTATACAAAACAGCAAGTAAGAAAAATTGCAAATGAAATCGGCCTTCCAAATGCAAATCGTCCAGACTCTCAAGGGCTTTGTTTTGTTGGTAAAGTTGAATGGCGCGATTTTTTAAAAGAATATCTTCCTCCAAAGAAAGGAGTTGTTGTTACAACTTCAGGAAAGATTTTAGGAGAACATGAAGGAATTCAATATTATACAATCGGGCAAAGAAAAGGTTTGGGGTTTGGTGGAGGAGTACCCTATTATGTTGCAGAAAAAGATGCTAGAACTAATACGCTAAAAGTTGCAATTAGTAGAAATGATCCCGCTCTTTATAGATATGAACTTATGGCATCCAATATAAATTGGATTTCTGGGAAAAGCCCGAAATTTCCTTTAAGATGCTATGCTAGAATAAGATATCGTCAACAGCTTCAATCCTGTACTGTTAACATAGATTCTTCATCCGGATTTTTGCATGTTTTGTTTGACAAGCCGCAGTGGGCAGTAGCAGCTGGACAGTCAATTGTTTTCTATATAAAAGATGAAGTTTTGGGAGGGGGGGTTATTTTATAAAATTATAATAATATGGACTCATTAGAGCTTCGTAGGAGCTTCCTTTCATTTTTTGAACAAAGAGGCCATGTTATTGTGCCATCTTCTTCGCTTATTCCCGATGATCCGTCCGTTCTTCTTACCACAGCCGGGATGCAACAATTTAAGCAATACTATACAGGAGAGCTTGATCCGATGAGTGCAATTCATGGTTCGCTTGGCAGACCTCTTGGCTCAAAGAATGCTGCATCAGTGCAGAAGAGTTTTCGTACTTCTGATATTGAAGAAGTGGGGGATGAGTCGCACCTGACATTTTTTGAGATGCTCGGAAATTTTTCATTCGGCGGCTACTTTAAACGCGAGGCAATTGAATGGGCATGGGAGTTTGTGCATCATGTCTTAAATATTGCTCTTGATAGAATTAACATTTCTATTTTTGAAGGAGATGAAGAAGTGCCGCCTGATAAAGAGTCGCATGATATTTGGAGAAAACTTGGAATTCCTGATGGAAAAATAAAAACAGGTAGCAGAGAAGATAATTTTTGGGGACCGACTGGAAAGGAAGGTCCATGCGGACCAACAACAGAAATCTATGTCGATGGGATTGAGGTCTGGAATTTAGTTTTTAATGAGTATTACCAGAATCCCGACAAAAAACTTGTTGCCCTTAAGATAAAGGGTGTTGATACTGGAATGGGACTTGAACGCCTAGCTCTTGTGATGCAATATCCTCAGCATCCAGAAAAAACAATTTTCTCAACAGATCTTTTTTTACCTTTAATTAATCAGATTCCATCTAATTTATCTGAAAGGCATAGAAGAATTATTGCAGACCATCTAAGAGCAATTGCATTTCTTGTTGCAGATGGGGTAAGACCATCTAATAAAGAAGCAGGATATATTTTAAGGCGCCTGATGCGCAGAGTTATGACTTATTCTAATTTATATCAACTTAATTTAGATCTTTTTTATAAGATATTGCAAAAAGTCGTAGAAACTTATGGCACTTACTATTCTGAACTTTTAGAAAATAGAGCAGAAATTTTAGAGACTTTTCGTGAAGAAGAGGAAAAGTTTATGCGCACCATAAATCGAGGTATTAAAGAATTGGAACGGCTATCAACAATTGATGCAAAAATAGCATTTAAACTTTATGAAAGCTATGGCTTGCCTTATGAAATTATTAAAGAATTAGGGCAAGTCAAGACTCAAAATTTAAGCCGTGAGGATTTTGAGAAGGAATTTAGAATTCATCAGGAAATTTCTAGAAAGGGATCACAAGAAAAATTTGGGGGGCATGGGTTATATGGTGTTTCAGATGAAGATGCAAGAAAAGATCCGATGATTTGGAAAATGACTCGCTTGCATACTGCAACTCATCTTTTGCATCAGGCACTAAGAAATATTTTGGGTCCAGAAGTTAGACAGATGGGTTCAGACATTAATCCTGAAAGAACCCGTTTTGATTTTACTTTTGGGCGCAAGCTCACAGAAGCTGAACTACGCGCTATTGAAGAAGAAGTTAATCGTAAAATTGAGGAGAATATTCAGGTTACGCGCAAGATAATGCCATATAGTGAGGCGATCAAAAGTGGTGCCCTAGCTTTCTTTAAAGAAAAATATCCGGAGATGGTATCGGTCTATTCAATAGGTGAATATTCTAAAGAGCTTTGCGGAGGCCCGCATGTTGCCAGGACAGGGGAAATTGGCAAATTTAAAATCTTAAAAGAAGAAGCAGTATCAAGCGGGGTTCGCAGAATTAGGGCAAGCGTTGAGTGAGTGTTTTTTCTATGATACGATAAATATAGAATTATGAATGATTTTAATCAAAGATTTAAAGTATTTGACATAATTCCTCCGGAAGGTAAAAAGACAGTACGAAAAGCTGCCGGTTTTCCAAAAGAAAAGAAAATGGCAGAAACTAAAATTCCAAAATTAGAAGATCAAATATTGCAAGAAGAAAAACAAGAGCCAACAGAAACAGTTGATTCATTTTTGCAAAAACTCGCCAGCGAAAAACAAACAGCATCCAAATCATGGAAGGAAGGAAATAGTTCAAAAAAATTGCGCAATTTTATTCTTGTAGCATCTTTGTTGTTGTTGGTGATAGGCGCTGGGATATGGTTTGGAGGAATAAATCTATCAAGGGCAAGAATTGTTTTAGTTGTTGAGAGAGCATTTTCTCCATTTTCTTTTGAAGCTACATTTGATGCAAAACTTCAATCTCCTGATTTTTCTTTGAGGCGTCTGCCAATTCAACTTTTTAAAAAAAGTATTAGCTTAACTAAGGATTTTCCTGCAACAGGTAAAGGAGAGGTAAGTTCAAAAGCTAGAGGCAAAGTAACAATTTATAATAATTATTCCTCAACTAATCAAATTCTTATTGCAAATACCAGACTGCAATCTCCTGATGGAAAAATTTTTCGTCTAACAAGTAGAGTTGTAGTTCCTGGAAATGGTAAGGTGGTTGCAGAAGTTATTGCTGACAAACCAGGACCTGAATATAATATCGGACCTACTCGTTTTACTTTTCCTGCTTTCAGGGAGCAAGGAATGAAAGAGCGCTATGAAAAAATTTATGCTGAATCAAAAGAAGCATTTTTTGGAGGAGCTTCCGGTAGTACAAAAATAATTACAGAACAGGATATTCGTCTAGCTCAAACCTCTCTTTCGGAAGAAGCATTATCTTCGCTGAATAAAGAAATTCGTCAGGCTTTGCCCGATGGTTTTATTTTGCTAGAGCATGGTTCTATCCGTTTTACAGTAAGTAATATTTCTTCAAATCTAAAAGCCGGTGATGCAGCTGAAGCATTTAGCGCCACAATTAATGCCTCTATTGAGGCTTTAGCATTTGACGAGCGGCAGGTTAAGGAATTGGCGCGCAGAGAATTAAAAAATGATCAGCTTCTTGAAGATTTAGCCAATGCTCAGTTTGAGCTTGCATATACCGTCTCAAAGCCAGCTGATTTTGATTCCGGGACTATTGGGCTTAAAGTTGACGGTTCTATAAATATTGCAAAAAGCCTTGATGTTGCTAAAATTAAACAATCTCTTGCTGGTAAGCGTAAAAACGAGGTACAGCGAGAACTGATGGCAGTTCCGGGCATCAAAGCAGCTAGGGTCGCACTTTGGCCACGTTGGGTACAATCAATTCCGAAAGATATCGAAAGAATAGAAATTGCAATTGAGTAGAAACTCTTGACATGTCGGTCTATTTTTCGTACAATAGACAAGTTCTTTTATGAGTGATAAGTCCGCTGAGGTGCTTCGCCTAGAAGGGGAGGTGATTGATGCATTGCCGTCTGCAACATTTAAAGTACGGCTTGATAATGGCAATGAGGTTCTTGCTTATCTTTCTGGGAAAATGCGTTTGAATCGTATTAAAATTCTTGTGGGTGATAGGGTAGTAGTTGAATTTACTCCTTATGATCAAAATCGAGGAAGAATAGTGTATAGAAAATGAAGGTTCAGGCCTCTATTAAAAGAAGGTGCGCAAAGTGTAAAATTGTCCGGCGAAAGGGCCGGCTATATGTAATTTGTGAAAATCCAAAGCATAAACAAAGACAAGGATAATTTTAGTCTATGCCAAGAATTGCAGGAGTAAATATACCGGAAAATAAGCGGATTGAAGTTGCGCTTACTTATATTTATGGAATCGGCAGAAGCCGATCACTTGAAATTTTACATGCTGCAAAGATAGATCCTAATAAGCGCACAAAAGATCTTTCCGGAGAAGAGGTAAATCGCCTAAAAGAAATTGTAGAAAAAAATTATCGGGTAGAAGGAGATTTAAGGAGGGAAATTATGATGAATATAAAACGCCTGAAAGATATAGCTTCATATAGGGGTATGCGTCATGCCAGGAGATTACCAGTACGGGGGCAGCGGACCAGGACAAATTCACGTACAGTAAGGGGCAATGTTAGGAAAACAGTCGGTTCTGGCAGAAGGCCGCCTCCGGAAAAAACATAATTATCTATTTAACCTTTATTAACCTTTATGGGAAAGAAAAAAATTGTTGAGCAAACTGCGGAAGAGGTTCTTAAAGAGCGTGAAGCATTGGAGAGCGCCATGCGCAGAGTTGGCGAGAAACCAGCTCCTTCTAAAGTATTGAACAGGGGAAGAATCTATATTCAGGTTTCTTATAATAATACCTTAATCACTGTCACCGATGAAGCAGGTAATGCAATTGCTCAGGCTTCTGCAGGTAGTTTGGGTTTTAAGGGCCCTAAAAAAGCGACTCCTTTTGCAGCAGCTCGGGTAGCAGAGGCAATTTTAGAAAAACTTAGTAAAACCGGCATGAAAGAAGTAGAAATATACATCAAAGGTGTTGGAGGAGGAAGAGAGTCAGCTTTAAGAACTTTTGCAGCCAAAGGGCTTAATATAGTTTTAATAAAAGACATTACTCCGATTCCCCATAATGGCCCAAAACCTCCAAAACCCAGAAGAGTTTAAGTAATTTATGGCTTACCTTTTAGGACCAAAAGAAAAAAAATCAAGAGCATTGGGCGAGAATCTTTTTTTGAAAGCAGAAAGATCTGCCAGCCCAAAATCTGCTTATCTTAGAAGACCATATCGTCCGGGGGTTCATGGAAAAACCAAAAGGCAGCTTTCAGAATATGGTCTGCAGCTTCAAGAAAAACAAAAACTTAAGCTTGTTTACGGTCTTAGAGAAAGGCAACTTAAAAGATATTTTAAAAATGCTCTAAAAGAAAAAACCGCTACTGCAGAAGCTTTGGCAAGAATTTTGGAGACCCGTCTTGATAGTGTAGTATTTAGAATGGGATTTGCTCCCTCTCGTTCAATTGCTCGTTCGCTTGTCTCCCATGGTCATTTTCTAGTAAATGGTCGTCGTAGTAATATTCCTTCTCATGTTATTGAACCAGGAGATAAAGTTTCACTAAGGCCCCAGTCTATTAATAAATCTTTCGTGGAGCAAATCCGGCAGCATCTGAAACGCTATCAAATTCCTCAATGGCTAGAAGTAGATAAAGAATCTCTGCAGGGAAAATTAGTTCGATGGCCAACTTTTGAGGAATTAAAACTTCCATTTAATTTTGGTCGAATCATTGAATTTTATTCAAAATAATTTTACTTTATATTTTATATGACACCACGCATTCAGATCCCAAAAGAAGTAAAGATATTATCTGCAAGCCAAACTTATGCAGAGGTTTTGATGGAGGGGCTTTATCCCGGCTATGGCATTACCATAGGAAATGCGCTCAGAAGAGTTCTTCTCTCTTCTTTGCCCGGTGCGGCAATAACTTCTTTTCGTATCTCTGGAGTTCCGCATGAATTTACTACTATAGATGGTGTTCTTGAAGATGTTGTCGAGATATCGCTTAATTTAAAGCGAATCAGACTTAAGGTTTTTAGCGATGAGCCAGTAGAATTAATTCTTAAGGCAAAAGGAGAAGGCAAGGTTAGAGCAGGAGATATTGAAAACAATCCAATGGTGGAAATTGTCAATCCGGACTCTCACATTGCTACAATAACAGATAAAAATGTTTCACTTGAGATGGTTTTACGGGCAGAGCGCGGCATAGGATATCTACCGGTAGAGCTTAGAAAAAAAGAAAAGCTTCCAATTGGAGAAATTGCGCTTGATGCGATTTTTACTCCAATAACTAAAGTTAATTTTCAGGTAGAAAATATGAGAGTCGGGGACAGGACTGATTATAACCGTCTGCGGCTAAGCGTTGAGACTGATGGAACGCTGGATCCAATTGAGGCTATCAAAGAGGCAAGTTCAATTTTAATAGAGCATTTTACAGTCTTTGGGACAATTTTGGTTGAAGGTGATATTAAAGAACAGAGAAAGTCTGAAAAATCGGCAAAAAAATCAAGTAAAGTTAATCAAGATGCGCCATCGAGTTAAGGGTAGAAAATTTGGTAGAAAAAGAGGACAAAGGCGTGCATTCTTAAGAACGCTTGCTGCAAATTTAATAATGCATGAGAGGATAGTGACAACAGAAGCACGTGCAAAAGAAATTAGAAGTAAGGTTGAGAAATTGATTACTTTGGCAAAAAGACATGGCGGAGACCTTGCTGGTTATCGTATGCTTTTGCAAAGGTTGCCAAAAGAAGCAGCTTTAAAAATCAATACTGAATTGAGGGAAAGATATGCTTTAAGAAATGGAGGATATACCAGAATTATTAAAACAGGAATGCATAGGATGCGAGATGGTGCAGATACAGTCATAATTGAATTGGTAAAATAAAGTTATGAAAGCAAATCAAGATTCTAAAATTATAATTGATGCTAGCGGAAAATCTTTTGGAAGATTAGCTTCTTTAGTTGCAACTAAGCTTCAGGGAAAGGACAATCCATTTTTTGTCAGAAATCGAGTCATAGGCCCTAAAGTTAAAGTAATTAATCTTGGAAGAATTAAATTCACTGGGAAAAAATTTTCAAAGAAAGTTTATTACCGTCATACGGGATATATTGGCCATCTCAAAGCAGAGAAACTATCTTTTTTATGGCAGAAAAAACCAAAAGAAGTATTTCGGCGCGCCGTTTCCGGAATGCTTCCAAAAAATAAATTAAGAAAGCGCTATCTTAAACGCTTAGAAGTTGAACTTTAATTTATGCCAAGAAGAAAAAAAGAAATAGCTAAAGATCAAACCGAGCCAAAATCTAAAGGCCGCAAAGGAAAAGTTGAGATGCCAACTCCAGCTTCGCCGACAAAAGAGCAATATATTTATTCAATTGGTCGGCGCAAAGAAGCAACTGCTGTTTTGAGGCTATATCCTTCAGGAGGAGAAATTAATATAAATGGTAAGATGCTGGAAGAATATTTTCCTCAAAAAAAATTTCAAGATTTAGCGCTTTCCCCTTTTTCTGAGCTCAAGCTTCAACCACTCAGAGCTGAAGTAATGCTGCGGGGTGGGGGAGTTAGGGGGCAGGCAGAGGCATTGCGGCTTGCAATCTCTAAAGCCCTTGCAACAATGCAACCAGAATTTAGAGCCAGGCTCCGAGCTATAGGATTTCTTACCAGAGACTCAAGAGTAAAAGAACGGCGCAAATATGGTTTGAAAAAAGCCCGCCGCGCCCCCCAATGGCAGAAAAGATAAAGAGATAATTTATTGTGTTTTACTTTTAGATATCTCAAGCCAATTATTGGGTTGGGAATCTCCATGACCAAAGGTTGTTTTGCGAAAGATAAAGTAGGGTATTTTGATTGTAGTTCCAAAATGCGCGTGAAGATGCTATTGGGTAAGAGATGCGATTGATTGGGAATCTAGAATCAATCTCTACAATTTCAATGCCTTTGGAGTTGCGCAAAATTATATGCCAATTATCATTCATCCAAAAAATATCTTCTGGATTTTGTTCAACTAATCCTAATTTAAGCATCGTCCTTGCTTCATACTCAAGATCAGAATTTACCTCTGAAAGAAAATATACAGAAAGCACCTGATCTTTGGTAATTAAGGCGAGCCTGGATCCATCAGGATTGGGCCAAACTCCAACTACTCGTTTTGCAATAAGATGTCTTTCATTTTCACTTCCTACCTGCCAAAGATCTCCTTCTTGTGTGAGAAGTAAGTATTGGCGTTGAAATTTTGCTTCCCCCAAATTAATTTTTGGCGTCAATGCGAAAAGTTTTGCCTGAGTAATTTTGGTAGGCAGAGAAATGTTGTCAAATTTTTCAATACCGCCTGAAGCTAGCCTATAGATGTTTCCGGAAGAAGTAAGGAATAGGGTAGAAGTTTGGTCTTTGCCCACAATATCTTCTTCTGGAAGCAGGCGGCGATAAGTCAGCAAGGTAAGGTCAATTTCATATATTCTGTTTTGGGATGTTATTGCAAGAAGTTTATCTTCGGATTGCGGATTCCATTCGATGGTGTCACTGAATCTAATAGGTATTCCTAATTCGGAAAGATATTTTCGCAAGTAACGGATCTCTTTACCGGAAGAGCTAAGTAATAGGATATCATTTTCAAGCTTTAGCAAAATTTTGGAATTATTTGGAGAAGGTAGGACCTCAATAATTTTTCCAATTTTTGTTGAGTCAAAAATTAATCGTGGTTCCTTTGATTGTTGCCAATTTTCAACAAAGAAAAGCTGCCTTCCGGATATATCGGTAAAATAGATTGCTTCGTTTCTGTCTCTTTGAAGCCAGAAGTTGGAAATAGTTGAAGTTGCAATTTGGTTGATGGTTGGCACTACCGGAAAAAGAATAACTGAAGTTGTCTTGGTGACCTGCAATGGTTTTACAACTAAAGATTTAGTCCAGCTAAAATATCCCTCCCGCCAAATTTTGACTTCATATACTCCAGGAAGAAGATTATTAATTAGTGTTCCTTCAGAAAGCAGGGAGGAGCTAAGTTGCCTTTTTCCAAGGCCTTCAATAAAGAGTTCGGAATTGCGCGGAATAACTTTGAAATAAAGTCCTCCAACCCTAACCAGCTCTTTATTTTTAAAATCAAATCTGTATCCCTGAGACCATAAAATAGCAATCGGTGCTGCGATAATAAAAAAAATTACAAGCAATAGTAGAAGTCTAAGGCGGGTTCTAAGTGACATGTTTGTTACAATTAGGAATTTTTATTAAAATTATATTAGATTATGTTAGTTTCATTTCTAGATTAATCTAATTTTAGATGAAAATGAATAATGAAATTTAGTTTTTTGCGAAATTTGAAAATCACTATTATGGGAATTGGCCTTAATGGAAGATTCCCAGGAACTGTTAAGTTTTTGATAAGAAGGGGAGCGAAACTTAGCGCAACAGATCTTAAGACAAGGAAAGAACTTTCTTCTACCCTAAAGCTACTACCTTATAAAATAAAACTTACCTTAGGAAAACACAAGCTCAGCGATTTTATAAAATCAGACCTTATCCTAAAAAATCCGGCAATATCCAATTCGTCGCCTTTTTTGCTCAAGGCCAGTCAAGCAGGTGTTCCGGTGATTACAGATGTTGGATTATTTTTCCTAGGATTGCCAAAAAATATCCGGGTTATAGGAGTAACTGGTACTAAGGGAAAAACAAGTGTAAGCCGCATGCTATATAAAATTCTTAGTACAAAGTTTAGAACAGCGATAGTCGGAATACCAGGAACTTCTTTTTTGGGCCTTTTAGATTCTCTGGAAAGAAAGAAATATGAGATTATTGTTGCTGAACTTTCTAGTTTTGATCTGGAAGCGCTACATCAGATAAAGAAAAGTCCAGAAGTTGCAGTTATCACCAACATTGCTCCAGATCATCTTGATCGCTATCCAAATATGGAAGCCTATCAAAAAGCAAAATCATCTATATTTTTATTTCAAGAAAAAAATAGGGGAATAGTGGTTGCAAATTATAGCAATCAAATAGTAAGAAAAATGGTGTCAATGGCTTCTGGTAAAGTTGTCTGGTTTTCAGAAGGTTATTTTCATGAGGAATCTAATTTGAATGCAGTTTGTAATATTGCAAGAATATTTGGTATTAAGGAAGCAGAAATTAAAAAAATTTTAAAATCATTTCCCACTCAGTCAGGGCATTTAGAGAAGGTCTTTGAGAATGAAAAGATTGTGATCATCAATGATACTTGTGCTACAAATCCACTAGCAACCAAAATGGCTCTTAGGGCAATTTCTAAAAATTATCCAGGACGTAATATAGTAATTATTCTTGGGGGAAAAGATAAAAATCTTAATTTTAATGTTTTAAGGCCAGAAATTAATATTGTATATTTTGCGCTAATTCTTCCGGGAGATGCATCAAAAAAAATTTCTTCAATATTAAAAAAATCAGATGTTGCAATGCAGAAAGTTAGTTCTCTTGAGATGGCATTACGTAAAGCGCGAATGATTTTAAGAAATCAGGAAAAAAGGGGAGTAATTTTGTTCTCACCTTCTTGCGCAAGCTTTAATATGTTCAGAAATGAGTTTGACAGGGGAGAGAAGTTTAAAAAAGCAGTAATAAAAGTATATGCGCGCTAAAGATCCTGATTATTTTTTAATTTCAATCGTATTTTTGCTTACCATTGTCGGACTTTTAGTTCTATTTTCAGCCTCTTCTGCTAAAGCCGCATTCACTTACGGCTCAGCTTCATATTATGTTATGCGTCAAATCCTATATGGTGTAGTGCCTGGATTGTCATTGCTTGCAATATTTTATTTACTTAATCCGAGATGGTTGAGGAAGTTGGCAGTTATAATGTTTTTATTTTCTGTAGCGATGTTATTGTTGGTACTAATACCGGAATTTGGATTGACTATTAAAGGTGCTACGCGTTGGTTGAGAATTGGTAATATTTCATTCCAGCCAGCCGAATTTTTCAAGCTAACTTTTATTGTCTATCTTGCCAGTTTTTTTGCCAGACGGCAATCTAAAATTTCTAATTTCTACGAAGTAACGTTGCCATTTTTTGTTTTTTTGGGTATTTGCGGATTTTTACTTCTTTCACAACCTGCAACCGGCACTTTTGGGATAATAGTACTGATTGCATTTTCAATGTATTTTTTTTCTGGTGTGCGTCTGAGTAGTATTTTGGTTTCACTTCTGGTTCTTGCTGTCGCTTTCACTTTCTTGATAATTATTTCACCATACCGGATGGAAAGACTTGCTACATTTTTGAACCCTGAAAAAGATCCGAGGGGAGCAGGATATCAAATTACCCAAGCACTTATTGCAATTGGATCCGGCGGTTTTGATGGTGTAGGATTTGGGCATTCCAAGCAAAAGTATAATTTTCTTCCAGAAACAATTGGCGATTCAATTTTTGCCATCTATGCCGAGGAGACCGGATTTTTGGGCTCAATTGGTTTGATTTTACTATTTATGCTTTTTTTATATAGATGCGTGCGCATAGCGCTTAGGGTAAATGATTCCTTTTTGCGGCTTCTTGCAATTGGCATTGCAAGCTGGATAGTTGGTCAGGCTTTTATTAATATCGGCGCTTTAACCGGTCTTCTTCCATTGACTGGAATACCCCTCCCATTTATCAGCTATGGCGGATCAGCTATGGCAGCTGAGCTTGCAGCAATGGGAATACTTTTTAATATTTCTCGCTATACGAAGTGATAAAATATAAATGATGAGAAGAACTATTCATATCGCATTTACCGGCGGAGGTACCGGAGGACATATTTTTCCCATTTTGGCAGTTGCAGAAGAATTAACAAAAATCGCTTATCAAAGTGGGGTTATACTTCAACTTTGGTATGTCGGTCCTACCAAAGGACCTATTGATATAGACGTTGCTCTTTTTGAAAATAACGGAATTGCAGTGCGTGAAATAATGGGGCAGGGAAATAAGATTCTTAGATTTTTTATTGGATTTTTGCAAAGTCTATGGCATCTTTATTTCATTATGCCGGATATTTTGTTTTCCAAAGGAGGATATGGAGCTTTGCCCGTAGTTGCTGCTGCGATATTTTATAGAGTTCCATTTTTCATTCATGAATCTGATGCTATCCCTGGAAAAACAAATATTGTTAGCGCTCGTTATGCAAAAAGAATTGCAGTTGCATTTAATGATGCAGCAAAATTTTTTCAGAAAGAGAAAACAGCAGTAGTTGGTAATCCAATTCGCCAAATTTTCTTCACTGAGAAATCTCAAGATGAGGCAAAAAAACAGCTTGGTCTTAGCAGTGATAGAAAAACAATTTTGGTTATCGGAGGTTCACAGGGAGCAAAAGTATTAAATGACATAATTCTTGACATTTTACCAGAGCTTTTAAAAACTTATCAGGTTATTCACCAGTGTGGGGCACGAAATTTTGGTGAAATAGAAAAGGAAGCAGAATTTATGTTGGGAAAGGCTGCATCAGATTTGAAGAAATACTATAAGTTATATGGATTTCTTGATCAAGAATCCCTTCATAATGCATATATCGCAAGTGATCTTGTTATTTCTCGCTCTGGCTCAGGATCAATTTTTGAGATTGCTGCTGAGGGACGTCCTGCAATATTGATCCCATTTAAATTTGCAGCACAAAATCATCAGCGGCTAAATGCATATTCATATGCCCAAACAGGTGCCGCACTAGTTATTGAAGAGGAAAATTTAACCTCCCATATACTTCTTTCCCAAATTAGAAAAATATTAGAAAATAATGAGCTGCAGCAGTCAATGAAAGAGGCTGCCAGATCATTTGCACAACCGGATGCGGCAAAGCACATTGCAGAAGAACTGCTTCGCAGCGTTGGAATTGCACTATGATCTCATCCTCTGTAGTTAGAGTTAGAATAGCTCCCTCTCCTACTGGTAGCTTGCATATTGGAACTGCTAGGGCAGCGCTTTTTAATTGGCTTTTTGCCCGCCAAAATAATGGGAAATTTATTTTACGCATTGAAGATACAGATCTTGAAAGGTCTGACCCAAAATATGAAAAGGATATTATTGAGAATCTGAGATGGCTTGGAATTGATTGGGATGAGGGTCCAGATATAGGAGGACCATTTGGTCCGTATCGCCAATCAGAACGCGCAAAAATTTATGCTCAATACTTGCAAAAACTTTTAAATGAAGGAAAGGCATATCATTGCTTTTGTTCAGAAGAAGAATTACAAGCAATGCGGCAAGAGATGCTTGCCCAAGGGATTTCTCCAAAATATAGCGGAAAATGCAGAAATTTAAATCCAAAAATAGTTAAAGAGAAGCTTGAGGCAGGAGAACGAAGTATTATTCGCCTTATGATGCCATCACGAAAGCTGGTAATTAAAGATTTGATTCGCGGTGAAGTTTCATTTGATACTTCGCTTATTGGAGATATAGCAATTGCAAAGAATTTATTTACACCGCTTTATAATTTTGCAGTTGTGGTTGATGATGCACAGATGCAAATTACCCATGTTCTTAGAGGGGAAGACCATCTTTCCAATACTCCTAAGCAATGGATGATTGCAGAAGCTCTTGATATTTCCCATCCAGCTTATGGTCATTTTCCTTTGATTCTTGGGCCGGATAGATCAAAACTTTCAAAGAGGCACGGTGCAACATCAATTGCTCAATATCGGGAAATGGGTTATCTTCCAGAATCATTAGTCAACTTTATGGCTTTGCTTGGTTGGCATCCAAAAGAAGATAGAGAGATTTTTTCTCGTGAAGAACTTATTAAAGAATTTTCTATAAAGCGTATTCAGAAAGCAGGAGCAATTTTTAATCTTGCAAAACTTGATTGGTTAAATGGCTATTATATCCGCCAAAAGTCAGATGCTGAACTTTGCAAACTTCTTATTCCATATTGGGAAAAAGCAGGTTATC
>FWWL01004915.1_pt1 | contig 21718 bp, 18 predicted proteins | sample 2228331 | NCBI WGS metagenome assembly FWWL01 (sample SAMEA103939775, study PRJEB20133) | metagenome | reverse complement strand
AATGGCGGAACACTTGAATATAAACACAGCGGTGGACAATGGACTGCCTTTGCACAGCCACCTAGCATTCCAGGAAACACCGAATGGTGGGTTAGACCAACAGCTGCTACATGGATTCAACCCATGTATAATGCAAATGCCCGCGTATATGATGCCAACCAAACATATGGTTTCTATTTCGATGGTGCAACCAATCAATATGCAGCCTATTTCCGTACTACTGGATCCTTTAATCCCACTGCTGCTGTAGTAGGCTTTTCTGATGTATCAGGTAGCCAAACCTATAGTTATTTAGGTTATAATGGAAGTTATTCATTTGGTAATCCTGTTCAAACATTACAGGGAATGGCTGTTTATGGTTTAGTAGATGACCCCAACAGAACTGCAAGCTTTTTCAGAACAACTAGCAATGCATCAGTCGCAGCTAACGTAAACTACTCTAATGTATGGATTGCTAACTATAATTATGTAGAAAGTAACAATGCAAGCTATAACCCATGTGCCTCTTATGCACAATTAGATATAAATAATGCTTCTATCGGAGGCTGGAAAATTGCTCTTCAATCTTATTCTAATCGTGGTTCACAAACAGGAAATCCTGGTTATACTGTAGGTGGATACTTTACAGGAGATGCACAAAATGAAGACGCATTCGGAGTAACAGGAATATCATATAGTAGTTCTGGTCTGTCTTGTGGTGGATATTTTAGTGGAAATGATTTCAGCGGAACAAATTATGCATATGCTTACGTAGGTGGATTATATTTAGGCTCTAACAGAAAAATATACGGAACTGGTTCGGTAAGTGAGATTATACCTACTGAGAATCATGGACGCATCACTTTAACTTGTCCCGAATCACCCGAATATTGGTATATTGATTATGGAACGGTAGAACTTGTAAATGGCAAGGCCGTCATTGAACTTGACCCTATTTTAGCTGATATCATAGTTGTTAACAAAGAAAATCCCATTCGTGTATTTTGCACACCTGTTGATTTATTAAATTTTAACGGAGTAGCCGTTACCAAACGAACTGAGAAAATCATTGAACTTACCGAACTTAACGGCGGCACACACTCTGGAACGCTGGATTATCAATTGGTAGTAAAACCCAAAACAAATTATGGCGAAGGACGATTCCCTCAAGCTCCTGGTCCTGCAGGTATAAAACCTGAAAAAGAACCAGCGAAAGCCAAAGCTAAAAACCAACCCGATCCATCTAAAATATTCCGCTGGCCATCTGATGAAGAAGTTTATGGATATAAACTAACCAAACCCAAAAATCAAGGTATTTATAAAAAATAAACCTTAAAAAAACCCGACATTCGAAGTCGGTCTTTTTACTACACAAAACTATCTTCCAAAAGTTAAACCGGTATTGGTAATAAACAATTTAATAGCTATTGCCAGTAATATTACACCAAACAGTTTTCGTAAAATCATTATTCCTGTCTTTCCGAAAAGCTTTTCGAAGAAATGAGTTAGCTTTAACACAACAAATACTAGTATCATGTTTAAAGCAAGTGCAATAAATATATTTACATTGTGATACTCTGCTTTTAGGGATAATAAAGTTGTAATAGAACCAGCTCCGGCTATTAAAGGGAAAGCTAAAGGAACAATACTGGCACCGTCGGGCGTGGTTCCTTTGAATAATTCAACGCCTAAAACCATTTCCAGAGCTAATGCAAACAACACCAGCGAACCGGCAATGGCAAACGAAAAGACATCCACTCCAAATATATTTAGCAACGATTCGCCGAAGAAGAAAAAAGCTAACATTATTGAATAGGCTACAATAGTAGCTTTACCTGATTCAATTTTCCCGTATTTATTTTTTAAATTGATGATGATAGGGATAGAACCTGTAATATCAATAACTGCAAAAAGCACCATGAAACACGAAAATATTTCTTTAACACTCAAGTAATTAATCAATTCCATATTACCTTACTTTACAATATCTAATTCATTAATTAAATGTTTGGCATTAGCAAATTTATCCACTACAAACAAAACATAACGAATATCTACACAAATGGTGCGTTGAAACTGAGGTTCATAATTAATATCTCCACTCATAGCTTCCCAATTTCCATCAAAAGCAATCCCTATTAAATTGCCATAAGCATCCATTACAGCGCTTCCGCTATTCCCACCAGTAATATCATTTGTAGTTAAAAAACACACGGGAAGTGTTTCATTCTCGCTGTATGGTTTATAATCTTTTGAAGCATACAAGTCTTTTAATTTTTTAGGAACAATAAATTCATCACTGGTACTATCTTCTTTTTCAATAATTCCATCAATAGTTGTAAAATAATCGTATCTAACTGCATCACGCGGATAATAATCTTTTACTGTTCCATAAGTTAAACGGATGGTTCCATTGGCATCGGGATAAAACACACTATCAGGATACATCTTCATTTGTGCTTTTATCCATAAACGTTTTGCTTCTTGTAAGCTATCAGAATGAAGAAAATCAATCATATACCACATAGCAGCATTTTGTAGTATAAAGAAGAAATCATCCTTGTATAATTTTTCCAGACTTTTTTCATTTGGATTGCTTAATACTTTCCAAAGTTTATCTTTATCGGCATACACTGATTTCTTATACAAATCATCGGCATACTTTTGTATATCGCCTTTATATTTTTTCTTTACGGTTTCCATAAAAGGCAAGTGGTATTCTTCTGAAAATTCTTTGTTTAACATCTGCATCAGCCCAACAAACAATCTTTTATCTGTTTCAACCTCAAAATCCTTGTAAAAGTTGTCAACAACCTGCTTTAGCGGGTCTAAAACTAATTGCAGAGAATCTTTGGGTGTAAGCGAAAGCTGGTCAAGGTAGGGATAAATGGTAAGCGGAAAGTATATCAATTCGCTTCCCTGAAACACAGCCTCTTCAAGAAATACATAAAATTTTTTGAGTTCTTTATACTCTTTTTTCTCGTAGTAATTTCTTATATATGGAAGTATCCATCCGTATTCTTTTATGCGATTAGTATCCTGATTTATCCACATTAAAAATTTTTCTTCCTGTGCTTTTTTCTTCTCAATTACATTGTTTCTAAGGAGTTGTTCTTTTTGTCCTATGTAATATTTGTAATAATTGGAGCATTCGCTATATTTTGAAGCATATTGCAACTTTATCTTTTGCGATTTGCTCATTTGTTCGTCTAAAATTCTAAGCTTTTCTCTACGAATCATAACGGTGTAAGGGGCCGTAATATCTAAAACACTTTGCACTTCATAAGAGGTATAATAACGATTGGTAGTTCCCGGAAAGCCTATTATCATGACATAATCGTCCTTTTTTACCCCACCTTTATTAACTTTCAAATATCGCTTGGGTTGAAATGGCACATTATCTTTTGAATAATAAGCCGGTTTTCCATCAGAAGCTGTATAAATTCTGAAGATACAGAAATCGCCTGTATGACGTGGCCACATCCAGTTATCGGTATCGCCACCAAATTTACCAATAGATGAAGGTGGAGTTCCTACTAATCGAACATCGTAATAAGTTTCGTATAAAAACAACAGATACTGATTGCCGCCAAACATATCAACAACAGTTGCCAGATATGGTTCATCTGCATAACGGTTTTCTATTTCCCGAATTTTATAGCTAATCATTTGTTGTTTTTCCGGTAACGAACTCATAGTATCTATTTCACTGGTCAAAACTTCACCGGTTACATCTATGATTTGAAGCAATACAGAAACACAAAGCCCTTCGTTAGGAAGCTCTTCGTTATACGTTTTTGCCCAAAATCCATTTTCCAGGTAGTTGTGCTCAAGCGTACTGTGTTTTTGAATATAGCTATACCCACAATGATGATTGGTAAAAACAAGGCCTTTGCTAGATACAATACTGCCTGAACAAAAAAAAGATAATGGCCGACTAGCATCTGCCAAACCTACAATAGCATCTTTTAAAGAGGCCTTGTTAATATTATAAATATCTTCTGGTGTTAGTTTAAACCCTTGCTTCTTTATATCATCGTATTTTTTATTTATTAACGACAATATCCACATGCCCTCATCGGCATAGGAAATAAAACTGATTAGTACAAAAAACAGAATGAATATCTTTTTCATGATTTGGTATATTTAAGCATGTTGCAAAGGTAGAATTTATTTACATTACCTCTTAGGCTATTTCAGAAAATAGTAAAAAAACTAAGAAATGTACAACTTATAAAAGCCTGTTTCCTTCAGCAGAATATTTGCTTTTAAAGTAATCGTCGTATTTATCAGCATAAGTTCCAACACGATTCATCATGGCCATCATTTCACCTTCGTCAATGTTTTCTAATTCCCTGATACTTTTAACAAAAAGCCAATCGTTGAACTTGGTGATACTACATCCCACAAGGTTGTGATTAATTTCCAGAGCTTCGGTAAACATAGCTTCTTTTTGATTTTGAGGAATTTCAAAAATAGGCGATAGGATTTGAATATAGCCATACTGTCCGTTTTCGGTAGTATAAATATCTATCCAAACCGGTACTGAACCTTTTTGAAGATCCCATTGACCCGCTTCTTTGCCACGACAGTCTTTTGGATCTACACCTAATGTTTGAATTACTCTTTCAAACATGTCGTAATAATGTTGAATATCTTGCATAATAAGAAGTTTTTAAATTTATCAAAGGTACTGTTTTTTGGTTGAAATACAAAATGAAGTAAACTGTAAAGTGCAATTATTAAAATTTAAATATTATTTGAGCACTTAATTTTCGTACATAATTTTAAAAATCATTTCCTTTAGAAGTTCGTGGGGGTCCGCAAGGCTCTCTACTCCTTTCGACTTAACATCGTATTCTCTAAGCAAATGTATGGTTCTAATAACCTGGTCGCGGGTGTAATTTTGAGAGCATACACGATAGTCATTCAAAAAATACGGATTAACTCCCAGTTTTGAAGCCACTTCATGGTCGCTTGCACGAGGAATATCTTTATACAAAAGAACTTTCTGAAAGAAGTCAAACATCCACACAATGGTCTTTTGAACCGGATTTTCTTTTGGATTGGCTGAAAAATAAAGAACTATTTTATTGGCGTGGGTAATATTTCGCTGTCCAATAGCTTTTAACAATTCGCTCACACTATACTCCTTGCTTACACCTATCAATTTCTCAACATGAGCGACGGTTATATTTTGCTGATTTTCCAGAAAAATGAGCATTTTGTTGATTTCATTTACAATAGCCGATAAATTATTGCCCAAACTATCTGCCATTAAGGTTGCTGCTGCTGGTTCTATGTTTTTGCCTCGCTGCTGAAATTGTTTGGTTATCCACGCAGGCAGCTTGTTATCGTATATTTTATTTGACTCAAATATAACTCCATTTTTTTCAATAGCTTTGTATAATTTCCTGTTCTTTTCGAGTTTTTTTCCTTTATAAACAATAACCAGAATGGTCGAAGATAAGGGTTCTTGTGCATACATCAACAAAGGATTAATCTTTTTGCCTATTTCGCTTGCATCAAGATTTTTTATGGTTTGAGCTTCTTTTACAATAACCACCTGATAATTGGACATCATAGGATATCGCCTGGCCAGCGATACCAGTGTAGGCAAATCGGTATCCTTACCATAAAGAACCGTAAGATTGAATGATTTTTCAGCTTCATTCAACACATTATCTTCAATATAATCGGTAATCTGGTCAATGAAAAATGGCTCTTCGCCCATTAAAAAATAAATGGGGCGATACAATTGTTTTTTTAAATCGGTAAGTATTTGTTCAAAAGTTGCTGCTGCCATACTCAATCGTCAAAACGCAAATGTTTAACCGACTTTCCTTCGTTCTTTAATTCGATAAGAGCATCTATGCCTATTTTCAGATGGTCTGTAACGAACTTTTCGGTAACATATTTATCGGAGGCTTCCGTTTTTATGCCTGTCGAAATCATGGGTTGGTCAGAAACCAGAAGCAAAGCCCCGCTGGGTATTCCATTGGCAAAGCCCACCACAAAAATTGTGGCTGTTTCCATATCAATAGCAATGGCGTGTGTTTTGCTCAAATAGGCTTTAAACCGCTCATCGTATTCCCACACGCGTTTGTTTGTTGTAAATACCACGCCAGTCCAGTAATCGCGATTGTGGTCGCGGATGGTCGAAGAAACCGCCCTTTGCAATGAGAAAGCAGGAAGTGCAGGTATTTCGGGAGGAAGATAATCGTTCGATGTTCCTTCGCTACGGATGGCAGCAATAGGGAGAATTAGATCGCCAAGCTTGTTTTTCATTTTCAAACCACCACATTTGCCTAAAAACAACACTGCTTTGGGTGAAATGGCACTCAACAAATCCATTATCGTCGCTGCATTAGGACTTCCCATTCCAAAGTTTATGATGGTAATGCCTTCAGCACTGGCATTGGGCATGTTTCTGTCGAGTCCAACAATAGGTACATTGTACCACTGAGCAAAAAGTTCTACATAATGATTAAAATTTGTCAGCAAAATATAAGGAGTAAAATCTTTCAACGGCCTTCCTGTATATCGAGGCAGCCAGTTTTCAACTATTTCTTGTTTTGTCTTCATATTAATCGCAAAAATAAACTATTTTAATCTATCTTGAAAATAGGGAATCAGACTTTCTTCCGGAGGCGGAGCTTGACCATTAATTAACGTACCGTCGGGCGAATAAAAATAATAAACCGGTAAACTGCGAATTTTGAGTTGCTTTTTAAAAAGTTCAGGATTTTTTACAACAAAAAAACTTCCATACAGCTTTTCGTCCGATATCATTTTTTTCAACTTATCTATAGAAGGATAAGTTACTATAGTTATTACCTGTAATTTGTCTGCAAACCTTGAAAATAGAGCTTTTATTTTTTTCTGCTCAGTTAAAAAATTATACGCTCTGAAATCGACTATACCTACATATAAATACTTTCCTTTAAAATTGCGTAAATAATACTCATTGCCGTCCAGGTCAAAAAAAGTAATTTCTTCAAACAAGTAAACTTTTTCTTCTTCTGTTAGCTTTTGATAGATGTTTTTGGCTATTTGACGCAATTCGGGTGTTAGTGCCGTGATGGTCATTGAATCCAGCGTCATCAGCAACTGTCTGGCAGGAAACTTTATTTTATTGGGCAAGCTATTTGTATAATAAGCATCGTGCAATCCTTTTAAAATAACAAGGTCAACAAGTGTATCGTTGGTAAATGCAGGATTTCGTTTTAAATCTCGTCTTAATTCAGCAGGACTTTTGGCTTTTGCAATACTCGAAAAAACATGCTCGCCCCATGCTGTGGTGGCATAATACGATAAATAATCGGCAAATAATTCATTAAAAAAATCTGCATAGGCAAGATTCGTCAGAAGCACAGGTTTTTCGGAAAAATAAGTCTTTACAACATAATTGACATCTCTTTCATAAGAAAGATACTTAACCCAAGCTAACTGATAAAACAAATACTCTTTAAAATATGGAGCAGAACAATATTGATACTGATTTTGTACAACGTGCAATAATGAATCTACGTGTTTTCGCATTATTTTGTACCGAATCTTTTTTAGATGCTTCTCTATCAATGTATCTATCGTATAGTTTAAGTCTATGATAGCTTGCTGTGTAAGTGTTGAATCGTACGGAACAGGAATCGCAAAAAATGGAATGGGAGTAAAATAGGCATTTAAGGAATCTTCAATGGTAAGATATTGCTTGTTTGGTATTTTAAATTGATATTTTTTGTTGGGTTCAACGCACATCCAAATCTGATATTTATAAAGAGGCATAATGACAAAAAATGGCTTAAGGCAAATGATTTCAACCGAAGCTTTACCGCTTTTGTCGAAAGTTACAGTAGTTATTGTGTCAAATTGCCTGGAAATAAAATCCTTTTCCTTTAACAAATATACTTTCTCGTTTGAATACGTAGGATTGTCAAAATGTAAAACGGCTTTCTGCGGTAATACAGAAATAGATAAAAAAAGAGCTATGATAAAAAAATTAATCTTCATTGAGGTTAATTCCATCGGGAACAAATTTTGACGCATCGCCACCATGCTTGATCACTTCTCTGACAATGGTGCTATTAATAGGAGTAAATTCTGGTGTGGTTAATAAAAAGATGGTTTCTATTCCGTTGTTGAGAAACCTGTTCGTTTGTGCTATGGCTCGTTCATACTCAAAATCGGCAGAAGTTCGCAAACCACGCAAAATAAATTTTGCACCAACAGATCGGCAAAAATCTACTGTTAATCCTTTGTAAGTTACCACTTCTATTTTGGGCTCTGTTCTAAATACATGTTTTATCCATCGAATACGTTTTTCTAAAGGAAACAATGGATTCTTTTCGCTATTTTCTCCAATAGCAATATACAATTTATCGAACAGCGGCAGTGCTCGTCTGATAACCGATTCGTGTCCACGGGTTATAGGGTCAAAAGAACCCGGAAAAACAGCAATGTTGCTCATAATAATCAATTTTCTGCAAAGATAAACGAAAAAAAAGCACAGAAAGTATTTATTTTGATAGACTAATTCCAGTCATAAAAATCTTTAATTTTGCAAGAAAAAAATCATGGCTCTTCAATGTGGTATTATTGGCATTCAGGGAAGTGGTAAAACCACCTTGTTTAATAGCCTTTCGGGAGCGAAAGCAGAAGTTGCACAATTTTCCGACAAAGCCAATCTGGGAGTTATAAAAGTCCCCGACCAGCGATTGTACGAACTGGAAAAATATCAAAAAACAGAAAAGATTGTACATGCCACTATCAATCTGGTTGATATTCCGGGCTTATCAAGAGGAAGTTCTGCCAGCGAAAGTGCCCGAAAGTTTTTGAATGAAATACGCAACAGCGATGCTTTTATTCATGTTGTACGATGTTTCGACAACCCTATGGTTCCACATCCCGACGGCAGCATTAACCCTATAAGAGATATAGAAAACATAGAAATAGAGCTTCAGACTCGTGACACCGAATCTATTGATAAAAAAATTCAACGGTTGGAAAAAGTTGCAAAATCCGGGAGCAAGGAGGCTCGTCAACAAATAGAAGCTTTGTTAGACATAAAAGCTAAACTCGAAAACTTTGAGCCCGTAAGAACCATGAATCTAAACGATATTGCCCGTGAAGCTATTCAGGATTTGTTTTTACTTTCAGCAAAGCCGGTGTTGTATGTTGCAAACATTGACGCCGATTCTGTTGTTAGTGGAAACGCCTATTCCAAATCTATGGAAACCTACCTGAACGAAAGAAATCTTCCCTTTTTGATGGTCAGTGCCCAATTCGAAGCAGAAATAGCAGAACTAGAAAACGAAGAAGACAGAATGATGTTTCTTCATGATGCCGGCTTAAGCGAACCAGGTTCTCATCGCTTACTGCAATTAGCCTATCGAATGCTGAAACTAAAAACCTTTTTCACGGTCGGACCAAAAGAAATTAAAGCATGGACCATAAAAGAAGGCATGACCGCTCCACAAGCTGCCGGCGTAATTCATAGCGACCTTGAAAGAGGCTTTATCCGAGCAGAAGTAATGAAATATCAGGATTTTGTAACACTCGGAAGCGAAGCCGCATGCAAAGAAAAAGGAAAGTTTTATATTGAAGGAAAAAATTACATTGTCGAAGACGGCGACATTTTGCATATTCGATTCAATGTATAACCAAAAATTAACCACTATGAATACAAAAGATTTTTTTAAGCAATTGAACATCCTGTATTTTTCTTTACTGGCAGGCCAGGTAATGTTTGTCGTTATTACCTTTTTATTCAATGTGATTATGAATATGACAATCGGAGCAGATCATATTCTTTTTACCGTTATCGTACCCATATATGCTTTTATTGCTTTTCTTGCAGGAAATTTCATTTTCAAAAAGAAGCTTGAAGAAATTGCAGGCAAACCATTAAACAACCGAATGGAAACATATAAAACAGCTTTTTTAATAAGACTCGCTTTAATGGAATCAGTGTCTTTTTTCACACTTGTTATTTACTTAATTTCTGGAAACCTTATTTATCTGGCTTTTGCTCTGCTTATCATTATTCTTTATTCGCTCTTACGTCCTTCCAAAGAAAAAATAACAGATGAACTAGGCTGTACAAAAGAGGAAAAGAAGGAACTACTAGGTTAATATACAAATAACAATGTATTTGAGGATTGTGTTCCACAATTTTATATAGTTTTTCACTATTGTCCGATAAAAAAATAAGAGGATGAAGTTATCCCCCATCCTCTTAAACAGTACTTTTGTAAATCAAAACAAATACAAAAACAGTTATGGGCAAAAGTACATATTTTTTTGGACAGTCTGTTCTCGGACAGCTAATTTCTTTTATAGATGACAATATTATCTGGAAAAACACTCGCAAAATACCAAACAGATAAATATATCAAACGATTTACCACAAAAGACCATCTAATCAGTATGCTTTTCTGTGTATTTGCAAACGGTTGCTTAGTTTATCGAAGCAATGTTCTTCTTTGCGTGAAGTATCAGACGGAATGATAGGGTTAAGTGGCAAAACGAAGCATTTAAAATTGAAAAACCTTCCCTATCGTAACAATTTATCAGATGCTAATAAACGTAGGGACCCTAAGGTATTTGCAGGCATATACAATGATTTGCTGGAAAAGTACAGCTATCTTATCCCAGACAGCCGAATTAAACAAGTGATTAAAAAGCAGATAGAAATATTTGACAGTACTACCATAAGCTTATTCAAGGATATTTTGAAATGTGTGGGCAGATTGCCTGAAAACGGCAAGCGAAAGGGTGGAATAAAGATGCACACTATTATCAATGTAGATGAAACTGTCTCAAAAATGGTTTGGTTTACAAGTGCCGCAACACATGACCATATTTTGTCAGAGAAGCTAAAATTGAGTAAGGACATCATTTATGTATTTGATAAGGGATATAATGATTACAAAGCCTTCAAACTATTTTGCGATAACCAGACAGGATTTTGTTACTCGTATTAAAGACAATGCTGTGTATGAAGTTGAACACCATCAAATCATTGAACAACATATTCACAGAGGTGTCATAAAAGATCAAATAATAACCTTAGAAGTAAAAGAAGCAGACAAAGTAAGTAAGCTTAGACTGAGAAAAATAACATTCTACGACAGTGTAATAAAGCATAATTTCGAGTTTTTAACCAACCTGTTTGAAATGAGAGCAGATTTAGTTGCGGCTATTTTTGTAAACTAAGATGGCAAATAGAACTTTTATTTAAACAACTCAAGCAAAACTTCCCATTGAAATATTTTTGGGGAGATAACGAAAACGCTATTAAAATACAGATATACTGCACACTTATGGTAAATCTACTACTGACTGTAATACAGAGAATATTAAAAAGGAAATGGGCTTTTTCAAATTTAGTCAGTTTCTGTCGAATTCATTTTAACTACATTCACCTGCTAAAATTTCTGGAAAACCCCGAAAAGAATTGGATAAAAAATGATAAACCACCAAATCAATATGATTTATTTTCGGGGGGCTTACTTTTTTTAAAACACTGATAATATGTGCGGTAAAAACCAGATAATTGTTTTTAGAATTTTTATTGGACGGTAGTGAATTTTTATAACGTTTTAGATGTAATTTGAATATCTATTAACTTATTTTAACAAAACTTAACATTATTTAACCATAAAAAAATAAATTTTTTTTCAATTTTGTTTAAAGATTAATAAATGTATATTGAAAAAGCTAAACTTCCATATAATAGTTGTGGGATAATTCATAATTATGCATTAGAAGAAATATCAACATTACGAAACTTTCCTGGTTTTAGTGTAGAAGAGAGTTACTATGTTGGAGTAAAAACAGCAGAAAAATTATTGTTTTTACGTTGTGATATTAAATTTCCTGATTTTACAGAAGTGGCACCATATTTCAATTTAATTAATGGAGATGGAGATGATTTTAAAAGAATATTGGATTCTTTACTTCATAATGGTTTATTACCAAGGTTGTTACTAGAAGAAATGATGTTTTTTTACAATGAACTTAGAAAAGTAAATGACGAAAAAGAATTTTACAAACACATTTTAAACTTCATAGAACATTTCAAACAAAATTCAAAGCTTAGTGAAGATGAATTAATTATATGTTGGATTATAACATCTATCTCAGTTTTTAGTTTTGAGTACTGGAAAAATATTGCTAATAATCCGTATTCTAATTGGTTTAATATTTTTAACTTTAAAATAAATAAGTCAAATCAAATAAAAGGGAAATTTTGGAAAATAATTGGTACAATAGCCGCAGATTGTGCAGGAGCGTTGGTTGGTGCCATTGTTGGAAGCTTAATTAATCCTGCCATTGCTCCTGCTTCCGCTAGTGCAGCAGGAAGCGGAGCTTCGAGTGCTTTTGTTAAGACATTTATCGAAAATAAATAGTTTTTTTTTAATTTAGAATTAGCATGAATAAAAAGAAAAAATTACATTCGAAAAATAAGTTTTTAAAAATTTATTTATTGATTGTACCTTGTTTTATTTTAAGGTTATATAATAATTCTTTCTCTCAAATTGATACTTCAAATGACGTTTATTTTAAAAAGAATTACATCGTTACTCATGATGTCGGTTTTTCTTTTTCTTCTCTAAATATTAAAACCGCAAAATCAAAAACTTATTTTCTCAATGTGTATAAGTATTATCCTTCTTATTTTTACAACATTTCTTTTATAATAACAAAGCTTTATGTTAAAAACAAAACAAGCATTAATCTTAAAAACTGTTTATTATTCTCTCAAAACTATGTTGATTTAAAAGATACTTTATCAATTGAATATAGATTATATGAAGACAGAGTAACATACTTACTGTTATTAGGAATTCGTGAACCAGTAAAATATAATTATTCTGAAGATAAATATTTTAAAGCGGTTGATTTTTACGTTGGAAGCTATTTTACTACTCCCGGTTATCATTATTTAGAAAGAAAAGATAATTTAAATAAAACAAAAACACTTACTAATTATGCAAAAGTTGGATTATCATTTGAACTAATTTTTTCAGCTTTAAATAAAGAAGGTTATGGACATAGGTTTGGCATAAGAATTATGAACGATTCTCCTTCTACCATTTTGTTTAAAAAACAACCCGCTGAAATAAGACCATCATTTAATACTATAAGCTTCCTTTACACCTTGTTTGTTGATTAAGATACTTATATAATCAAAATCAATAAATTAAATAATCTTTGTAACATTATAAATTATTGAAATACTGTGTGTACAATTTAGTTAAAAATTCAAATTTTAGAAATTTCACCAGTATTGCGTTACAAGAAGAAAAGTTGTAGCTGTTGAATGCTATTTACCATGTTCGAAAAAGGTTACACAGATTTACCAACGCTGAATGGCTCGAAAAACTAAGCAATGGAATATAACGGTCGCAGCCATGCCCAGTGCAGGATTGCGAGATGCGTCCGTATTCCACGATAAGAAACTACGATACGGGAACTGCTGTTCGAAAACCTCAGAAACCCTCATTGGGTATAGGAGTTGTTATGCACTGGCGTTTTCTAATATTTAATTTATGTAATTATTTTACTCAATAACAATATTATAAGTCCCTTTTAACAATAACTTTTTTAATGGTTTTTGCCCAGTCAATTCTATAAAATTATTGTTCGTACGACCTGTACTTACTTTTACTTTCCTAAAATAAAATATTGCGTTTTCTTCTTTTTCAAACATTAGTACATATTGTTCATTTTCTGAATTGATAATTGCTGTTTCAGGAACAGCTAAAACCGAATCGAGCGTTACAAATATTTCGCCTTCAACAAATTGATTGCTTACTAAATTGATGTTTTTGTTCTTAGTTATAGTAGCATAACACTCAATAGATTTTGAATCGGGCATAATGGTTCTCCCAATAGTATTAATAGTTGCCTGGTACTTTCGTGATTTATTCGCGTTTAAATAAAATTCAACTGTTTGACCATTATCAATTTTATCAATATCTTTTTCAAAAACGTATATTTTTAATTGGAAAGAATTGTTGTCGATGATTTCTGCTATTGTTTGCTGTGGCTCAATATATTGCCCTAATGAAGCAGTTATATTTGAAACATAACCGTTAATGGGCGATTTTATTGGAAAAGACCGATAAAATTCGCCTTTTTCAATTTTTGCAACATCAAGCCCCATGCTTTCAAGTTTAGTTTTTAATGCCTTATACTTCGCATTTTCAGCATAATAGTTACTTTCGGCAGCCGTAAATTCTTTTTGAGTACTAATATTTTCATTGTACAATTCCTTTGCTCTCAGATAATCGCTTTTTAACCTGGAAAGAATAGCCGATGATTCTGAAAAATCTTTTTGCAAGTCGATAAACCAATGACCTGAAATTTCAAACAGAACAGTTCCTTTGTTAATCATTTGGCCAGGTTTGCAATGAATGTTTTCAATTATTCCGGGCAGGGGTAAACTTATTTGAGCTTGCCCATTTACGGTTGGAATAATTGTACCTGTAAAATGAACCTTATCGGCAAAAGGGTATAACACCGGTTCCCCAATCGTCATTTTTTCCGCTTCAAATTGTGCTTTAGATATTTCTATTAAACCTAAATCTTTTTCTGAGTTTTGTTCAGTTTTATTTTTGCAAGATATTGCTAACACACTAATAATTAATACTATAATTATTATTGTTTTCATACAATTCAGTTTATTTTGAAAAATATTTTAATGCCAAAATTGTTTGATTGTATTTCAGTATATTCTCCAATTGTTCGATTTGCATTTGAATGGCTGTTTCATAACTACTTACAAATTGAAAATAATTGATTTCCCCCAATTCATAAGATTTTAATGCTGTTTCCCTTATTGCATTTATTAATGGTTCTCCTATTGTTTTATAATTATCGAGCAAGGCTTTATATTTAAGCTGTTCACTTAACAATTGCTTCAATTCATTATTTAAAAGGTTTATTTCGTTATCTATGGATAATTGTTTGGCGTTTGCTGAAATTTTTGATGCTTTAATTTTGGCTCTTGAGCTGCCATAAAACAAGGGCAACGCCACACCAACTTGAAAACCATGATAATACTTACTGTTTTGGAATTGATTGGATCCTAAAAAATAATTAATAGAAAAATCGGGAAGAATCCTGTTTTTTTCAATTCGAACCAGTGAGTTATAATATTCAGACTCATTTTGTAATATATCAAAAACAGGCAATGTATTCGGTATTTCGACAATTTCAGCCAATGGTTCCATGTTTGAAGAAACAGAAAAATCACCTTCATAATTCATTAAAACTTTTAATAGCTGATAGGCATTTGCTGCATCTACTTTTAATGCATTCAACTGAATGGCTGTTTGATTTTTTTTCGCTTTTATGTTCATTACTTCAAGCCGACTAACATCGCCTTTAGCGGCTTTTTTTTCTGAATTTTCAAGTAAAACCGAATAGAGGCTATCGAGTGTATGATACAGTTTTTGCTTATTCAAAAGAAATTGATAATTGAAAAAAGCAAACGAAACATTTTTTATTAACGCATTTTTTTGATTGTTCAAATTTGCTTCCATTATTTTTACCTGAATTTGAATTGCATTGCTTTCTGCCGAATAAAATGTTGGAAAATTAAAACTTTGTTCCACGCCCCAAACTTTTAAGGGATAACCGTTTTCGGCAATATTGTTTTGATCGGAACCATAGCTAAAAACTGTTTTGCCGGGGGCAAATGCTGTTTTTTTTAATGCTTTGCTTTCCTCTATATTCAACCTGTACGCGGCAATTTGCTTGTTATTTTGCAAAGCTATGTCAATAACATTGTTTAATTCCATTTTAGAATTTTGCCCAAAAGAAGAAATTGCCGGAATACAAAGCAAAAGCAATGTAATAACAGTATTGGAACGTATAAAGCGTAACGGAAAAAACTTTATTCCTTTAACGTTATAAAATATTTCGTAGAGTAGAGGCAGCGCAATCATGGTAAGCATGGTAGAAGTAATAAGACCGCCAATTACAACAGTGGCCAACGGGCGCTGAACTTCGGCACCTGCACCAGTAGAAATAGCCATAGGCAGAAAGCCCATAGCAGCAGCACCGGCGGTAATCAATACAGGCCGCAAGCGATTTTTGGTTCCGGCAAGTATTAATTCGCGCATACTAGTCATTCCTTTATGCTGCAATTCTTTAAAATGCTCAATGAGTACAATGCCATTTAGCACTGCAATACCAAAGAGCGCAATAAAACCAATACCTGCCGAAACGCTGAAAGGCATACCCCTAATCCATAACAGAAATACACCACCCACGGTGGCTAAAGGTATTGCGGTAAAAATCATTACTGCATCTTTAAACGATTTGAATGCAAAATGAAGAAAAATAAAAATCAACAACAAAGCAACCGGAACAGCAATCATTAAGCGATTGGTAGCATTTTGTAAATTTTCAAATTGTCCGCCATACTCAATATAATAGCCTGCTTTGAGTTTTAAATTTTTATCGATTTTTTGTTGAATATCAGCAATAACCGATTGCAAGTCGCGGTTTCGCACATTGACGCTTACCACTACCCTACGGCGTCCATTATCGTGCGAAATTTTTGCAGGACCTTTGGTGTATTCAATGTCGGCAAGCTCGCTTAAAGGTATCATTTGTCCGGTTGAAACAGGTACTTGTAGCTGTCGAATATCTTCAATATTCGTTCGGTTTTTGTTATCAAAGCGCATAACCAGATCGAAGCGTTTTTCGCCTTCAAAAATTACGCCTGCTTTTTTTCCACCAAATGCCGCCGATAAATAGGTGTTCAAGGTACTAATATCAAGGCCGTAGTAAGCAATTTTGCTTCTATTGTAATTCACTTTTATTTGTGGCAAACCTGCTGTTTTTTCCATAACTATGTCACTTACTCCCGGCACATCGGCAATAAGTTTTTTTACTTCCATCGCTTTTTGGTTGATGTATTCGAGGTCTTCGCCGAATATTTTAATGGCAATGTCGGAACGCACTCCGGTAATTAATTCGTTAAACCGCATTTCAATGGGTTGCGTAAACTCATATTCAACTCCCGGAATTACGGACAGTTCTCTTTTGAATTTATCGGCAAGTTCTTCTTTGCTATTTGCTACCTTCCAATTTTGCTTGGGTTTTAGCTTAATAATCATATCAATTTCTTCCATCGACATAGGGTCGGTGGGAACTTCGGCAGCACCAATGCGCGAAACAATTTGGTCTACTTCGTCAGGGAATTTTTTTATTAAAATGTTCTCCATCTGAGTGGTCATTTCCACCGTTTTTGAAAGCGAAGTTCCTGTTTTTAAAACGGGTTGTATTACGAAATCGCCTTCGTCGAGTGTTGGTACAAATTCGCCACCAATGCGAGTAAACAATACTCCGGTAATTAGCAATGATATAAATGCAGCTCCAAACACCCAACGTTTATGACCGCACGACCATTTAATCATAGGGTAGTACGATTGATGAATTTTATCCATAATCCAGTCGGAAAAAGTTCGTTTCCGGATTTTGTCCGGTTTTAAAAAGAGCGAAGCCGCAACCGGCAGCCATGTTAGCCCTAATATCATAGCACCAATAATAGCAAAAGAAAACGAGAGTGCCATAGGGCGAAACATTTTGCCTTCGACACCGCTTAACGATAAAATAGGTATGAAAACGATAAGAATGATTACTTGCCCAAAAATGGCTGATTTCATCATTTTTGAAGCCCCGAAAATAGAAATGCTATCCATTAAAGTTTGTCGTTCATCTCCTTTAACTGCCAATATTTCTGTTTTTTGCAAGCCCATTCGTATAACAATAAATTCTACAATGATTACGGCACCATCTATTATTATTCCAAAATCGAGCGCACCAAGGCTCATTAAATTGGCATCAATTCCAAAAATATACATCATACCAATTGTAAACAATAATGCCAAGGGTATCATTGAAGCAATAACCAATGCCGACCGAATGTTCCCCAGTAGCAATACTACAATAAGCAGCACAATGATAGCGCCCAGTATAAGGTTCTCAATTACCGTAAAAGAGGTCTTAGCTATGAGTTCGCTCCGTTCGAGAATAGGATTGATAAAAACGCCTTCGGGTAAGTTTTTCTGAATTTCGGCTACTCTTGCTTTCACTTCATTGATAACAACTTTAGAATTAGCATTTTTTAGCATCATAATCTGACCAAGCACCGTTTCGCCCTTACCATTGGCTGTAATTGCTCCAAAACGGTTTGCAAAACCAAACTTTACGTTTGCCACATCTTTTATAAGTATTGGCACACCGGCATTGTTTTTTACGACAATATTTTCAATATCTTCTAATGTCTTTGCCTGTCCATCGCCCCTAATAAAATAACTTTGATTTGTTTTTTCAATATAAGCCCCCCCCGAAATGCCATTGTTATTTTCGAGTGCAGTAAAAATATCCATTAAGCTTATATTAAGGCTTTTAATTCTTTCAGGAAGAATTGCCACTTCATATTGTTTTAAATAACCACCCCAGCTATTTATTTCGACCACACCGTTTATCCCTGATAATCTTCGTTTTATAACCCAGTCCTGAATAGTACGCAAATCCATAGCGGAGTATTTATCCCTAAATTCTGGCTTTACATCAACAATATACTGGTAAATTTCACCCAATCCGGTGGTTATCGGACCCATTTCGGGCGAGCCATACGCTTCGGGAATGTTGGCCGATGCCGTTTTAATCTTTTCGGCAATGATTTGGCGGGGCAGATAAGTGCCGAGGTTTTCGTCAAAAACAACCGTAACTACCGATATTCCAAATTTTGATATAGAACGAATTTCCTTCACACCCGGTAAATTTGCCATTTCCATTTCTACAGGTGTGGTAATAAATTGCTCAATCTCTTGCGTTGATAAATTGCTGGAAGTAGTTATTACCTGAATCTGATTATTCGTAATATCAGGCACTGCACCTACCGGAATATGAAAAACAGCATATAACCCAAAAGCAGCAATGGTAAGTGTAAAAAGTATAACTATAAGTTTATTCTTTACACTAAAATCAATTATTTTTTCTAACATGGCCAGACCGTACAATATTTTTAAATGTTAAAATTAAGCTTTACTCTTGTTTTTGGTTAATTCTATTAGAAACTTATTTATAATAAAGCGCTCCACTTTTTGATTCATTGAATAAAACATCTCGTCACTTTTATATTTCTGATTTATTGCAACTTTAATATCCGATTCTATATGCAAATACTTACAAAGGTTGGAATTAGTAAGAGAATATACTTCAATGTTTTGTCCTGAAGAAAAATAGTAATATGTAACAGGTATCTCTTTTGCACGATGCGTTGGATCCGATTGTTTATACTCTGTTTTAATAGTATTGTATGTATAAATAAAGAGGAAAGATGTATCGGCAATTAGGCAGGGGTTTCGGTTTATAAATCGGTAATTAGTGCCATTCGATAAATGTATAGCAAAAATGCTATCTTTATGAAATACATAATCTTTTTGAAGTTCAAAACAAGAAATTTCAGGAGAAATAAAAAAATGATTAAGTTTAATTTTAACAGCCTTATTTTGATTATTTGATGAGCAAATTAATTTGTTTTGTATAAAATCTGCATGGGTTAGGAATATCCCCTTAACCTCTGAATTTTTAATATCCTTTGGTCTCTGACCATATGTAAAATTTACAAACAGTATAAAAATAGCTGTGATAATAATGTAATTTTTTTTCATATTTTTTTTATGTTTTTAAAAATCTTACTGATTAGAAATCTTAAAGTTATAAAATAATTTAATCATTAATCACACGCGGTGCAATTATCCGCTTGTACATAACGGTTGCAGCTATGTGGCGTGCGGGTTTTCAATGCTATAAACTTTCAGTTCTCCACGATTTTTAGTTTTCGTAATTAACTTCAAAGTTGCTCTGAACCCCGCATGACATATAGGTGCGGTTATGTGTAGCCTATTCTTCAATGATATAGTCAGTATTTAACTTGTAAATTTGGATATTAACATCTTGATTCTTTAATAACTTGTTAATCTTTTTCAAAAATTTTCTTCCAATTATACCAGTATAGGTAGCCCAATATATAACAGCAACATAGTCTGTATGTTCTTTAATTGTTAGTTTTTTATCTGTTAATAACTGTTCATTTTCGATTGTATAGGAAGTGTCAATTGGACTAATGTTTTTTGGCGGGAAAAAATCAAATATTGAAGTGTTTTTCAATGGTCCTTCACATGGACTGTATTGAAAAATTAAATCACCTGACTTATTAAATATTTTAAATTGAATAGGTCTAAAACCTGCCTCCCAACCGGGTTTAAAGGATAACTGTTGTAAAGTGTCAAGATAATTATATTTTAGATAAACAATGTCACAAGTATCTAACTTGTGGCTACAAAGATATTCAATTGCTTTTTGTTTTGATATTCTTTCGGGTTCTTTTATGCCAAGAATAGCAGAGCAACTCGTTAAAACAAATAGCAAAGACAAAAACGATAAACAAGTAATAATTTTCATTTTTACTTTTTTGTACAAATTGAAATAAAAGACCGTCATAAAGATTTACACCTATGACGGTATTTTATCAACAGTTTACTTTTGAAGATCAGCCTCAAAAAATGTTTCGCCAAATTCTGGGTATTTAGAGAAGTCCACTTTGTAAATGCCTGGTTTTACAACTATTTTTTTGTAACCCAATGCTTTGGAAACTTCTTCTCCTAAATCCCAATAATCTTGAATAGGAACAGTGCCATCGTCAAGAGCAGCTCTTCTTTCGTAAACTAAATGAAATTTCCCTTCAACAACATCAGCTCTTGCAATTCCAAATCCTTCTTTGTATTCTTCTGGAGTAACTTTGTCTGTTACTTTAATTGGAATGATAATACAAAGTCCTAACGGTTATGTACAACCATCCTTTGTTGGAGGCACAGAATGATGTTTAAACTTAATTTTAATTGGTACATTCATAACTACATGTTTTAAAAGTTAATATACTAATAACGAAAAGTCTGCTGATTTATTGTGCTCTCTTTTTTTTTAGGTTACACATAACGGTTGGCGGTATGTTTTGTTGCCGTTTTCGGAGCACTTCACTGTCAAGCCACGATGAAGTTTGAATCGAGCCAAAGCCGTTGATTTCCGCACTTTCTCGGCAATAAAATATACCGATGTTATGTGGCGTATTTCTTTCATCATCAATATTGTAGTCTGTCAATTTGTTTTAATGTCAGCAAATTCACTGTCCAATATACAGAAAACGCAATAATACCGGTTAGAGAAACTAAAATCAATTCACTAATTCCAAAGTTAGTTTCCCAAAATACCAATCCGAAAGTTAGACCTGATATTATACAGAGTAGTGCGGTAAATTGAAAAAGTGATAACCCCCAAACTTTTTTCTTAGATTTAAATTTTTTCCAAAAGGGAAGTGTCAAGGTGAACTGAATTGTCAGTGCGATAATTGTTGCTATTGGCACAAATAGTTTAAAAAACCCATTGTCAGGAGAGTTAAAAGCATCTCCATTGTGCACAATAAGATTAAAAACTACCAAAAGTCCAAGCACTGTCAATATTCCGAGTGCTGTCGGTAAAATTGTCTCAATAATTTTTGTTTTCATACTTCTTAATTTTTTTGTTTCTCTTTAAACGGTCAAGTCATTAAGATATTTTGTCTGTCTATTGTCTTTTTCTAATATGCCACATAACTCGTTTATATATGTGATAAAACTACATAATACCATCCATTTGGGGTGAATATATGTAA
>FWWL01004910.1_pt1 | contig 21729 bp, 9 predicted proteins | sample 2228331 | NCBI WGS metagenome assembly FWWL01 (sample SAMEA103939775, study PRJEB20133) | metagenome | reverse complement strand
GCACAATTATATGCTGCCGCCGAAGCTGAAATTCCTGCAAAGACAGACCAGGACCAGAATGTTGGTATCCCATACGGTAATGCAGGTGGAGCAACTGTATATCGCCTACGTGAAGGTATTGAAAGATTTTTAATCACTGATATCAATAATCCTTCTGCAAGTGCTCAAGCCCAAAGCACCGTTTATATTATGTTTGACCTTGTTGCTACTGCGACTCAAGGTTTCAATCATATACCTGGTGGATGCAATGTATTATATATGGATGGGCATGTAGAATTCGTTCGTTATCCCGGAAAAGCTCCTGTTAATCAAGGCTTCGCATGGGTAACTACTGCTGTTGGATTTTCATAATCGTCCTTCATTAAAATAAGTCCAAGATTATATTAGTAAAGTTATAGCAAGGGTAACGGAAATGAAGAGAAGGGATTTTTTAAAAAGTGCAGTATTAGGTCTATTGACCTGTCCTGCTGTTTCAACACAATCTTTACTAAAATCTACAAATAAGGCGAAGAAACTCACAAAAGATAAGTATCCACAAAATTTTATTCTGATATTAATGGATGACATGGGCTATGGCGACCTATCTTGCTACGGGAACACTTCTTACACCACACCCAACATTGACCGAATGGCACAGGAAGGAGTAAAGTTTACAGATTTCTACGCCTGTGCTCCCGTTTGTACTCCTACACGGGCTTCTATTTTGACTGGTTGCTATCCATTGCGGGTAGGATTACCCCGTGTACTTGGAAACAATGCTAAAACAGGGATTAACCCTGATGAACTTACTCTCGCAGAATTATTGAAAAGTGCTGGTTACAAAACTGCATGCTACGGTAAATGGCATTTAGGCCATCTACCTCCATTTTTACCAACTCATCACGGCTTTGACGAATACTATGGGCTTCCCTACTCCAATGATATGGGACCCGAAGAAGATGACCCGGAGGCTCCACCATTACCTCTTATTGAAGGGGATAAAATAATTGAAACAAACCCGGACCAGAGTAAACTCACTTCCGCATACACAGAAAGAGCGGTGGATTTTATAAAGCAAAATAAGGATTATCCTTTCTTTTTATATCTACCACATACTATGGTTCATGTTCCTTTACATGTATCCGAACGGTTTAGAGGTAAATCAGGTGCGGGACTTTATGGGGATGTTATGCAGGAGATAGACTGGTCGGTTGGTGAGATTCTGAATACCTTGAAAGAAACAGGATTATGTGAAAACACACTGGTCATTTTTACATCGGACAATGGTCCCTGGCTTATCTACGGGAATCATGCGGGGAGTGCAGTACCTCTGTGCGAGGGGAAAACAACTACATTTGAAGGCGGAATGCGTGTTCCCTGTATTGCATGGTCGCCAGAGTTCATACCTTCAGGGAAAGTATGCAATCAAATATCTGCTACTTTTGATTTCTATCCGACTTTTGCTTCACTTGCGAATGCAGACTATTTTAATAAAGTCATACGGGACGGCAAGAATATATGGAACCTTTTGAAAAACCCTGAATCCGAATCCCCACATAAATTTTTCTTATATTATTTTCACCAAGAACTACAGGCAATACGGAAAGGTAATTGGAAGCTCCATTTACCGCATAAATACGCCAAATTAGAGGTTGCAGGAAACAATGGCAAAAGAGGTAAATACAGAGATGAGAAAATAGAATTATCCTTATTTAATCTTGAAAAAGATATTGGTGAACAACAAAACCTTGTATCTGAATACCCAAAAATAGTGAAGCAACTGGAAAAACTTGCCCAAGATTATGATAAAAAACTAAGAGCCAACATTCGTCCCTGCGGTAAAGTGTAGTAACATTCAAAAATTATTTCATAATCAGGGTCTTTTACATAACCTCTTAAACTTTTAAATTAGATTTTTCGAATCACCTATAAAACCTGATTAATAAAAATAACGAGTAATATGTTGGAGCGATTTTTTTTTACCCTACATCTCCCTATCTAATGATTTTTTCCTCATCCAGAATGTTTTCCTATATCTATATCGGTCAAAATTTTTTGGCAATTTGCGTTGTGTTCTGATTGAAGAAGGGAAATACATGTCTCATTCGTTCTTCGGGCGAAAAATTTTTCGCCCCTACATTTTCTCCTAATGATTTTTCCATTCCCATAATGTTTGTGCGAACCGATATTATATTAAATTTCATTTCTAGAAACTTTAGTCGTCTTCCCATCCGTATAGGTTATTACGAGCATTTTCGAGGGAAAGTCCTAATGTATCCTTTTCATTTCAAATAATGTGTTCATAATACTTCTATTACCACACAGGATAAATATTCGTATATTGTCGAAACCAATTTGTCATACTCATTTTGAATCCACAAACGATAGAACTAACTGAACAAGATAGTATCCGAAAACGATGGTTAAGATCTGTAGGGGCGAAAAATCTTTCGCCCCAAATATCATCTGATAACACAACAACTATCGACGAACATTCATAAACAAAAAAACATCCCAACCCCTCCATTGCTCCCCTTGCCTTCTCCGAGTTCCTGTGGTTAGAAAAAAAATCTTCAGAATATCGCAAGATGAAAGATGTGCGTAGTAGAACAAAATAAGACAGGGTAAAAGTGAAAAAAAATACAGATTATCATTTCAATAGGCTGTGTAGTAATCTTAATTTTAATAAGGAAATAAAATCATAATTATTCGGAGGTCTCGATTGCTGTACCTCAGTTATTTAATGGGCTTGTGATAGTCTTATTTGTATATAAAAACTCACGGGCTATCGGAAAATCCGATAGCCCGCACTTTTTATTTCTTACAGTTGCTTACTTATTCAACATTGCTCTTCTGCGGATAAGCATGACCGCACCAATTATTGAAGTTAACATAGCCACAATAACCAACCCTGTGTTGGTAGTTACGGGTATGCCTTTCTCAACTACCAATGTGGCTGTGCTGGAAACTACAGTATCGTTCTGTCCTGTCACGGTACTGCCACTGTCCTGCACCACTACATAGTATTGTCCAGAATCACTTTCCTCAGCTGGGTCAATTACTAATAGTGGACCCACTGCACCTGGAATAATCTCCCAGGCTTTCCCGCCAACATTTCTATACCATGTATAGGTCTTATCACCTAAACCACCGTTTGTCTGTATGTACATTTCTACTCGCTCACCTGCAATTGCATGATACTCTGACTGCAGGTCCTGTGTAAATGATAAGTGTAACCCGACATTTATACTTGCCTTCCTTGATTGATATACCATTGGCATATCGTCTGTCACTTCTAAGTAATACTTGTATGTTCCAATTGTTAGTGACGCAGTATTTACTAATATGGCAAGCGTGTTTACTGCAACCACTTCTGTTCCGCCACCTGGCAAATCACGCTTCCATTCATAGTATACCGGTGGTAAGCCACCAACAAAGTCTGCGGTTAACCAGAAGGATGGGTCTGTTATATACAAGGATTCGTCCTTTGGTTGTAATGTAAATATTACTTCACTACTGGCAACCCTCAATAATGCAGGGTCGGAAGTCAATGTGGTATTCAACCCGGTCACGGTTGATGGTAAGTCAGAAATATAGACAAAATACTGATTCCCATCATAAGATACATTCACATTTTCTATTAATAATGTATCAGCATTTACGCCTAAGGAACCTACTCCGACTTGCCACCAATCATAGGTGTACGGTTCAAATCCACCGACCACCTCAACATTAAACACTGCATCCTGACCTGCATACAGATTCAGGCTCTGCGGATGAGATATTATTTGTGGTGGGTCAGCAATCTTGACATTCGCAACACGAGAAGTGACATCCGCATTCAAACCACCACTGGAATCGCTCACAACTACATAGTAGTCTCCTGCGTCAGTCTCATCTGCAACACCCAAATCTAAGATATTCTGCCCTTCAACAGGACCTAATATGCTCTCATCATCTTTGAACCATTCATAGTAGAATGGTGGTTGTCCACCACTTACTGTGGCTATCAACCTAACAGGTGCTTCACCGGTATATGCGCGAACATCATTGGGTCCTTGTACATTGATAAAGTTGGTAATTGACAATTTCGCTACCCGTGATGTTCCCGTTTGTGGGGTTCCACTATCTGTAACGATACAACGATAGTAAGAATTCTGTAATCCGGACAAATGAGCTCCTTCTGCAATCTGGATTCTCAATGTAGGTTCATCTGCACCAGATACGATTGAACTTGCATGTAATGGATGCGGTCCATTACTTAGAGTTGTCCATGGTCCTGCCTGGTCATTTGCATATTGCCATTCATAATTCAACGGTAACAAACCACCTGTAGTTTGCACTGAGAATTCCGCTTGATTTCCTACATTTTCAACTACATCAGCAGGTGCATCTGTGCTTACCACAAGATTTTCATACACATTCAACACACCCGGGTTGGCAGGATATGCATCCGGGTCAGGTCCACTATCCACAGCAATACAACGATAAGACCCTGAATCTGAAACGAGTGTCCCTGTTATCGTAAGGGAAGAACTTCCTGCACCACTCACTATGGTTACTCTACCACCTAAATCTCCGTTATTCAAAGTTATATAACCACTCCCTGTATCTCTCTCCCATATAAATGTGTAAGGAGATGTTCCACCAGAAACGGTAATAGAAACACTATAATTCTGACCAACATATAAGTTTACTGGACTCGGGGTTGGGTCAGTAATAATAAACGGGTCTGTTACACTAAGGGAAGCATTTTGAGAATCCTCTGTTGAGGGTGCACCACGATTTTCTGAGTCTGTAACACGGCACTTATACTGTCCTGCATCTGCTAATCCAAGGCCAGTAATAGTAATTGTAGAACTATTTACATTACTGGATATAGATACAGTAGCACCAGAACCAGACGGATGCAAGCCATCTGATAATGGAACGGAATCATTCCAGAACCATTGATAGGTATAAGGCGGATAACCACCGCTTGCAGTAATGCTAAACTGTGCTGTTCCACCCGTATTTCTGTGAATACTCTGTGGCTGTGCAGATATTGAAACAACAGGCTGGACATCCAGACTTGACGGTCCACAGAACACTGTTTGTCCACCACCAGAAATATTAACTGCTGTCCCATAGTAATCTGCAATCATTGACTGGTCAAGATTAAAAATAGTAATTGGATTTGAACCACTACCCACCGCTTCAAAATTACCACCTACATACTTATACCACTGATATATATAATTGCTACCCGGTCCACCGATAAACTTGAAACCGTATATTACATTTTCTCCAACATATTTTCTCACTGGACTGGACAGGTCTACAACTGTTCTCATCATATTATTATTAATTGTTATAGTCTTCGTTCCGGAAATCACTTGATTCGGTGGAGGAGGAACATCATTCGGGTCAGTTACAACACAACGATATTGTCCATCATCCAACCCCGGTATAGCATATTCCACTGTTAACTGATAAGAATTTGCACCTGATATTATTGTTGTTACAGGTGTATTATTAGGTCCATCAGAACCATTTACATTTCTCGGATAATTTCCATCTACAACATCAACCCAATTGCTACCAACAAGCCTTTGCCATTGATATTGATACGGAGGTCCATAACCACCACTGGCACTCACAGTCATCCGGAATGACCGACCAAAACCGATATACCCATCTGTGAGATTAGTAGCGGTGGGATTGGTAAAATCATCCTCATTGAAGGGGTTACTGCGAGGTGGGTCTATTTCTAATAAAGATATAGCACTTACTGAAAGCGGGTCAGGCCAGACATCAATATAGTCTGTTTTTGTTTCAGTATCCTCGCCATACTGGGATATGACACGCAGAGTTACTGTATATACTCCAACGGTATTGTATGTCCATTGCGGATTGGTAGGAGTGGTATAATGTGCATCCCATGTCCCATCGCCATCAAAATCCCAGTACCAATCTGTAATTTGCGTGGTATTTCCGGGCAATTCATCAGGAATAGATTGGTCTGTGAATGTCACGGTTAATGGATATTGTCCCTGAGTAGGTGCAGCAGTAAACTGAGCAATAGGCGGTGTATGAACAATTATGTAATCTGTCTTCGTCTCATTATCATTTCCTTCTGCAGTCTGCACAGTAAGCGATACTGTATATCTACCCGCAGTATTATATTGATGAGACGGATTTTGTTGATTGCTTGTTCCTGAATCTCCGAAATTCCATGACCAGGTTGTTTCCGTCCAGAAACCAAATGTTTCCGATAGGTCGGTAAACTGAACAGTCTCACCGGCTAAAATTTCAAGGGGTTCCGCTGTGAAATCTGCAATAGGTGTTGCAACATTTTCATATGCACCCATATCTACCGCGGAACCATTTAATCTCTGGAAGTTTCGTATATCTACACGCCCAGCACCTAATGGTGGTTGAACTAATCCATTTGCCCCTGCATCAAGACATGGAGAAATAGGTGACGGAAATGTTACTGTTAGTCTAAAATCGTTATTACCGGGATTCCTGAATAATGGGTCTGCGTTTATGTTCCCTGTTCCCAAATAACCACCTTGAACATCTGAATATTGAACATCTGAATTAACATATCCTATCCCAATTCTAAAACTTCTAATATGCGGATTTGTCGGAGCAGGAACATTCCAGAAAATACTATTATATATTTTGGGTAAATTTACTCCACAGCCACTGTTCATAATGGTATTTGCATTATATAGCATAGGTAAAACTAAATTAGCAGAAGTGTTGTTGTAAAATGTGCAGTTTCCAATATAGGTTTCATTACCCACCTCTGCATTTAAACTATTTATACCATTATTAAATATTGCTCCACCTCCACGAATGGGAGATACTCCCGAATCTACCGCTTCATTACATGAATTCCCACGGAAAACACAATCATGGATGAGAGCATTTGCTTTGTAATTAGTTGAACCTACTGTCCCCGACATATTCGCAATAGCACCACCTGCAGTACCTGCGATATTATCGTAAAAGACACAATTGGCTATTACAGGAGAAGAAAGCCAGTTATATATCCCTGCACCTCGCCATGTGTGATAATCTCCCGCAACTCCAGTTGCCCTCCCTCCACAAATATGAAATCCATCTATTACAACATCCACATTAGGTCCATTTACCTTTCCTATCACTATAACATGATAAGCATTTGTGCCCCCTCTGGATGTCCTACCATCAATAGTGGTTATATATCTCGAAGGACGCCTCTGGTCGCGAGATGTTTCATCTCCACGAAAACCACCATATAAATGAACATAATCTGTCATCACAAGAGAACCATCAACATAAGCAGGAGCACCCCACTGCTCTGTCCTAAGTTCATCGTAATTTCCCTGGGCTACCCAGACTTCCTCTGGATTTCCGGGTGTCGCAATTGCACCAGCCGCGTCAATCCCTTCCTGGATTGTCCTGAAAGCCTTCGCCCAAGAACTTCCATCAGGGCTTGGGTCTGTGCTTGCTTTATTGACATATATTACGGCGAAACTATAGTTCGTCAGCAAGCACAAAATCACTAACAGCCACATTAATTTGTTGTTCTGCATACATTGTCTCCTCTTAAATCTTAAACCTAAAAATACAAATATACTTTATTACATTATTAGTTTATTCATCTGTTAATTTTTTAACTTGAATAAATTATAACACACAAACAATAAAAAATCAATAAAATATTAAAAAATGTGGGTTGAATTTTTATTCAACCCACATTTACTTTTTACTACATCAAATCCTTATAGTCATAAATTGCCTTTATGGAGTTGGTATTCCTGGGCAATATCCATCTTCACTTCCTTCGCATGGATAATATCCACCTATATTGAAGAACTGTATCAATCTTAATAATTCACTTAAACTGATATTCCAGTATGGCTCTTGATAATCTGACGCATGTCTTGGACAAGATTGGTCACCTGGTCCGGGAGCATAACCATCTTCTCCACTTGTGTCACAATGATATTCACCAAAATTGAAGAATTGTATCACTCTTAATAACTCAGACAAATTTATCTTACTATCGCCATCCTGGTCAGCACTATGAGAAGGAGGAACAGCGCCTTCACCTTCTCCTTCAATCACACCTTCCGGTGTTCCTTCGCCTTCAATCACACCTTCCGGTGTTCCTTCACCTTCGGGAGTCTCACGGATAAAGATTACACCAATTGTTCTATTTCTATCCATCGGCACAGTAATTTCAGGTTGGTCTATGTTATCGATACCTTCTATATCACCTGTCCATGCACCGAAGAGCCATCCTTCTGCTGGTATAGCACGAACTACCTGAGTTTGTCCTTCTAAGAATAGATATTCTATTCCTTCTGTAGGAGCAGTAGTTCCCTGTCCTTCTACAATATTAATCAGAAGCGTATACCATACCTGCGGGCCAAATTTTGCAGTCAATTGAAGGTCACTATTTAGGACAGTTTCATATTCATAATTCGTACTTACTAACACGCCGTCTTCATACCAGCCTTTAAATACCTGATTCAATGAAGGAACTGCTGTCAACTTAATTGGGAAGTTATTTGCCAGCGGATATACATCTGGATACAAAATTTCATCTTCGTCTGTCAATAATACTTCACCATAACCTTCTATCTGGAAGTCAAAAGACCAACCTGAATCTTCAAAATATGCAACCATATCATAATGTCCATCAATTGTAACAGTGGTATCGAACCAATAGACCCAGGATTCTTCAGGATTGCTCAATGGGTTCTTAACTAATTTCCAACCACCGAAATAATTATCCGGATCAGGCTGTGCAAATAAATCTAATTCTTTATTATTAATGTAGCAATATGCTCCAGGAACTGGTTGAGTTTGTCCTGAACCTGTCCCAGCTGTTGAAATATTTACATTCCAATTACAGGGTTCAAACACAGCTATAATATTCAAACTCTCTTGGACATTTAGTATCAATGTTTCGTCCGTTCCTAATATAACTTCATTATCTGTTATCCAATGTTTGAAAGCCCACCCTACATCAGGATATGCAATAAAATTCAGCCATTCTCCTCCAATATATCCATAGACTCCCGGCGCTGGATTTGTAGTTCCACTTCCCTGAATACTTAGTTCAATCGTATAATTAGGTTCGGAGAATTTAGCAACCAGATTTCTATCTGCAGTTACCTGGAACCCATAGAAAGGATAATCCCAGACTAATTCATCATTTTCATACCATCCTGCAAATGCCTTACCAGGGTCAGGAATAGCATTGAAAAATGCCCATTGTCCTTCAAAGAAGTAATGAATTCCTGGACCTGGGTCAGTTGTTCCTGGTCCTTCTACTGATATTTCAACTGTATAATCCGGTTCCACAAAGTTTGCAGTAATTTGCTTATCTCCATCCATCAAAATAAAGATGGTAGTATCATATGGATTATTATTTCCTATATCTCCCGTCCAACTGTTGAATACCCATCCGGAATCGGGAATAGCGGTTACAGGTATAACCATACCTTCGCCATGAGTATAAGAACCTGGAGCAGGGGCTGTCGTTCCTCCACCATTAACACTGATTGTTAATGTGTAGGTAGGAGCTTCAACAAATACTGCACGAATTATAATATCCTGAGTAATTTCTACATTTATAGGATTTGCTGTTCCTAAATTATTGCTTTCACCATCCTCCCAGTGGTCAAACAACCAACCGGAACCTACATAAGCCCAGATATCCACCCTTGCTCCCTGAGCATATTGATATGTCCCCACAGAAGGAGATGTAAAACCATTTCCTACTACTTCAATAGTTAATGTATAACAATTATTTGAGAATATAGCACCAACAGTTTTATCGCTATCCATCACTATATTTGCAAATGGACTGTATCCATAGGATTCCGCATCCCCTGTCCAACCTCCAAAACAGGAACCCTCATCAGGAATTGCATATAGAAATGCCTGTTGACCTTCTTTATAAGAATACACACCCGAACCATCATAAAATGGTGTGACTGTTCCTGAACCTGCACCACTCAGTGTAAATGTCAATGTGTAATCACCCAACTCAAATACCGCTTTTAATAACATATCTCCGGAGACATTAGTGAAAAAGTAGGTATAACTATCTGTAAGAAATTCATATTGTGATGTATCATCATTCCAGATTTCCCAATGGTCAAAGGCATATCCACTTCCTGCCTCAGGATAAGCCACAACAAAGAATTGGCTACCAATAGCAACCGTATTTGCTCCTTCTTGAGGCAATACATTACCAACACCTTCAATTTCTATTGTTATCGTCGCTTCACATACACCACTACGATTTACACCACCTGTAGGCTGAACCTTCGTCACTAATTGGTCAATCAGATAACACAATTCTACTGGGACAGGATTGTTAGATATATCAACATAATCTCCATCACCTATACCTTCATTATCAACAAGGTAACCAAAATTTTCAATAAGATTATCATTCAAATACACAAGGTCTAATGCGGTGTAATTAATTAATGGACTTATGTCTACAATCTGGTTATAACCCAAATTCAGAGACTCAAGAGTTTGTTTTGGTGCCCCTTCTAAAATCATTTCATTAATATTATTAATTAAATTCATTGAAGCATCTAAACTTATAAGATTCGGCATTAATTGAATTCCATTCAAATTTTGCAGAGAATTTTCACTCAAACCAAGCCCTATTAGAGAATCCAATGTAAGTCCATTCTTCGCTGTAAACATTGAAGGACCTATATTGTTGCCTGTAAACTGAGCAATAGTTAAATTTGTTAACCCTAAAATTCCATCTATGTTTGTTATACCTGTAAATGCACAGATTATCATATACAAATTAGTCCAATTCTGGGCAACATCAATATCCGTTATACCCAATTCTGCCAGCATTACAAGCGAGGGATTTAATGTGTTTAGACTTGATATATCTGTTACATTTTCCATTACCAATCCTAATAATCCAGGATTATCTTCATCAATTAAAGTTATATTGGTCATATTTGCAACATAGGTATCTAATTCAGTTTGCCCAAGTCCACAATTAACTGTAAAGAACATATTCAAATTACTTGCGACACTACCTAATGGAGCCCAATTTACCACTGGATTATGCCCTAACCATAGTTGTTTAAGATTAGACAAATTATTCAGAAAACTAATATCAGTTACATCTTCTAATCCGCCAATACTTAAAATCTCCAGGTTGGTTAGTGAGTCCAGTACATTCAGGTCCGTATCATCAAGGTCATTTGTTGCAGTAATTAATGGATTAAAATCGTCATAAAGGAAAAATGTTCCAAAACCTAAGTTCAAACCAACAAGATTTGTCAAGGAACTAAGTGTAGAGATATCCGAAATTTGATTCATACCTATATCTAAATATTGTAAACCTGTCAGTCCTGATAAATCTGTAATATCCGTAATCTGATTCATCCCCAACATCAGGTATATCAAATTTGTCAAACCACTCAGTGGAGACAAATCGGATATTTCATTTCCAACAAGGTTCAATGATACAAGTGAAGTGCATGCTTCTAAACCTGTGAGGTCTGTTATACCTAAATATGAAGCATCCAGTTCCTGGAAATTTGGGTCTGCCAACTCTGTATCCTGTGGCGGGTCACTTAAAGGTACTCCTACTTGCTGTTCATACTGTATCCGAACAGCTGATAACAAATTAGAATCGTTAAATGTCACATCCGCTGTAAACGCATTAGCAGACAACAAGACAAACGCACTCAATAACACTACCATTCTCTTTTTCATGATTTATCTCCTTCTTGTAAAATTTAATTTTATTTTCTGCCTAATTTCTTATATATTATTTATACCACTTTTAAAGTCAAATGTCAAATAAACACACAAAATTTTTTATTCCTGATTTTTTATCAACAATATTATCAATGTTTACCTGAATTTATAATACTCAAAGCAGAACTAATCACCTGTACCGCTTGAATTAATTTACTACTTTCTTCATAACCATAAGAAACTCGTAATTGAAATTTGCTATTTATAGTTTGTTGATTACAATATATCCCTGGCAAATAAATAACTCTTTGCTTTTTTTCTTTTTCATCCCAATCCCAGTCTGAAATTCCCGATTTGCGGGATAGTAAATTAAAGAAATCCGACTCTGGAGTTGTTTCTATCCTGTGAAATGTGATGTATAAATAAAACCCAGCATCTCCGCCTGTGATGGACTTCATATACTTCCCAACTTCCTGTATCAGTCTATTCTTAAATAATGTTCCTTTTTCCCGATACCCCTCATTTACCTTTTGAAATTGTTCCCGTCCATATTTCTGTATAAGTTCCGTAGAAATTTCTTGAGTAATTAGAGGGGCACTAAACCCTACATCACTATTCCACTGCACTATGGCTTTCAGCAAGGAACTCCCTTTGGGACCAATAATAAATCCTACCCGTAAGGAAGGAGCAAAAACTTTAGATAAAGTGCCAATTTCATAAACAGAACCTAACTCATCATATATAGAAGGGGAATTCGGTTTTTCCAATTCGGGATTGTGCACGAGCCATTCATAAGCCAGGTCAAAAATAATAGGTATGTAGACATTAAATTCTTTAGATAGATTTTGAATACATTCAACAATCTCTTTCCTGCGTCGGTTAGAAATTACCGTGCAGGTTGGATTATTAACCGTAACAAAATAACAAAAAGAAACTGGGAGTTTTTGCCGTAAGCAGGTTTCAAGTTTCATTTCCAAAGTTTGAATATCAGGACCTTCGCTCACTTCAGGAACGGTTTCAATTTTAAATCCATATCGCTCTAATGTGGAAGTGTAAATGTAATAAATAGGTTCAACTGTAATAACAATTCCCGGATTAATAATATTGGCTATACCCGTCAATATACTTGTTGCTCCGCTAACTCCAATAATAATTTCTCTATTTTCAAAATCAGGCATCTCCCCTATACATTTTTCTTTATACAAATCACAGTAAAAATCTTGAATCGCTTTTATCAATCGTGCGGAACCCTCCGGACCGCCATAATTCAATAAATGAGATGGACGATTTTCTTTTCGTACAATTTGTGCCGTAATTTCTGCAAACTTTTCGTAAGGAATTGTATCCTCATTAACATAGCCGACACCTAAATTAATATCGAACCCTGGACGGAAGTCTTTTGCAAACTCGGACATCATTTGATTTACAGGGGAAGGCTTAAAAGATTTTCTACCGTATTCTGAAAAAATATTTTCTTGAGTCATATCTCAGATTTTTATAATAAAATTAACTTGACTTTTCTATCTTTTGCACCAATTCTGTTCTTACGGGATAAGTGCGATTCCCATAACTTATATAATAGTACGGTGCCTGTTCTACAACATCATCCGCAGGTTGCCTCAAACCACTCTTGAAATAAACCATATACTTTTTAGAAGGATTTATCCCAATATTTGAAACACTTCTCCTGGAAGAAGTTATTTTTCCACTTAATCTGCTTGCGTAATAATTCATGTCATGTTTCAGTCCCAATTTTGTTTTGACCAACCTTACATAATTTTTCGTTTCTTCAAAAGGAGGTATTCCATTATATTTTTTAACATTTTCAGGACCGGCATTATATCCTGCAAGTGCAAAATCTATATTGCCGTTAAACAGGTCTAACATTTTACTTAAATATTGCACACCACCTGCAATATTCTGAGCGGGGTCAAAAATATCCGTAACTCCCATCTCCACAGCAGTGGCTGGCATAAGTTGCATCAATCCACAGGCTCCAGCAGTGGAAACAGCATTGGGATTAAAACCGCTTTCAACTTCCATCACAGCCCAAATTAACTTTTCATCAACATTGTAATACTGACTGCATTCTTTTACTATCTTCTGAATTGTCTCAAAATTATATACCTTCCCCTTATATGTATGCTCATATTTCTTTGCAACATGCACAGGTTCCAAAGGCACAATAATAGCATAGCCACTATTTTCTGCTGATGAAACCTTGTTTCCGGTTCCTTTACCCGTAATAGGCTGACTGGTTGGAGACTTCTTAAAATAAACCTCTTTATATTCACTTTTAGACCTATATTTTTGCGGCCTATTGGTAAAAACAAGGGTACCATCTTTCCTCTGGAATTGATATAGTCCCTTTTCTCGGGAACGGTCTGCGTACGCCTCTTTCAAATCAATCTTATATATCTTTGTTCCTTGAGATACTTCATTCCCCCTCTGCTCAGTAGAATTATGTGGTTCGGCAAAAAGGTATTGATTGCTAAACATTAGTGAGATTATTAATACTATTTTCTTGACTCTATTAAAGTTCAAAAATAACATCATACTTCCTATAATTTTTCTTTTCTTAATAATAGAAAAAAATATTTATTTTTGTCAACAAATTATTTGCACTTCATTCATCTAATTTTTCTATAACCAAATTTTTAATCTCGTTAGAGGTTTCATTTTTTATAGAGAAGACATCACTCCCCTTGACAAAAATGTTTCCAGTCAAATCCTGGACTTTACAATCTTTACTAACAGACTCTATCTCTATCGGATTTCGTCTGAAACTATCATATATCACACAATCTACAAAATGAACATTCCCAATATTAGATGTAATATTCTTTCTCCACTGGCTTATTTTTATAGGAAAACCATTTTGTTTTGGTGGTGTGTTATAGCAGATACAACTATCAAATATAACATCCAATCCTTCTGATGACTTATCATATACAACAATTCCACCTCGTTTTGACCCCTCAATATAGCACCGTCTAATATTTATTTTTCCTTTAGGTCCGTCATCTGTTACTGCACCAATTGCAATACCATGGTCAAAATCATCCTTAATGTAACAATTTTCTATATCTATTGAAACAGGAGCAGAAATATTTTTTAAATTCTTCAGATAAATTAAAATTCCTGCCCCTTTGTTCCCACTAACATAACAATTTTTCATTTTGATATTGGTTAATTGTTCATCATCACCATTAGGCTCAAAATCTATTCCTGCCTGAGGAGCAGTACCGGAAGTGTTAAGTAAAGAACAATTTTCAATAGTCAGATTCTCTGCACTAATAACGCTTATTCCCTGACGATGATTATCATCACAAACCACATCTCTGACAACTATATCCTTACAATAATTTTGTTCACGAGTTGCACCAATATATATGCCATCTCCCCCACTACTTTTACATTTTATCCCTTCAATTATCACATTACTGCATCCCACCAAAGATAAAGTCATACGCCATTCAGCAGGTTCATATTCTTTCTTATTTTGATAGTCTTTTTTATGCATTTCCAGAGTTGCCCCATAACCTGAAATAACCAAATTTTCCACATTCTCAGCTGAGAATAAAGAATCACCTTTCCCTTTAAATTCTCCCTTCTTTGCAAGTATGACTACACCGGGTAAAAGTGTAATTTTTTGGTTTGACCGTAAGCGTATAGGACGAACAACCCATGGCTGTCCCATATTGGGTATTATAATCTCTTTTGCACCAGAATCTATTGCAGATTGTAGAGAGTTTGTAGCATCCTCTTTATCAAATCCCCACCATGCCGGACTTACCCAATCCAGTTCTCCTTTTTGTACCTTTTCAATAGATTCTCTATTAGTTTTATACAAAGAATATTGTCCATCTTCACAATAAATGGAACCAAGAAAAACAAAAAAGATGATAAACAATAAAGAAAAAATTTTATAGTTCATTTTTCTATCCTATATATCTATCTGAAAACATCTTTTAAAATATGGTAAACTATATGCTATCTTAATTACCACCTATACATTATATCCATTCGCTTTCTAATTTAAAAGGAGTAATTTTATGAGTTGCAATATCTCTATTGATGTATCTTTATGTAGTGCCAGCAAGATTACCCCTGAACATGGTTTCACAGAGGCGGAATTAAGCGATTTAAATTCAATATTAAAAGAATATCATAAAACGATTTTGCAGGAACGAGAAATAAAAAAATATGGCTTTTTTGAACTATACAAAGATAAAGACACCCGAGAGAAGATAAAGAATACTGCCTATGAATTTCTAAATCAAGGGATAGAAAATCTTGTCATATTGGGAATTGGTGGTTCTGCACTCGGGATTACTGCTCTAAATACCGCAATTAACGGTCCCTATTACAATCTTTTATCTCGAGAAGAACGAAAAGGCTTCCCGAGATTATTTGTTATGGATAATATTGACCCATTTACTTTCAAACGGATGATGAAGTTATGCCCACCTGAAAAAACTTTATATAACGCCATTTCAAAATCCGGCGAAACGGCAGAAACAATGTGCCAACTGCTCATAATCCTTGATGAATTACAAAAGACCATAGGTTCTGAAAAAATAAAAGAACATCTTGTCATTACTACCAGTCCGAGAGGGGATAATGCTCCTAAAAGTTTATTACATCCTGTGGCTGACAAATATGGTATTACACAGTTTGAAATTCCGTTAAATGTTGGGGGGCGTTTTTCAGTGTTTTCTCCTGTGGGGCTATTCCCATCCGCTATGTTAGGCTTTAATATTGACGCCTTTGCAGATGGTTGTGCAGAAATGGATGTCTTATGTTCAAAAGAAAACTTTGAAGAAAATCCAGCTTATCAATTCGCAGGAATTCACTACATTCTTGATAAAAATAAAGGTAAAAAAATCTCTGTAATGATGCCCTATTCCGACCGTCTTAAAGATGTAGCGGATTGGTATTGCCAGTTATGGGCAGAAAGCTTAGGGAAGAAAGAGGACATAAACGGAAATGAGATATTTAATGGGCAAACCCCTGTGAAAGCCTTAGGAGCCACTGACCAGCATTCGCAAATTCAATTATACCGTGAGGGACCTAATGACAAAATTATTAACCTAATCTCGGTAGAAAACCTCGGAGAAACATTATCTGTTCCTGAAATTTTAGAAGAAATATCCGAACTTGATTATATACGGGGGCAAAGTATGAACGACCTTTTACATGCTGAGTATCAAGGAACCCGCGATGCGCTTACACTAAGCCAGAGACCTGTAATACAGATAAATATGAAAAAAATTACTGAATTTACTGTTGCTCAGTTATTATATATGCTTGAGGTAGCAACCGCTATGGCTGGCAAACTTTATGCCATCAACGCTTTCAACCAACCCGGTGTAGAGGAAGGGAAAAAGATAGCCCGAAAACTAATGTTAGAATTGAAAAAAAGGAAAATGTCTTAATACTATTTCCAAAAGACAAGGGATATACAAAACTTTTTTGATTAGTCTTCTATAATATGAACAACACAAATGAGACACAAACAGGCGAATTCCAGCAGATTGAAAACAATTCCAATATAGATTATATTTATTTTTTTAGAAGCAAAAAATCATTTCGTTATTTAATTTTCTCAATTATACTATTAACTTTTTGTTTATGGTTTTCTGACCGATATTTACGATTTGACCTTGATGAAACTAAGTATCGTGTCGCTTTAACATTAGAGAAAGAATCTGCACGCCCCATTCTCCGAAACATAGAAAAAAAAATATTATCAAATCCCTCTTTTTTAGATGACCCGAGATATATAGAATACCTTGAATTTCTTGCTCTTATAGAAGAAGACGATGCCGTGTTAAAAATCTATCAGGATATTTACAATAATAGTAATATTAATATGTCTTTTTTAATAAACTATGCTGTTAAACTTTATTTTATGGGTGATTATAATAAAGCAAGAGATATTATTAGAGAGGCTCAATCTTTATCCACTAATAACTCTCTAACAGGTTATTTAGAATCTTCTTTTATTATTAACCCAAATATAAATAGTGAATCTATATTTAATGAGGGAGTTTCTATTATCGCAAAAGAAAACCGAAGTGAGAAACCTATTATTTTTCCCGAACCATTCTGGCACAATACACTACCTAAATTTACTTATGCATATTATGTTCATAAGAATAATATTTTAAATCATTGTTTAGCACCTTTATATAGGATGACTGCTGACATATTAAAAAGAGTAGAAACGGATTTGGCAGAAAATAATTTTCATAATAAAGAAATATGGTTGGAAGAAATATCCTCAATGGGGAAAAGAATAGGTTCAGGTATTAATATGAAAGATTTTTATTCAAACTTGCCTATCTGTATCTTTTCCCTCAAAATACAAAAAGATACTTTATCCTTATATAAAAAATTTATTGATAAATTACATTCCCCTTCCCTTGATAAAGAGATAGAAAAATTGAATAGAATAGAGAAATTTTTAGCAATGGCAGAAAAATTAGAGGAAAGAAGAAAACTTGAATTTGACCATAACAGAGAGAAGAGATTAAAAGAAATAGTTTTTATTACTTCTATTATAGGCGGATTAATAGTTATTTATCTCATTAGTAAGGCACTAAACTCTGTTATAAACAAATTTCAAAACATTACTCTTGTTCTCAAATTTCATAACTTCGTATATATCTTTATTTTTATATGGGCTTTGAGCATATTTTTGTCTTTATCAAGTCTAACAAATTTATTTAATACAAGTTTGTATAACTATACCGGAATCATTTTATGGCTTTTATATATTATATTTCCTTTTTTCACAATTCTTTTTTTGTATATATTCAATATACCAACTTTCAAAATCCTTGCCTATTCTCAATCGGAACATGGACTACTAACAGATGTAAATGTAGAGAAAAAAAAGTTATCTTTTAGATTTATCCCTCTATTTTTTGAAAAACTATCTGGAGTAGCATCAGGAAATATAATTACGGTAACCTGTTTTGTATTTTTAATATATAGGATTATATATTTATCTTATCCATTCCAACTCAATTTAATCTGGGATACTACACGAATGGATGAATATAATTTATTAAACAAATTTTTATTATTTATCCTCTCTTGACACTGGTAGCATATTTTATTTATAATAAATGCTAATCCAATTAAAAATGTTAAATATGGAATTATTACTAAACTAAAATCTAACTGTGAAGGAGGTTATGTAAATGAACCGCGAACAAAAAGCCTATACTACATTTGAAGCGGCAAGGATATGTCATGTAACACACCACAGCATAAAGAACTGGATTCGTCAGGGTCTTATTAAAGCATCCCGAACTCCGGGAGGACACTATAGAATATTAGAGAAAGACTTAGACGAGTTTAGAGAAAAGTACGATATGTTCCCAAGAGACAAATATACCAAAAAATATCGTATTATGGTCGTAGATGATGACCCTGATGCCATAAATCTTATTGAAAATATGTTAGGGAAAGATGAATACGACATCATTAAAGTAACCAATGCAACTGAAGTGGGTATAAAGGCTCTCCAATTATCTCCTGACCTTATTTTATTAGATTTTCTAATGCCAGAAATTAACGGTTTTGAAGTATGCCGTGCTTTAAGAAATAATGATATGACTCGTCACATTCCCATTATGGCAGTTACATGCTTATCAAAGGACTCCGATATAGAAAGAATTTTCGCCTGTGGTGCAGATGAATACCTTGCAAAACCATTCAAAGTTGACCAATTATTAGAAAAGGTGAAAGAATTAGTCACAAAAGGACGACCTGTTCAAAAATAATAAAAAATAAATGCTATCTTTTTAAGAGTACAGGGAAAGGTTTTTCTCTGTAATTATTTCATGGAACAAACACAAAAATATAGGACGGGTATTGAGAGGAAGTTTTTTACAGCAATATTCTGGGTCGGTGTTATCCCCATGACACTGACCCTAATTGTGGCTTATGTATTCGCCAGAGAAGGACAGTGGATAACTACAAGAAAAAATTTGACAACCGCTGTTAAAATTACCACAGAAGGTATACGGTTATCATTATCAACACGGCTTACCTTTTCATCCCGAATTGTATCTGACCCTATCTTCTTCCAATTTTGTCAATTACCAGAAGTAGAACGAGGGATAATAAAACCTGAGTTGGAGAAAAAATTAAATGGTATCCAATCTACAAGTGAAGGAAAAACATTAGCCTTTGCTATAACCGACACAGAGGGGAATCTTCTTTTCTCAACTCCTTCATTTAAATCTGGTGATTATTTCTTTTCTGACTGGTATAAGAAAATCCGTTATCCTTACATCATCGCTCTATCCACACCTCCTCAAACAGAAAAATATACTCTTACCGTTGCCAGCCCTATAAAAAACAGTGATAATGAGATTACTGGATTTCTATTAGAGATTCAAGAAGCCTCTGAATTAATTCGTTTTGCATTAGGACAATCATCGGAAGAAAGTATACAGTCTGAAAATGTATATTATATGTTTATATATCTTAGAGATGTAGACGGGATATCTGTGTATTACGATAAAAAAGAAACAGGTAACAAATTAGATGTCCATTATGAAATATTAGATAATCGTTTAACTCAACGATTAAAACGAATATCTAATAAAACAGAAGGTTTAATCACCTTACTAAGATTTTCTAGCAGGGGGAGAACTTTTCCGGTTTTATTAGCGTATGAAAAGATTTACCCTGAATATAACCTGTATTTCTGCGCATATCGCCACCTCAACGATATTTTCTGGTTCATACATGTTGGTTCTATTGTCGCATTAATTATTGCGGGACTGGTTATTCTTTTCTTCTCTCTGGTGGGATACAGAATCGTTCACAGAAATATTCTGAGACCGCTGAGTTTAATTAATGAGGGGGCTCAAATTATTCGTCAGGGAGACCTGGAACTGAAATTAAAGATAGAAACAGGAGACGAATTGGAAGAAGTAGCCAATTCTTTCAATGAAATGGCAAGTGCCCTGAGAAAAAATATCTACGAATTAGAAGCCTCCGAGGAACGGTATAGAAATCTCGTAAACTCTATGAGGGATGGAATTTATCAAACAAACAAGGAAGGAATACTCACATTAATCAATCCGTTTGGTGCCAAAATATTAGGTTTTAATGACCCTGCAGAGGCAATAGGGACCCGAATCGAAAATTTGTTTTTGAATTCTAATGAATACAAAATGTTCTGGACTGAATTGGAAACATATAATTATATAAATCAATTCCGAGTGTGGATAAAACCTGTTCAGGGAGAATTAATTTGTGTTGAAATTTCAGCAAGTTATATTAAAGATGAAAAAGCAAATATAACTGGAATTGAGGGTATTTTCCGGGACATAACACAGAATGTTCTATTAGAAAAAGAGGTACACGAGCGGGCGGAAAGACTACGGGCAGTTAACATTATTGCAAGAACTATCAATTCCAGTTTAGAAGCAGGCAAAGTTTATGAAAGTATTGTCAATGAAATAAAACGGCTAATAACAAATATTGATTATGCAGTAGTGGCTCTTCCATCTGAACAGACAGACACAACCCAATGTGAAGAAAACAAAATATGTTTTGAGATTTTGGAACTCCTTCCATCAGTAGGGAACCAACCCAGAATAGGACCTTTCTGCTGTGGCGATAAAGTAATAAAGGAAAATACTACCATCGTATACAACTACCTTCAATCAGAAGATGAATCCATTGCAAAAGAATTTCCTTCGGATATTACAAGTTTAATTGTTTCCCCTCTATTTGCAGAAGAAAAGGTAATAGGAGTTCTGGTATTGGGGTCCAAAATGCCCAATGCTTTTTCCGCCCATGATATTGAGATTGTGGAAGAACTATCTCCTCACATTGCTGTTGCAATTCGCAATGCAAGACTGCTGGAACGACTCCAAAAAACATTGGATGAAATCAATAAAGCAAGAGAACAACTAAACAAAGCTAATGAAGAATTAAAAACATTGGACGAGATGAAAACCAATCTCCTTTCAAATGTCTCCCATG
>FWWL01004909.1_pt1 | contig 21731 bp, 25 predicted proteins | sample 2228331 | NCBI WGS metagenome assembly FWWL01 (sample SAMEA103939775, study PRJEB20133) | metagenome | reverse complement strand
CGGGCGGGGATTTGATCGGACGATGGAGCCTGAGCTTTGCCGATATTGATTTTGTAAATTCGAAGCCGGCCCTGACGCGCCTCGGCCTCGCCGCGCAGCTGAAATTTTTCGCTTCCCTGGGGTTTTCGCGACCGATCCTGGCTCAATCCCTACCGATGGCCTCTCGTATCTGGCCGAGCAACTCGGTGTCGAAGCTGGCGAGATAGCCGGTTATGACTTTTCCAGTCGGACTGCACGGCGGCATTGTGCGGAGATCTTGATCCATCTTGGATATCACCGCATGAAGCGGGGGCATCGCGCGCAATTGACGGAATGGAGTGCTGGCGAGCTGTGCCCGGGCGGCCACCGAGGCGCTGATCGCCGCCTATCAGGCCGCTTCGTCGCCTCACAGCATCCGCGCGCTCAAGTCCGACATCGAAGCATTCGACAGCCGGTGTCGGCGCACCAACCGGATCGCGCTGCCGGCGACGGCCGAGACCGTGGCCGATTATCTGGATGGGGGGGGGGGGGAAGGGGATCCGTCCAGCGTCGCTATCCCGGTACAAGGGGTTTGAGTAGCAGCGGAACAGAAAACCTACATAAGGCGGTCTGGGCTGGCTGCCTTCCCAACAAACCCCGGTTTGATGCGAAGCGGGCCGGCGATTACGATCGGACCGCTGGATGACCCTCAATCTCACATCTACCCATCCAGAAACCTATAGCCGGTAAACCCCATCCTTCGATAGATTAATGAAAGAAGGAGCGGACGTCGATGTTGATCGGATATATGCGGGTGTCGACAGGCGAGCAAAATCTCGATCTGTAACGCGATGCGCTGGATCGTGCCGGATGCGACCGGGTGTTCGACGACGTGTGCTCGGGCCGTGCGACCGAACGGGCCGGGCTCGACAAGGCACTCGACATCATGCGTGATGGCGACACCCTCGTAGTCTGGAAGCTCGACCGGATCGGACGGTCGCTACCCCACGTCGTTGGGCTGGTCGGCGATCTGCAGAAGCGCGGGATCGGCCTGATGGTGCTGACCGGCGATATCGAACAACTTGCGATCACCCTGTCGATGGCCCGGCGTTATCAGCGGATCTCAAGACAAAACATCTTGACGGCAATCGGCTACAATATGATTGCCGTACCGACCGCGCTCTTTGGAGGTTTGTCTCCTGTTACGGCGGCCGTAGCAATGTCTGCAAGCTCGATACTGGCTCTCGCGAACGCTGCCCGATGTGAAAAATTCCGGCGCGATAATAATAGGTATGTTAAATCGTTCTGTCAGAACTGTACGCAAATTTCGGACAGGCGATGGCTGGATCAAGCCGCTGTTTGGTATAATGAAGGCGCAACATCGAGATAATCTAGAAATCTGGCCACCGTCGCTGCCCCGTGTTCGTTGGCCGAACCGTGCTCATGAATATGCAAGTTAAGATGGTTGCGAGCTCCCGCAACCACAGAAACCGACATACCGGGTCCGCCCGATGCGAAAGCATCGGGGGGGCTGTCGGCATTGGCGCGATTGCGTCGTTCCAGCCATTCCAGGATAGTACCAAACTCGCCGTGGAGCATGGCGTTCACCTCGCCCCGTTTGGCGCCGGGTGTCAGAACGATGCGCTCGATAAGCGAGCGCAGGGCGTCGGCCGCCTCCTGTCGCTCTTTCGGATGCGCCAAAGCTTCGGCAAACCGCTCTACCTTGCGTCGATAAATCTCCGAGATATTCGGGTGGATGTCCGGTACATCGGCGGGAGCCGAAGCGAGTCGGGCGCGAATGGCGTCTTCCTGCGCCTCGAGTTCGAGCAGTTGATCAACGAGCGAGCGCGTCCCCTTACCTTCCGTCGCAAGCGTCACCAGCCCCTTGATAGCTTTGAGGACCTTGTCGAGCTCAGCCCGATCGGCGATGTCTGTCGCGCGACGCTGGCGATTGATGCGATTGGTTTCTTCAACGCAGGTACGAATGGCTTCGGCCGCTACTTCGGGACTCATCAACCGGTCACGAAGGCCGTCGAGAACGCGCGCCTCCAGCTTGTCGCGCGCAATACTATGCCCATTGGAACAGCTTCGCGTGTCGATATGGTTCGAACATGCAAACCGCCCCTGCCCGCGCAGGGTATAAGACCCACCGCAGCAGCCGCAGTAGACAAGGCCCGACAGCAGGCTCTTCGGGCGATGAGTGCGGTTCATCGCATTGTGAGCCGAGCGCGTCGCTTCGATGACCCCGGCATACTGGATCGCGATATCTTCCTGTCGCGCTTTTGCGGCCTGCCAGAGTTCGTCATCCAGGATCCGCAGATGGGGCACTTCGGTAACGATCCACTCAGACTGCGGATTGATGCGAGAGACGCGCTTGCCGGTCTGGGGATTCTTCAGATAGCGAAGGCGGTTCCAGACCAGCTTGCCGATATAGAGTTCATTATTGATCAAGCCTGTGCCACGCTTTGCATGACCCCGGATCGTGGTCGATGTCCAGAGCTTGCCGGTCGGTGCGGCTATCCCGGCGTCATTGAGGCGGCAGGCAATCGCATGCGGGCTGAGACCATTGGCAAACTGCCGGAAAACCTGACGTACAACCTCCGCTTCAGCGTCGTTGATGGTGCGCTCGCCGTGAACGGCCTCACCTTCGCTGGAGAAACGACGCACGACATCATAACCGTAACAAAGGCCACCACCCGACTTGCCCTTCTCGACACGCCCGCGAAGACCCCGATGGGTCTTCTTGGCAAGATCCTTGAGGAAGAGGGCGTTCATCGTACCCTTGAGACCGACATGCAGTTCGGAAACCTCGCCTTCAGCCAATGTGACGATCTGCACGCCCGCAAACTGAAGGTTCTTGTACAATGTCGCGACATCGGCCTGGTCGCGCGACACGCGATCAAGAGCTTCCGCGAGCAGCACATCGAAGCGGCCCATCTGGGCGTCCTGGAGCAGCGCCTGAATACCGGGCCGCAGGATGACACTCGCCCCCGAGATTGCGGCGTCCTTGTAGCTGCCGACGATGCGCCAACCTTCGCGAGCAGCCTGTTCGCGGCAGACCAAAAACTGATCCTCAATGGAAGCAGGGCTCTGCTTGTCATCGGAATAGCGGGCGTAAAGCGCTGCGCGGGTCATTTCTGTCTCCTGGATGGAAGGAAACGTAACATGATCTGCTTTGCAGGCCAAATATGCGCTTGCGGCCAAAGCACTCGTCCCATCTGATGCCCCTGGCGGCCCCGGAAGGGAGCAATTCCCAGCCCTGCCTTGCGAATGGCTCCACGTCGCTTGGAAATCCGCTGTTCTGGAAAAGAGGGTGAGGCTTGCCGGAACATATGGCGAAATTCCGTAAACCGGCTATGCTCCCTTGGAGCAAATTTACGGCAAGGAACGATGGCGCGCGGTGAGTTGATGAAAAAGCTGCTGGCGAGCTACGGGCGCGAGGAGGAATTCCGCGCCGTCGCCGAGGAAATTATCGGCGAAGAGGAGAAGAAGAACAACCGCGTCCTGGCTCGTTCGCTTCGCCGCTCGCTCGATGCCGGCCCGGCCCGTTCTTCCCGTCCAAAAGCCTTAGCGCCGCTCATTCCGTTTCCGGAAGCAGCGGGTGATTTCGTCGAACTGGTGGAGCCGAAGCACGACAAGCAGGACATCATCCTGTCTCCGGAAAATATCCGTATTTTTCTTGGGCTGCTGCGTGAATCCAGAGCGGCGGACTCGATCCGCAGGCGGGGTCTTGCCGTACGATCAAAGCTTCTCTTCTGCGGACCGCCCGGTTGCGGCAAAACGCTGTGCGCAGAGATCTTCGCCGGCGAGCTGGGGTTGCCTCTCTACATCGTAAAGCTTGATCGGCTGATCTCCTCCTATCTGGGAGAAACGGCGACCAACGTCCGCAAGATTTTCGAGTTTGCCCGTAAACAGCCTTCCGTGCTGTTTTTTGACGAATTCGATGCCCTGGCCCGCGCACGTGACGAGGATGGAGAGCACAATGAACTGCGGCGCGTCGTCAACAGCCTGCTAATCTTCATCGACCGGATTCAACCCAAGGGTTTTGTGGTCGCTGCCACCAATCTCGACCAATCGCTCGACCCGGCCATCTGGCGCCGCTTCGACGAGGTGATCTGGTTTGATCGCCCTGACACGAGGATGATCGCGCGCTTTCTCAAAATGCGTTTCAAAAATGTTGCCGTGAGCTTCGAGCCAGAAGCGCATCTTGCCGAGCTTGAGGGCTATTCCTACGCTGAACTGGAACGGATGTGCCTTCAGGCGATCAAGGCATCCATCATTGATAAAAGAAAACTCGTCAGGGAGAGGGACTTTTTGGATGCTATTGCCGACGAGCGACGCCGCCGGCGCCGGACTTCACGCATGACCACTGCCTGATCCGCCCCCAGTGGCGCAATATGATCATTTGCAGCTCGTCCGCTTGCCCGAGCGGATGCCGCGCCGAAAAACCGGGGGCGGTGGACCGCCGCCGGCACGCGATCCTGGTGGGCATAGCGATCGTCTAGCCCAGGAACTCGATCAGGCAGTTGCGGTTCAGCAACGTCGACGCCGCGCCGATGCAGTCGATCCCGCATTGATCCTTCGGGTCCAGATGAGTGGGCCGCTGCTCGAAGAGGAATGGAACAAGGTCGGACTCACGGTCCTCTCGATCGACGAGGATCGTACACTGGTTCTGTTCTCGACCAGTGATGAACTGATCGCTTTCCGCCGCAAGCTGGAGAGCTACGGCAGAGGTACTCCGGCAGGGCAGCAAAACCCCTCCTTCGCCGGGTTCATCGCCAATATCGAATCGATCGACGAGGTGGCTTCGCGAGATCGGATTGGCATGCGCGCGCGCGAAGCGGGAATGGTCGATGTCGAGGACTTCCAGCCGGGCCAATCCTATGTCGTCGATATCGAGCTATGGGATCTCGGGCGCCGCGAACTGCGCGAGCGCAAGATCGACGATATCGTGGCCTATGGCGAGGCCCGTGAAGGCGAAGAACTCGACCGGCATATCGGCCCTAATCTGACTCTGGTCCGACTACGCTGCGATGGTGGGCTTGTGCGAACACTACTGACGATCGAGGAGATCGCGGAAGTGGATTTTCCCCCAGAACCCGATCTCCTCACCGCGCAACATATCGACCAAACCCTCGCCGAACTTCCGGAGCCGGACGCACTCGACGATGACGCGCCGCTCATCGGCATCATCGATAGCGGGGTGAACGACCATCCGCTGATCGAGGATATCATCGTCGGTTCTATCGCTATTCCCGATATTCTGGGCACTGCGGATGATCATGGCCATGGGACCTTCGTCGGAGGGATTGCCACCTTCGGAGATCTGCGTGCCCAACTCGGCACCCAGAGTTTGGTGCGCCAGGCCCGGCTCTGTTCGGCGAAAGTCATCGACAACACTGGCAATTTCCCTAGCAGTCGCCTGGTCCCGCGCCTCATGCGTGAAGCCATCACCCGGCTGAATGAGGAGTTCGGCTGCCGCATCTTCGTCATCGCATTGGGCGATTGTACCAAGGTGGTTGAAGGTGGCAAGGTTGGTCCATGGGCGCAGACGCTCGATGAGTTGGTTCGCGAACTTGATGTCGTCATTGTCGTTGCCGCAGGAAACCGGCAACCGCGGCGAGGAATGCGGATCGAGGAAGCCGTCACCGACTATCCGGCCTATCTGATGGAGGATGCAAACCGATTGTGTGAGCCGGCCGGCGGCATGAATATCGTGACAGTCGGAGCGATCGCGCATGGCAATGGACTTAGTCGACGCGCCCAAGACAATGTTGGGGTGCGGCCTATCACCGATATGTTCGAGCCATCGCCTTTTTCCCGCGCAGGACCGGGAGTGGGTGGCGCGATCAAGCCGGATTTCACCGACGTCGGCGGCACCCTGATCTACGACGGGCCTACCGCTTCTTTGCAAGGCGGCGAAGTTCGCCCCGAGGCCGGTATCATGTCGCTTCATTACCGCCCGGTCGATCGGTTGTTTGCGGCCCGCTCAGGTACGTCACATGCGGCGCCATTGGTAGCCTTCAAGGCCAGCCAGATTTTGGCCCGCTTTCCCGATGCTTCAGCCAATCTCGTGCGCGCGCTCCTGGCTGGCAGTGCGTCCATCCCGGACGAGACCACACGGCGTCTCGCGGGTCTTGGTGACGCGGCAGAGCGGGCCTTGTGCGGCTATGGCCGAGTGGACAGTGAGCGTGCGGCTTTCTCCGACGATGCGCGCGTTGTTCTCTACGCCGAGGATACCCTGTCGATCGATCATTTCGCAGTCTATCAAATTCCGATTCCTGAACCGTTTCAGACCGAACGGGGGCGGCGCACGATCCGGATCAGTCTCGCTTATGATCCGCCCGTGCGGCACAGTCGACTGGATTACAACGGCGTCTCGATGAACTTCCGGCTCATTCGCGGCTGCGCGCCAGACGACATCTTCGAACATTTCCGCCGACGAACGGTAGCGGATGGCGCTGTCCCCGACATGGCGTCGCGCTTCAACTGCAAGCTTTTGCCCAGTTCGACCCTTCGGGAAAAGTCGAGCCTGCAAACCGCAGCCGTGACCTTTTCACGTGACATCAGCACCTATGGCGACACCTATTATCTGGTGGTGCGGTGTGCAGGAGGGTGGGCCGGAGACGCCGGGCAGCAAGATTTCGCGGTCACCGTCGAAATATCGCATGAAGCCGAGGTCGCGCTCTATGAGCGACTCCGGCAACGCGCTCGCGTGCGGCTCTGATATCGACGGTTGGTCCTTAGGCCACTCGGCCACATTCTATATCTGTCTGATCGGGTAGTTAGCAGAGGTTCGGAAAATTTTGCCTCTGCGGATTCTTCATAAACCAGCGGTGTAGTGCTGGCTTGATCCGCCTGGCCTTGATCGAGTAATTTACCATGTCGGTAAGACCAAGACGTTGGGCCGCACCGTCGATTAGTTCTGCCGACGGCGGAAAGCTGGCTTCGGGACTGGCGAAGACGACACGATTGCCTCTCCGTTCCGCTGGAATTGCGATTGCACGGCCATCGAAACTTGCAGCTATGCGACGAACCAGCGTCGCGAAGGCCAGGGAATTGTCGCAGAGGTTGGCGACAAGCAGGCCGTCAGGGCCAAGACGTGCACGGCAGTTATCATAAAAGGCCTGCTGACTGAGCGATGGGGGAAGACCTTCGCTGTCGAAGCCGTCGATGAACAGAATATCCGGCTTGCCAGTTGTCGCAGCGAGATAGTCGGCGCCATCGGCACATATCACGCGAATCGATGATCGTCCGGCGGGATGTGGAATTGCTGCCGCAGGGCGATCACCTCCGGATCGATCTCGATCACCGTGATGTCGCAATCCGGAAGCGAGCGATAACACGCCTTGGCAAGCGATCCGCCGCCCAGTCCGATCATCTCGATATGTTTAGGCGCTGCCCTGAACAGCCTGAACCCCATCATCACGCGCGTATAATCGAACAGCAGATGATCAGGATCGCTGACCCGCATGCCGCTCTGAACGGTTGACCAGCCGAACAAGAGCGACAGTATGTCTCCAAAGCGAAACAGCATCGGACCGGTTGGACCGAAGGGGGCGTCCAGCGAAACCGGAATATGTCCGGCGCTCTCATAGCGATCAGGAAGAGCCGAGCCAGGCTCTGGGCGTTCGAGGCGCAAGCCAAAGACGAGATCGTGAAACACATCGAGATCGATGTCCGCAGAGCGCGCGGATCCGTCAGTCATTTGCCCACTTTCTTGATAGGAGTTGCGAGGGGGACTGGCCGGTGATGAAGCCATGATGCCAAAAGAAGCGCCGCGCCTGCGGCGACCCAAATCGCAGAATGCCCAACAGCTCGGTAACTTAGCGCACCCAGAATGGCGCCCGTTACCAGGCCAATCCACAACAACAGATAGGGCAACCACCCGAAACGATCGCCGCCCATCAGCGCGGAAAGCAGGTGCTGCCCGAACTTCACAAGCGTGCCGGTCATATAGGTCAGGCCGATCTGGACCTCTCCATCGCGCTCGAAGAGCGCGTTCTCCGCGCCCATCGCCATCGCCAGCACGGCGGCGGCTGCCCAATTGGCGCCGAACATGGCGAGGAGCGCCGCCACCGATAGCATGACCGCGATGAGATATATCAGCGCGCTATGCCTGGAACGCTGAATGACACGGCCACAAAACGAACCCAGCATGACGCCGACCACAAACGATCCGATCAATCCTGCCGCCGTCGCGGCGTCCGCGAAATGCGAACTCAAGCCGACCGCAAGCCGCGTCGAGTTGCCGCTCATAAAGGAGACGAAAAAGCCTCCGAGATAGAGGAAGCCCAAGGCATCGACATAGCCTGCAAGAGCGGCGAAACACGCTGCAAGCCCCCATATTTTCCGGCCATACCGGTTCATTCGGCGTGATCTTTACCAAACGGCATGCTCGCGCCGCCACCCGAAAGATCCCTGTCCCACCGGGCAATTTCCTGGAGATTCAGGCTTGCTACCCGGTTCAGGCGCGCGGCGTCCTCAGTTGCGAGCGATCGATTGGCCAGGCCATGTCGGATGAAATCCTTCAGCATCATGTTCTGGAGCAAAAGGAACCCCCTGAATCGCTCTCCCAGCTTCATGACACCTCGCCTGCCTGTGGGCTATCCACGGTTCCGAGGCAGGCCATGGTCATCGCAAACAGCGCCTCTTCCGCCCGTTCGCGGGGTAATGAATCCGGAGAGGCCAGATCGGAACGCAGCCATTGCGGTAACCGCTTGAGCAGCCTGTGAATGGCTTCTCCGCGCGCGGCATCGGGCATGTCTGCGCCCTCGATCGGGGCCAATTCATCTGAATCATTCCTTATACTCAACGCAGCCTCTGACATTCGACCGTCAATGCGCCTTCGTTCATAAATCGGGGGTCATCGCTCAGCAGGCAGTTCACAGCTCACGTCCCCGGTTCGCGAACGCAGGCGCATGAACACGAACGCTCACCTAACATATGCATCATCAATTTGTAAGATTGAACTCTGATGTGTGAAGCATCATAAAAGGGGATGATTACATCACAGCAGCTGCGAGCGGCGCGCGCCTTGCTTGGGGTCGACCAGAAAGAATTGGCGGCGCTCGCCGGCGTATCGCTGCCGACCATTCAGCGCATGGAAACGTCCGGTGGGCAGGTGCGGGGAGTCGTGGACTCGCTTGTCAGGGTCATTTCAGCACTGGAGCGAGCCGGTATCGAACTCATTGGCGACAACGCGCCCAGCCAAGGCATGGGTCGCGGCGTACGGTTGCGGGACGCGGCCTCGGATCAACGCTGAAAACAAGCAAAGCAAGGATTAGCTCATGCAGCAGAGCGACGATTATGTTTATGATGAAGCAAGCGGCGAATGGATGAGCGCCGCTGACCTGGCGCATCGTAGCGCGGAAGCGGAGCGTGTTGAAGTTCGCGATGCCGTCGGTAATGTGCTCGCCGATGGCGACAGCGTGACGCTCATCAAGGATCTGGTGGTAAAGGGCGCGAACCAGACGCTCAAGCGCGGGACCGTTATTAAATCGATCCGTCTGACCGAGGATGCACAGGAAATCGATTGCCGGCACGACGGCATCAAGGGTCTAGTGCTGCGCGCGGAATTTGTCCGTAAGCGCTGATCGCACAGGGTTGGAGTAAAACTCGGAGCTGATGAACCGATGGTTGTCCGCTCCCGCATCGGATACCAAAGGCAGGGGGTATTATGAGCGATATAGCCGAACGCATAACCGAGATCGTCATCGAACATATGGGCGTCTATCCGGATCAGGTCACTCCCGAAGCTCGTTTCCTCGAAGATCTAGGTGGCGACAGCCTGGATGTTGTGGAATTGGTCATGGCGCTGGAAGATGACTTCGGTATAGCCATCCCTGATGCAGATGTTGAAGGCATCAAAACCGTGCAGGATGCAATTCGTTATGTGGAAGCAGCCGGCCGTACCTGATCTTCTCCAGGCACCTGTTCTCAGCCAGGGGTGACGGAATGGAAATGGCACTTTGTCCTCATACAATCGTCGCATCTACTTTTCCGGCTCGAGTCTGCGGCTCAAGTATGTCTGGTGTTGATTTCAATCTGACGCATCACGACGCTTGTGCGCATGATGGCAGTGGCAGGCGCGCTCGCAGATCCCTGACCCTTCGGGTCTTCTGGATCGCTGCATTGACCGCAGCGGCAGTAACCCCAAAGCGCTTTCCGATCTCCGCACCGCTCATCCCGTCCTCGTGGCAAAGCTTCAGCATCGTTTCGCCAAGCTTAAATCTCTCCGCACGTGTTGCCGCACTCTGTCTGATCATGCGCAGATAACGAGGAAGGGAGGAACCTAAAAGCTCCAGCGCCGGAGGTTGCGGCTCACCCGTCCAGCGATCGTGGAAACGCCAACCGTAGCAGTCCATGACGGCTGCGATCTCGCAGTAGCATACGCGGCCCAGGTTGGGGAGCCGAAACAGATCCACTCGCTCGCAATGCGACAGGTCGCTGAGCTGCATATTTTCAATCCGAACACCAGCCACGGTCGATGCCGGCTCTGTGGGCCTGTTCAACTGTCCCAGGCAATTGCGGGTACGCGAGGAAATGACATGCCACGCTTCAAGCGCGAGAATGGAAACATCCCGAGCCGGCTCCACCAATCTCAGTCGGGTCTGCGACATCATGGCCCCATCGTCGGTTACGCGTTCGACCGCGAGCATATCAGTTCTCTCGCAGAATACTTACAGCCTCAACCGCGCTTTCAGCTTCGCGGTCGCCCTTATGTGAACGGCGGAGCAAAAGTCGGCCATGCGGCGACGTAAAGCCAGGCCATCGTTTTACCTGCCGAGGGGAGTGGCGTATCCTTGTCACGCTTTTCCAGCTGCATTCCGTGACCGCATCCCAAGCAACCTAGCAAGTGCCGCTGCGACGCACTTGGCTTCGCGCGTCGATCCGAGCATCATAGTCCGATGGGTTACCGGCAACGAATCGCAGATGCAGCTGTAGCAGACGTAAGATACCAGCTTGATCCGCAATATGTGGGACAGGAGGGCACCTCGGTTCAGATCGAGGGCAGCTTCCGGATTTCCAGGGTCGCCGAAGCAATCATAAAAGCTGCCCTTATTCCTGAAGAGCTAATAATCGAGGAGGTGGCAAAAGCGATCACGCCATCCGGGCATGCCTGGGAGGCTTATCGTGAGCCGGCGGTCGATGCCATCGCCGCAGTGCGCGGGGCAATTCTAACATTGCTCGACCCATTGCCCTAAAGCGCTTCGACCGTGTGGGCCGGGCCTGCTGCATGCGCGGTAATCTCGGAGGGAAAGATATCAAGGACGCGCTGAAGGCGGTCGCCGCTTACAGCCCGAACGGCTTGAGGCACGGTCATCCACGCGCGTTCGCGAACTGCCATTTCAGGCCAGACGTCAAGCTCCGTGGTCACCAGAAGAGGATAGATCTTCGGTTGGCTCGGATCGAAGATCCTTGATCGAAAAAGAGGCGTTGCGCTGATGTCGCCTTCGACGCCCCCTTCCTCGCGGGCCTCCAGCGCAGCACGTTCATGGCCGTGCTCATTCGCTTCGAGTTTTCCTTTGGGCAATATCCATCTTCCCCGCCGCCGGGACTTTACCAGAAGCACCTCCAGGACGCCGGATGGAGTGTATCTGTATGGCAAGGCTGTAACTCGGGAGGGCATTCAACGCTCATGACAGTGATTTCACGAAACTGTCATAATTCGGTGCCGGTGTCCATGAGCCGGTTTGAAACATGGATGCGATCACTATGGTTAAGGGAGGCTCCTTCACCGGCATTTTCGGCGATCTGTCGGGCGGGTGCATGCAGCGCATGCCCTCAACCGACTCGAGTTCGGTCGCCAGACTTTTGGCCTCTTCGACCGTGATCACACCCTCATTCCGGACCTTTTCCATCGCTTCCGCAAGGATCCGACCAACTTCTTCGTCGCCATTTGCCGAAATGGTTGCGACCTGGGCGATCTCGCTATCCGCGCTGACCTTTCTGACAGGCGCGAATCCCGTTGCTGCTATGCAGCTCGTCAGTGCTCTTCGCCCAACCAGTCCCGGCGCCATAAGCGATGCGCTCGCCGGCGAATGGGAGCACCGCAATGACGGCACGTGCCGACATAGTTAAGACCATCCCAGGTTACGGCTGAGTGATGAGGAGCGTGCCGGTTCATCCAGCAAAATGGAAAATCTGGTCGCATTGAACATTTCCGTGCTGCGAGGCGAGTCCTCTGTCAGCAACCTCTCCGGCAAATCTTCGATATGGTTCTTTTCGCGATCATAGGATGGCCCGCGCCTGCAATACCACTCGCCAGCATACCCTACTGAGGCGCAGCCCCGCCCTGAATCTTGGTTGCGACCGCTTGGATGCGCTGCTGAAGGGCCGTGTCTGCCTGGGAAGCCGTGGCGATCTGGTTGAATTTCTCCGGTGTCAGCCCCGCACCCTGCACGGCGGCCGCCATCTTGGTCTGCTTATCCGTTTCGGGTATCGCAGTGTCCTGCTGGATCTTCTGAACCGACAGCGCAGCCTTCACATATTGTTCAAGTTCCGCGTCCGTAAAGCTCGCTGCTTGTCCAGGGGCGGAAGGCGCCGGCGCCGGTGGCGAGGCAGCGGGCGGAACAGTCGGACTGGTTGAATCCTGTGCGCGGGCAATCCCGATGCTGCCAAGAAGAACTACAGCGCAGATGGCCCAGGCCGGTTTGATCGATTGAGTGAACATCATTGGTTCTTTCCGTAGAGGCTGAACAACAAGGTTCATACTCGCGCCCTTAATCCAACCCCTTTATGGACCCGCGGTGCTTCGAACAGGACAAGACGACTAGTGCTCGCCTCCGCCCAGGAATTCTCGAATGCGCCCTTTTGCTCGCGCTCAGCCATTCCGCCTGCGATTGTCAGCGTTTCCCCATCACATGCGCCCCAGGGTCGATGATCGTCACGGCGTCTTGCGAAGCGTTGGCGATCGCATCCGCCATCCCGAAGAGTTCGACCCGACCACCATCGTTGTAAATACGGCCAGCGACAGTTCCCCGGACAATGGCGCGGGCACCTTTCTGGACTTTGAGATCACCGGCAATCGTGCCGTGGAGAATAAGCCGTCGGCCGCTGCATAACGTCGCGCCGCCGGTCACCATGCCATAGAGCGCCATGTCCTCCTGGATCTCCATCGGACCCTCGAGATTCTCATGGATTGCCTTCACGTCCTTACCTCCTCATCCATCCATATCCATGCGCTTGCTTCGCGCGTCCAGGCCGGATCACAGACCGAACACAGCTTCGAGTTCGGCGATATGCTTGGCCGGCGGTGAACCGTCACAGAAATCCGCCCAGTCGATATAGCCCAGTTCGCGGAGCTTTCCCGCTACCGCATATCTGGTCTCGCCGTTGTCATTTGTTTCATCGCGTGTTTCAATGCCGTCAGGCGTTCATTCGTACTCTTCATAGTTGTTCCCTGCTTTGCCTGTCGGCCCCCGGATCCATACCATAAAGGCTGCCGTCGGAGGGCAAGAGGCCACACAGATGCAAAGCATTTGGACTGCCCGACACAGTTCAAGGTGGCTGTTTCGGGCCTTTCGTTTCCTTCGCAACACGCTCTTCATGAAGCTCGCGGGCGATCTGACGTCCCAGCAGCCGGGCAAGGCGTATGATCGCGGCATCTGCCTCAGGAGAGATTTTCGGTCTGTCTGCAGACCGGCGCGCCTTGGTTTTCATGGCCGCGCATCCCCGCGGCCTGCGAGACGACCTGGTATCCGGACTGGCCATGGACCGGCCAGGAGAGGAGAGAGAAAGGCGGGGCGGGGGAAATCGCGAAAGGGTGTGGCCGCATCGGAACGGGCCAGGGCAACCGGAGGTTTTGCCCGATCGTGATCCGTGCTATTCTTCATTGCGGAAAGGCTCTGCACATGCAGGAAGTTACCGAACCTGATCAGATTGACGAGGCAGCCCCGCGGGCGCCGTCTCCGCGTGCTGCAGATTGGTTCTGGCGTCCATGGTATGCCAAGCTCTACCTGGCCCTGGCGCTGTTCTACTGGATCGGCCTCGAGCTGATGATCACGATCCCCTATGGCCAGCTGAACATCTACCTCGCCAACACAATGGTGCTGTTGATCTTCGTCTTCAATCCGATCTCCGTGATTTCCGTACTCGGATATGGCTTTCTCAAGGCCAAGGTTGCGCGCGGGGAATGGGTGATAGTGCCAGGACCACCGTCGCGAAGGCCGGCGATCGATCCCTATACCGATCCCTCCGATCCCCGCTCGGGGCTCCGCCACCTCCGGCATATCGGTGTCATCAAAAATTGACATCATGGATCCCGACGCTCCTTGAAGCTCGGATCGCCGTCTGCCATTCCATTGTCGCGGTCGAACATTAGACGACCACTACCGAGGATTGATGATTGCTCCATTGATATGACCGGACCCGTGACATCGACTGTGCCCCGCCCAGCGTCAGCCTGTCTTAGGTAACGGTTCCGGAGGCCGTCACGACCCAGCACCCGTTCGCTGAGTTCCTTGGTAAAAGTCTCCTCAGGATGACCAGAACGAGCGGCCGCTTTCTCGGCTGAAGCAATCGCCTCCCGAACATCGTAATTCACCGTATCGATCGATGACTGAGCGACAACCGCTGCAATACCCCGATCGGAAATATCGGCGTTCAAACTACCGCTCAACGAGCCCGTAACGCTGCTTTTGCCGCCACCTTTTTCTTCGCCGCCCTTGTCGCCGGAACCAACTCCGCGCGAGGCTGAAGCCGTGAGATCGCCGGAGATGCTCTGGCTATCGGCCGTTGAGTGCTCCGCCGACCGCGAAAGCGACCGCTGCCATCCGGTCTGAACCATGATCGCCGTCACATCGCGCTCGAGCGTATCGGCGACCTGCGGCTTGAGCCGCCAGTTGCCGCGCCGATCCATCTCGAACCCACCGCGAAGCCAGCTGGCCATGGCGGCCTGACCTTCCTTGCCGCTGCCGAGAAAATGCTCGATCGTATCGGGGCCCGCCTGCTTGCCGGCTTCGAACCGCGTGCTGGTGTCGTTGCGCGCCGACTGGCTGAACCCGGTGCTGCTGGAAACCAGCAGGTCACTATGGGCGAAGCTGAACCGTGCATGCCCGCCATTGGCGATCGCGCCGAGCTGGCTCTCGTTGATGAGGCCTCCGCGCCACATCTGCGCCGCAAGCTCGGGTGTCAGGTTGAGGCTGACATCGCCATTCTGGCTCATTGCGATCTGTCGTTTCGACATCTCGACGCCATGCGCGCGCAGGAGCGCCTGCGTGCGCGTGAGACGCTCCTTGTCGACGATCCCCGTCAGCCGCTCGTTGTGAGCGCGATCGGCGATGCCTTCCGCACCGCCTTCGGCCATGTCGACCTGATTGCCGGCGGTGCCGGCGAGTGCGCGGATAAAGGAATCGAGCCGCGCAGCCTCGCGAACCGATACGCCCGCAGCGGCCGCGCCTTCGGCAAAGCCGGCATTGTCCGCCTGCCGCCGCTGTTCGCCGATCTGTGCATTGCTGCGCACGCCGTCGGGACCGATTTCGCGCTGCGCATCGAGCTTGCCCGAGCGTTCGGCAAAATCATATCCTGCCGCCTCGCGCGTGCGTCCATAGACGCTGGTGCCCTCGCGCGCCGCCTCGGCAGTTGCGCCGTCGGCCGTGCCAACCTGGACCGCGGCATTGTAGCTCTCCAGTGCGCGCAGCACTTGCGCCTCGTTGCGCCCGGTCGAGCGGGAAAGTTGCGTGATCGCCGTCGATCGCGCCTCGCCTGACAAGGCATTGATGAACCCGATGCGCCGGCTTGTTTCCGTGACGGAGAGCCCGAGCATCGCGGCCGCCTGCCGCTGCCCCTGATTCCCACCGGTCCGATGGGCCTGCTCGGTCGCGACATTGCCGCGCTCGACGGCGGCGACCCGGTCGCCCGCATAGTCGCGCCGCCCTTCCATCGCACCGACCTGCGTCTGCGCCGCGGTCAGGTCATTGCGCAGCATCTGTTCCTGGTCAAAGGCATTGGCGGTGATCTTGGCGAAGGTCGGATCGGCGCTTGCCTGGCCGATCAGCGTGGATGCCTTCAGAGCGGCGTCTTTGGCATCATAGCCATTGCGCTCGAAATGTCGCTGGGCACCCGATTGCATCATGTCATAGGCACGCTGGTCGCCGAACGCCTTCCACTGCACCAAGTTCTGCGCGAACGCAGCAAAGGCCCGCTCTCCAGACTGACCTTCCCCGAAATAGCTCGTGCCGAGTTTGCGCAACGCGTCGCCCTGCGCGAACCCATGGATCGCCGACGTCGCGGCGTTGCTGCGTATCGCACGCGCGGTGGCCGGATCGCTGAGATCGCGTCCAACAAGGGCAGGGGACAGCCCGCCGAGTTCCCGCGCGGCATCCGCCCGGCCTAGGCCGAACGCTGCCGTCCCCGCCGCGCCGCCGCCATGCTCGCCCACGATGCTTCCTGCAGCCCCAAAGGCCCGGTCGAGCCCAAAGCTGCTGCGCTCGCCAAAATCGCGGAACCCGGAAGATGTAGAACGCCGTGCCTGGGTGCCGCCGGCCGAAGCCTGCGCTTCGAGCGCCGAGGCATAGCCCTCGCTGGTGCCCACCGCCGCCGCCGCCATACTGCCCTGGCCCTGGACGCCGAGCATGCCGGACGTGAACGCCGTAAACATATTGCCCGAGAAGCGGAACACGGTGAACACGAAGGCGCCGGCAAGACCTGCCGCGGCGGTCCGGAACGAGCCGAAGATGGCGAGCGCCTTCATCGCCGCCGATGGCGCGAGGATCCAGCTATCGGCCGCGACATTCGTTGCGCGCAGTTCCGCCAGCACGTCCATCGCCCGCCCCAGGGTCAACTGATAGATACCCGCGTCGATGACGCCCCAGAGCGCCACGAACACGAACAGTCCCAGCGCGAAGCTCGCGACCCTGAGATTGATCGGCGTCAGGATGAAGAGCAGCGCGATCGGCATCATCATGAGCATGATCGCGAAGACCGAGGCGCGGATCGTCGGCATCCATTCATTAGCTGTCGAGAGCGTCGCGAGCCCGTTGGACTCGATCGCCCGGTTCGCCATGACCCGCGCGGTCGCCGCAGGGGAATCCTCGAACAGGACGTCGCCCACCGTCTGTCCCAGCAGGACGTTTGTCAGGAACTTCTGCCGGCTCATCGATTGCCCGAGCATCATGTCACCCAGGCCGTCGATCTGCTGGCGGCAGCGATCACGCTGGGTCGCCTGGGTCACGTCGAAGCCGGTGCGAGCGCAGACCTGATCGCTATAGGCATCGAAAATCGTATTATCGGCAAGACGGTCGGCAATATGACCCCAGGCCGCATCGCAGCTCATCGTCGTCCCGGCCTTGTCACTCGCCGTATAGACCGTCGAGAAGGTCGCCGGGCCCGCCATCGCCGCGAACGAGGCGGGAAGGTCGGTCGACGTCCGGAAGAGCTGATCGTCATCGACGCCATAGGCGGGCGAGACACGCGCAACCGGGTAGCATTGCCGCACATAGTCCTTCACCGTCGCATCGAGGAACGTGTCGACGATCGGACTGCGTGGGGACACCGCATTCAGGAACAGGTCGAACGCATGACCGCCGGCACCGAACTCCAGCTTCGCATTGGGATCGGTGGTGTTGTCGTCGATGGTCTCGGCCAGAGCCCGTTCCATAAGGTTGGTGACGCCTGCGACAAGCACGATGAGATTGGGAACGTCGCCGACCGGCTGGTAGGCGTTGCGCACCCGGTCATAGATGTGAACCGTGCCCGTCGTGGCGATCATCCCCACGAACAGGCCGATCCCGATCAGCATCTGGAAACCGAAGGCGACAAGGCCCATGCCGGAGCCCTTGATGCTTGCCAGCACCGCGCCCAGCGCGATACCGGCCACCGCGATGATCACGACCAGCGTCTCATAGCGCGGATCGCTGAAGATCATGGCGACGAGGTGGAAGGCATCGACCGTTTCGGAAAAACCGTCCCAGGTGTGATAGCTGGCATCGATCGCCAGCGCGGGCGTTGCGAAAAGCGACCAGGCGAGGACAATCAGCAGGCGAAGAAAGCAGCGCATGGCGGACCTCACCGGTTACGATTGGCATTGGCGCCCGCGGCGTCGCGGGCATCACGGTCGCGCTGGCGCACGACGCCGGCATAGCTCGCCGACAGGTTCGCCTGGCTCATCGCCGCCATGTACGACTGGCGCATCTGCGCGCGCTGGCGCAGCACCTCGTCGCGCAACTCGCGCAATTGCTCGATGCCCTTGGTGAGGATGCGGGTCTGGCAGATATTGCTGTTCTCGGCATCGGCGGCGCCCGCTGTGGTTGCCCCGCGCTCCGCATTCTGCAGCGCGAAGTCGATCGAACGGGTGAGATCGTTGAGCATCTGATAGGCAAGGGTGAGCGCGACCAGTTCATCGGTGTCGGCGATGACGCTGTCGGTCAGACCCTGCCGCACACCCCATTCCAGCAGGCGATAGACGGGCAGGGTCCGTACATTGGCGACGAACTGCTTCTCCTCGGTGGTCAGTGCGGACCGGGTACGGATCTTGGCCGCGACCGTTTCCATCCTTTCGCGCGCCAATATGAGCGCACCGCGCCCGGCGCCGTTCACTGAACAATCCGCGGCGGTCGCGGGAATGTTGAGCGCACGGGTCGGGACGCGGCCGGTCAGGAAATCATCGGCGCTCTCGGTATCCTGGCGCGGGCAGGCGGGAATGGCCGAGAAGATCGGCACCTTGTCGTTGGCGTCCCAGCGCATGTAGACATCGCCGACCCTGGCCCGCATCACGCCGGCCCAGTCGGATGCGCCGACCCGCGCGGCGGCATGCGCGAGCAGCGAACCGGTCTTGAAGATGTCCGTGACCTCTGCCGGGCAATTGGCGAGCGCGTCCTTCAGGTCCTCGGTCGGGTTGCCCTTGTTGGCCTGGATCTTCTCGCGGCTCTGCTGCCAGCTATTGGCATAGCCTTCGCGGATCGACTTGTAGCCGGTCATCTCCTCGACGATGCCGGACATGTTGTCGTCGCCCTTGGCGATCTGCACCATCCGGTTGGCGAGCCGACAGTCGTTCACCTGGATCGAGTTCAGGAAATTGGTCGCCGCCTCCATCTTCGAGAGGATATTTCCCATTTTCTCGTCCAACGTTTCGAGAAGATACTGGAAGGCAACCGCCGGCGCGGCCTGGAGGATCGTCTCCAGCTTCTGGACAAGATAGTCGGGGTCGAGAAACGACATGCCCCCCAGGAACATGTCGATGCCGCCGCAGCCGGCCTTCACCTTGGGCAAGGTCAGGCTCATCAGATAATCGTCATGAACATCGACCCGGCCCGACATGCCGCCCGCGGTCACATAGCCGCGGGTCTGGTCTTCGAAACTGCCCGGCGAGGTATAGGTGACATTATCGAACCAGCTCTCGGCCCAGCTTTGCGCATGGGCCGGAACTGCCTGGCCGCACGAGGCGGCGATCAGGCAAAAGGCAAGGGTCGAACGACGAACATGATGTCCCATGGCAGGCTTCCTGGTGAGGAGGAAGGGTGACGCCGCCCCGCCATGTTCAGCGTCCCTTCGGGCTGGAGGAGGCCGGCGCCCTCACGCCGACGATCCCGGTGAATTTCGACATAGCGCGCACGCCCACGGCAGCCCGGGCGCCGGTGAGCATCCGGGCGGCAAGCCAGACATTGCGCGCGATATTGACTTCATGATCGGTGCCGATCGCAATGGGCACCATGCGGTTCGGGTCGGTGGCCGGTCGCACCCAGGCGACCGGATTGCCGACCCAGGGAAGACCCAGGCGCCCCGACCGCAGCATCGCCTCCTGCGCGCCGATGGTCCGCACCTGCCAGCCATAGTGCGTGCGGAATGCCTGGAGCTTTGCCCAGAGATCGCCGCAGGGCAGGCAGCGCGGCGCGGTGCTGATCTCGATCACATAGAGCGAAGCCTGGCTGCGCAGCATGGTCTGGAAGTCGGGGGGAAAATCACGGGTGACCGGCACACGGGAAAGCCAGAGGCGCATGTTTGCGGATGTCGATACCGGATGGACGGCGGCCCGCATCGCGGCTTCCCGACTCACCTGCTGCGCATCGGCCATCGCCGGCACCGCCAGCGAGCCCAGGATCATCAGCATCGTTGCGAGCCGGACTCGCTCGAGACGGCTCACCGTCCCGGTTCCCGTGCATCAATAAGGTCGCCGCCCAGGACGCGCGGATCGGTCGAAGAAACCGGCCCGTTGGCGAGCGCGTCGAAGAATCCGTTTTCCTCTCCCGCACCGGTCAGCCATTGCTCTGGCCGGATGTCACCGCTCAGAAGCCTGACCGCCTGATAGGCCATCTGCGCGATGTTGGGGTAGGTCTCCACCCCGGCCGCGATCACCATGCGCTGGGCACTGTTCCGGCGAATGACCATGGTGGTAGGCGTCACTTCGACCCCGAAACGTTGCCCAAGTTCCGGCTTGCGGTCGAGGTCCATAAGGCTGACCTGCCAGCCCATCTCGTCCTGGAAACGCTGCACGATGGGCCACTGAACCTTGCAGTAACCGCAGGAGGTGCGGGCGAACATCACAAGCGCGAACTCTCCGGCGTGCGCGCGCAAATACTGGCGGAGCACCCGGTCCTTGTGGGCGCCGAGCGCATCGCGGGCCTCGCCGACCAGGGGATTGGCGGCTCTCGCATTCAGCTCGGGATGGGTCAGCATGGCAAGCTGGGTGACGCCGGCGAAGGCGCGGGCCTTGCGTCGGGCAAAATCCTGCAGCCGCCAGAAATCGGCGACGGCGTCGATGGTGAGCACGGTCGCGGCATAGTCGCGCTGCTGTTCTATCAGTGTGCGGATCTTCGGCGGCGTCCAGGTCGCCAGTTCGGCCATTGGCGGGATCACCGGCTTCACCAGGGCGTCAGGATCGGGCTTTTCCTGCTCTGCCTTGGGGGGCGCCAGATACCACCAGTAGCCGCGTGCTTCGCGATCCGTGGATTGCGCTGCCGCCGATCCTGCCAGGAGGAGGGCCGCGCCTGCTATCACAGCGGGTCGCCTCACAGCAGCTTCTCCATCCGGGTGAGGCGATCGATGGCGACCGGGCCATAGTAGCGGCTGTCATATCCGTCGGGATGGCTCGACCCGACGAAGATCATGCCTTCCGGAATATTGGGGCTGGCCGGCTGCCAGTGCCTGAGCGCTTTGCCGCTGCGCGTTGCGGGCTTGCTGACACCCACCAGCCTGTCATTGCAATAATACCAGCCATTCCGGCCCGGGCCGAAACTTGCGGGCTTCTCGACCATGACGATCCGGTCGCCAGGCATGCACAGCGCATATTTGGTGACGCAGACGGGCCTGGGGCCGGCAATCGCATCGGCGAGCGTGAAGGAGACGAGATCGCCGCGATGCACGAGGCCTGGAGAGCGGTGGACGACCCAGGCATCGATCGAAGGCGTCATGACCAGGGTGATCTGCGGCATCGTTACCCAAGCGAAAAGACCGATCGGCAATACGACGCCATAGGCCTTCAAGAGCTGGGCGGGCCGCGCCGGTTGTCCAAGGCCGCTTGCGCCCAGCGCCACGGCCGCCCGAAGCGGCAGGTCTTTCAGTTCATGCCAGACGCGCTTACCGCCGTGCCAGATGAGCGAGAGCATCTCGTACCTCCTCCCTGCCGCCGAGGCGGCCATATTCCTCGAGAAGCCCGGACAGGGCGGCATCGCCCTGCACCAGATGCGCCGAGCGAGGGCTTGCCTCGTCGCGCTGGCAATAGGGGAGCGTCGGATCGCCGGGGATCATCGCCAGCGCGGGGACCCGTGTGATGCCATGTTGCCGAAAGACCAGCGGATCGACGATAAGCTGCACGTCCCGCATGGCGCAGCCCG
>FWWL01003484.1_pt1 | contig 21735 bp, 19 predicted proteins | sample 2228331 | NCBI WGS metagenome assembly FWWL01 (sample SAMEA103939775, study PRJEB20133) | metagenome | reverse complement strand
AATTTGCACCGGAACCTCTGAACACATATGATCTAGGAAGTGCCTATCATCATAAATCATCTGGCCGTTCATGTACACGTCAATTCACCCTCTTTCTACAATTGACTTTGTATTCATTAGGACACGCGAGGGATAGAAATCGTTGCATCATTACAATATTTTTTTCGCGTTTATTAAACAGGAGGCTGAGAAACGTTATGCGATGGATTGTCGGATTAGGGAATCCCGGCGCGGCTTATGCAAATACGCGGCATAACGCGGGGTTTATGGTCATCGATGAGATGGCTCGCAGACTGAACGTAGAAGTAGGTACGCAGAAGTGCAAAGCATTGGTCGGTGAAGCGCGCGCAGGGGATACGAAGGTGGCGTTGTTGAAGCCGATGACCTATATGAACCTGTCGGGGGAATCGCTTCGTGCTTACATGGACTACTACAAAGTAAAGCTTGAGGATCTTATTGTTGTCTACGACGATTTGGATACGGAGGTAGGCCGCATTCGGCTAAGGTATCAAGGCAGTCCCGGAGGGCATAATGGGATCAAGTCGATTATTCAGCATACAGGAACGCAGGTGTTTAACCGTGTTCGGGTAGGGATCTCCAGACCGAAGCCAGGCATGGTCATATCGGATTACGTCCTGTCGCCATTCGCTAAAGCCGAGCAAGCCGACATGCGGAAATCGGTGGAGGATGCCTGCGATGCCATCGAATTCGCGTTGAAACATACCTTTGAACAGACGATGGCCAAGTACAATGCCTGAGGCAAAGACGCTTAAAAAGGGGTTTTTCCGGGAATACTGGAGGAAGAGGCGGGAACCGCCGCATAACCTTACTTCAGGAGGCATACATATGGCTGTAAACTATATTTGCCGGCATTGCAGCATGGCGCTCGGGCGTTTCGAGAACTCGGATGTCCCTGAATATCGTTTGGGCTTGCATTTCTTGACCCCCGAAGAGCGAAAGCGTATAATAGCGTATAATTCCAACGGCGACGTGACCGTACGGGTAATATGCGAATATTGCAGCCAGACATTGGAGGCTCACCCTGAGCTTGCGTTGTTGTCCAATCCGCTGCAATAAGCGCTGAAGCTTCACGTTCCGACATCCTCAAGGAGTCCTTGGCATGTGCCGGGGCTTTTTTCAGTGATTCAGGAAGGATTGGGTGCTTTCCATCCTCTCCGAAATCACCTAAGCCAATCCATATCCCCATCCTAAGGATAGGGAAGCCGTTTGGCATGCGATTCTACAGAGTGGATTTAGAGAGAAAGGGGAAATGCCATGAAGCCGCTAATCCAATCGCTGGCAACGGATCCTGATTTAATTAGCATCATACAAGGGCTGAAGGGCGGAATGCGGGAGCAACTGGTTGCAGGGTTATCCGGGTCCGCTCGCCAAGCGGCTATCGCGGGTTTGTATCAAGATTTGCAACGGCCTATTCTCGTTGTCACCCACAATATGTTCTCTGCGCAGAAGATGGCGGACGACCTGCAGGAGTGCCTCTCTACCGATGAGGTTCTGCTCTATCCGGCCAACGAGCTTATTGCTGCGGAGACGGCTATCTCAAGCCCTGAAACATCGGCTCGCCGATTAGAAGTTTTACTCAAGCTGGCGGCAGGTTTCCGCGGCGTTATTGTCGTGCCGTTCGCGGGAATTCGGAAATTCCAACCGGATCGGCATACGATGACCGAAGCGCATATTCATCTGCAGGTTGGCAATACCTTGCCTATGGATCAGTTTCTTCGCGGCATGATAGAGCTAGGGTACGAGCGTGTAGATCGCGTAGAGCAGAAGGGTCACTTGAGCGTGCGCGGGGGTATCGTCGATTTCTTCCCGCTTGCTTCAGCGGTCGCTTATCGCGTGGAGTGGTTTGACGATGAGATTGATTCTATCCGTACGTTCGATCCTGCCGATCAACGGTCTGTCGACAAGCTGGAAGTCTATACGGTTCAGCCTTGCCGTGAATGGATTGCGGGGGAGAAGCGATTTCAGAATGCAGCCCAGCATGCTCATGACCTGTTAGAAAAGCAACTGGAGAAGATGTCCGATCGGCAAGCTAAGGAACGTCTGAGTTCTGAAATTTCCCGGGAAATTGACCTATTGCGACAAAATGTTTATTTTTCCGAGATTTACAAATATATATCCCTGCTTTATCCGGAGCGGCAAACACTGCTGGACTATATTCCGAAGGATACGGTTCTGGTCATGGATGAGCCGAACAGGCTAGGCGAAACAGCGCGCCAATTGGAACGCGACGAATCGGAGTGGACGACCCATCTGCTGCAGCAAGGCAAGTCATTGCCTGGCTTCACGCTCGCCGTCTCGGCGGAACAAGCGCTATATCCTAAAGGCTACCAGACCGTATATATGTCTCTATTCGTCCGACAGATCCCTCACACGCAGCCGCAAAATATCGTTAATTTCGTCTGCAGATCGATGCAGAATTTCCATGGCCAGATGAATGTGCTTAAGGCCGAAATGGAGCGTTGGCGCAAGAGCGGGATTAGGATTCTGATGCTTGCAGGAAATACGGAGCGCGCCGAAAGAATGAGACGGGTGCTCGAAGACTATCAAATCGATACTCCGGAAATTCTGCAAGGAAATCTGCAGAGCGGTTTTGAGTTGCCTTCCATTAAGCTGGTTGTCATAACGGAAGGGGAGATGTTCACCCAGAAGCAACGGAAGGCGCGTCGCGTCGACCGCCATCTCGACAATGCGGAGCGAATCAAAAGCTACACCGAGCTTAAAGTCGGTGACTACGTCGTGCATCAGAACCATGGCGTCGGCAAATATCTCGGTATCGGAACGCTGGAAGTCGGCGGCATTCACAAGGATTATCTCCATATCGTCTATGCGGCAGGGGACCGTCTTTCGGTTCCGGTTGAACAGTTCGATCTTATTCAGAAATATATCGGCAACGAGGATAAGGAGCCGAAGGTAAGCAAGCTGGGCGGTGCGGAATGGAACCGGGTCAAATCGAAAGTTCGCAGTTCCGTCCAAGACATTGCGGACGATCTTATTAAGCTGTATGCGGCTCGACAATCGACGGTAGGCTTTGGATTCGGTGCCGATACGCCTTACCAGCAGGAATTCGAAGAGATGTTTCCATACGACGAAACGATCGACCAACTCCGCGCCATCCAGGAGATCAAGGAAGACATGCAAACCCCTCGGCCGATGGATCGGCTCTTGTGCGGAGATGTCGGATACGGAAAGACGGAAGTGGCTATACGGGCGGCATTCAAGGCTGCCATTGAAGGTAAACAGGTGGCTGTGCTTGTTCCGACTACGATTCTGGCGCAGCAACACTACGAGACGTTCCGGGAGAGATTCTCCGGATATCCGTTCCAAATTAAAGTTCTTAGCCGCTTTCGGACGCGCAAGGAGCAGACGGAAACGATCAAGGGCTTGAAGGCGGGTACGGTAGATGTCGTCATTGGGACGCATCGCCTGTTGTCGCAGGATATTATTTTCAAAGAACTCGGACTGCTCGTCGTGGATGAAGAGCAGCGCTTCGGCGTTACCCATAAGGAAAAATTGAAGAAGATCAAGACCAACGTGGATGTACTGACCTTAACGGCTACGCCTATTCCGCGTACGCTCCATATGTCCATGCTCGGAGTTAGGGATTTATCGGTCATAGAGACGCCTCCGGAAAACCGTTTCCCCGTTCAGACGTACGTGGTCGAATACAGCCCAACGCTCGTACGGGAAGCCGTGGAGCGGGAATTGGCGCGGGATGGACAGGTTTATTATTTGTTTAACCGCGTTCAGGGCATCTACCAGATGGCGGAGCAGATCAGCGCCCTCGTGCCGGATGCCCGCGTTGCCGTTGCTCACGGCCAAATGTCGGAGCAGGAGCTGGAGCGGACAATCCTGGATTTCCTCGATGGGGAATACGATGTGCTTGTCAGTACGAGCATTATCGAGACAGGCGTTGATATTCCGAACGTAAATACGCTACTCGTCCATGATGCGGATCGAATGGGACTGTCCCAGCTGTATCAGCTGCGGGGCCGCGTCGGACGTTCCAATCGTATTGCCTATGCTTACTTTACGTATCAACGGGACAAGGTGTTGACGGAGGTGGCGGAGAAAAGATTGCAATCCATCAAGGAATTCACGGAGCTCGGGTCCGGGTTCAAGATTGCCATGCGCGACTTGTCCATCCGCGGAGCGGGTAACTTGCTTGGCGCCGAGCAGCATGGATTCATTGCTTCGGTCGGGTTCGATCTCTACTCCCAAATGCTTGCGGAGGAAATTCAAAGCCGCAAGTCGGAAATGGGCGGAGTCGTGTTGCCGCCGCGATCGGTTAATACTCAGTTGGATTTAGGCGTAGACGCCTATCTCCCGCCTGAATATATTTACGACAGCATACAGAAAATCGAGATCTATAAGAAAGTCGCTACGGCAGCCTCATTGGAGGATGTCGCGGACTTGTTCGAAGAATTAATGGATCGTTTCGGCGATCCGCCTAAAGCCGTGCTTAACTTAATGGCGGTTGCCAGGCTGAAAGTATACGGCCGTAAATACGGGATCGAATCCATAGTCCGCCGCGGGGATGAAATTACGCTTAAGCTTGAAGAGCAGCGCCGCGAGGATTTGGACTTAAGCAAGCTTAAAGCGCTGGAATCCAGATTCCAAGGGCGGATGGTTAACGCCATTACCGCTCAACAACTGCTCATACGCTTCAAGGTACGAGGGATGGATGAGAACGCTTTATTAGCGCTCATAGAAGATTTTCTGTTACAATACAAAGAAGCGACAAAATCGAAGGGAGAACTGCAGGATGTTGCACCATAATCGCATGCCGTACCGCCGGCTCGCTATGCTATTGCTGGCAGCGGTCATGCTCGTCGCGCTTATTTCCGGTTGCGGCAAGAATAAGGACAAGTCGGGGGCCGACAAAGGTATCGTTATTGCCACTTACAAGGGCGGGGAAATCACAGACAAAGAGTTCGACAAATACGCGGCATTCGCGGCGCTGGTCAGTCCCGAGAAAGCGATGTACATGTCGATTCCTCAGTTCAAGGAACAGTTCATTAAACAATATATCGTGACCAAGGTTCTTCTTAAGGAAGTTTCCGAGGAGGATGAGAAAGCGGCGAAGACTGCTTCGGAAACGTTCAAGACGCAATTGGAAGAAGCGGTAAAGACACAAGCCGAGTTAAAGAAGCATATGGACGATAACGATCTTTCTGTTAAAGAAGCGGTTGCGTTCTACAAGAACGATACTGCTTTCCAGAGTTATTACGCGGCTAAAGGCGAAGAATTTAAGCCGAAAATCACGGAAGAAGAAATCAAAGCTCAATATGATAAAGATTCATCCGACTTTAACATTGTCACCGTTCGCCACATTCTGATCGGAACGGTCGATCCGAATACGCAGGCGGAATTGAAGTCCGATGAAGATGCGCTCAAGCTTGCCAAGGAAGTTAAAGCTAAGCTGGAAGCGGGCGGCGACTGGAATGCCCTTGCCAAGGAATTTTCCACGGACGAGGGTTCCAAAGATAAGGGCGGCCTTTACGAGAAGCAGCAAGCCAAAGGCTGGGTTGCCGAGTTCAAGCAAGCGGCCAACACGCAAGAAATCGGTAAAGTCGGCGATCCGGTACGTACGCAATTCGGCTATCATGTCATGAAGGTCGAAAGCCGTGAGCCGACTGCTTACGACAAGCTGACTGAGGCGGACAAAGAAGCGATTAAGGTTACCGTAGCAACGACGAAAATAAACGAATTCTTGACCGCCGAACAGGACAAGCTGGAGATCAAGGTTACGTTGCCAGAAGAACCGTCGCCAACAGCAACGGGCACTCCTGGCGCTTCGCCGGCAGCATCGCCAACGGCATCAGTACCCGCAAAATAAATATAATACCACTAAACAAAAAAACGTGTTCTGGAAACCTGATCTGATTGTCGATCGGTTCCAGGCACGTTTTTTTCCTTAGCTTAGCGAAGTTTACCGCATATTGTCATAAAGAGCGAACAGATGATATGATGATATTGTTTTTCCAATAAATTCCGCAACTGCCATGGAGGGATCGAAAAGTTGTCGACTTTTTATTATCAACGTTCTCCCAGACTGCTTACGGGATCGGCCAACGAATCCATTTACATTCATCGTCTGGTCACGTTGAAGGGTGCGTGAGATTATCAATAAAAATGGCTTGAATACAATTTGGAGAGGAAAAGATCAATGAAGAAAATTCAATTTCTGCTGGCAGTATTGTTGTTGATTCCAGAAATAGCAACGGCGGCATCTTCAAAAGAAGTAAAGGTGACTATTGACGGCACAGAGATTCAGTTCGACGGCCCTGCAATAGTATTAGATAATAGAGTATTCGTACCAATGAGAGGAATTTTTGAAACCTTAAATACAGACGTGAAATGGAACTCCGCCCTGGGAGAAATTACGACGACGTCCGAATTCACCGATGCCAAGCTTAAACTCAAAGTCGGCAGCAAAATTGCATATAATAATGATAAAAAAATCCTATTGGATGCTGCTCCTTTGAGTGTCAATAATAGAGTGTTAGTTCCTTTAAGGTTAATATCTGAATCGATAGGCGCAGAAATCAAATGGGACCCAACCAAACGTACTGTTCAAATAAAAAGGTTTTTAACTAATTGTCCTATGTACTATCGAACTGATGGAGAAGGTAACGTGAATAGAAGGTCTATAGATGTGGATGTAAACCGAGTATTGAAACTTGCAACTATAGAGCCTTTGAGGCCCATTTCTGAACAGCCTTACAATACGGCGAATCATCCGGGCAATTTTACTATGGACAAAATAATAAATAATGAGAAGTTGGTTCAAACTGTAACTTATATAAATGGAAGCACTTATTCAGGCACATTTCAAAACGGGCTTCGATCAGGAAAAGGTAAATTAGACCATTGGTTTGATTATGAAGGTGAGTTTAAGGATGACTATATGCATGGTCAAGGAAAACTGATATTCGATTTTGGAGATACATATGAAGGTGAATTTAAATATGACACTTTTGACGGATACGGCGTTTATACATGGCCGAACGGAAGTCAGAAAAAAGGGATTTGGAAAGATGGTGAGCTTGTAACTCCTCAGTCATAGCCCAGAAACAAGAACAATTATACGAGGAGGTAAATGAAGGATGAGAAAAATTCAAATCATGTTATTTGCAATAATAATATCATTTCCCGAAATGGGTTCAGCCATGGAAAAGGAAAACTAGTCCATCCACCTCAATTTACTTATGAAGGAGATTTCTTTGAAGATTATATGCATGGTCAGGGTAAGCAGGTATGGAATTTTGGAGAAAGCTATGAAGGTGAGTTTGCATTTGATAACTATGATGGACTGGGAATTTATATTTGGGAAAGCGGTAGAAAATCCGAAGGTGTTTGGAAAGAAGGAGAATTCATGGAGTCAAAACCAATTAAATAGGACAATGGAACATGATTCAAGAGAAACCCAATCCGTAGGAAGTGTTGAGACATTGCTCTCAAATCTTCCGAGGAGCGGGTTTTTTAATGCTCTGAAAAGTCCTGCGATCCGGCATTCCGGGTCCCAAGATTCTGTATGTTGAATATTATGTTACCTTATCTAACTCATTAAAAAGATTACGTGCTAAAAACTGTTTCTAACGAAATATTGCATGAATGTATGTTATGTTTTATTACAATATTTAGAATTAACCTCTTGAACTTAATTACAATCGCATAATTTATGTGAGGTATATTGACATTAAATCTAACATAACAATATAATGTCTTTACGAACGGTTGGACTGTGGAGAGAACCGAACGTTCGGGTTTTAGAGAGAAAACCATACTAAGGACTGGGGAGTGGAAGGATGAAGAAGGGCAGTTGGTTAAAGGGTTTCGTACTAACGATGACGGCAAGCTTGGTATTGGCAGGGTGTGGAGGCAATAACATCAATGAGGCGGGAAGTTCAAGTTCGGCTTCATCGTCGGCACCTGCGTCGGAAGCGGCATCTTCGGCACCGGCATCCTCGGCGGCCGCAGGCGGAGAATCGGTTAAAGTCGGTATTCTTCATTCCCTCAGCGGTACGATGTCCATCAGCGAGGTGACGGTTAAAAATTCCGAATTGATGGCGATCAAAGAAATCAATGCTAAGGGCGGCGTGCTTGGCAAACAGATCGAAGCGGTCGTGGAGGATGGAGCATCCGACTGGCCGACATTCGCGGAGAAAGCTCGCAAGCTCATTTCAGAAGATAAAGTCGCGACGGTATTCGGGGGATGGACTTCCTCCAGCCGTAAAGCGATGTTGCCCGTATTCGAAGAATTGAACGGACTGCTCTGGTACCCGGTTCAATACGAAGGCTTGGAATCATCCCCTAACATTTTCTACACAGGAGCTACAACGAACCAACAAATCATTCCTTCGGTAGACTTCCTGCTCGAGAAAGGCAAGAAGAAAGTATTCTTGCTCGGTTCGGACTATGTATTCCCGCGCACGGCCAATAAAATCATCAAGGCGCAACTAGCGGCCAAAGGCGGAGAGACGGTAGCCGAAGAATATACCCCGCTCGGACATACGGATTACACCACGATCATCGCGAAGATCAAAGAAGCGAAGCCGGATGTCGTGTATAACACACTGAACGGCGATAGCAACGTTGCATTCTTCAAGCAACTGAAGGATGCGGGAATAAGTGCCGCCGATCTGATGACAATCTCCGTCTCCGTCGCGGAGGAAGAAGTGAAAGGGATCGGGCCTGAATACTTAACCGGTCACCTGGTTGCATGGGATTACTACCAAACGACCGATACACCGGAAAACAAAATCTTCGTTGAGAGCTTCAAGAAAGAATATGGCCCGGATAGCGTAACGAGCGATCCGATGGAAGCGGGCTACGTGGCGGTTTACTTGTGGGCTGCCGCAGCCCAGAAAGCCGGATCCTTCGAGGTTGACAAGGTGAAGGAAGCGGCCAAAGGAATCGAATTCAACGCTCCTGAAGGTAAAGTAACGATCGACGGCGACAATCAGCATATCTACAAAACCGTTCGCATCGGCGAAATTAAAGAAGACGGTCAAATCGTTGAACTATGGAATTCCGGAGGTCCCGTTAAACCGGATCCATACCTGACGACGTATGATTGGGCAAAAGGGTTAGCGGAGTAATCGAAGATTAGTCGCTGCAGAAGATGGGGGAAGTGTTCGGTGTAAACCGAGGCTTCCCCTGACTTTTACCCTGAAGAAGAAGTGAAGGCATATCGTAATCAAGACAGTGAGGCAGCAAGTCAGCAAGGCAAAGCACAGGTACAGGTACAGTTTGTCGCCTAGGAGGTCGTGCAATGGAAATATGGTTATCGCAAAATTTCAACGGACTTAGCGTCAGTTCCATTCTGTTGCTTATCGCGCTTGGCCTCGCCATTACTTTCGGTCTTATGAGAGTCATTAACATGGCGCATGGAGAATTCATCATGATTGGCGCCTACGGCGCGTATATGACACAGGAGATTTTCAAATCCACCCTTCCCAAGAGCTTATTCGACGCCTACTTTCCCGTGGCGATTCTTGTTAGCTTCGTTATCGCGTTCGCGATCGGTTATTTGCTCGAAGTGACGCTTATTCGTTACCTCTACGGAAGACCGCTCGACAGCTTGTTGGCCACTTGGGGCGTAGGGCTAATGCTTCAACAGTTGGCCAGATCCATCTTCGGTGCTCCGAACGTGGGGGTGTCAAGTCCTTCGTGGCTCGATGGCGGATTGACTATTTTCTCGGGAGTGGTACTTCCTTATAAACGCTTGTTTATTATCGCTCTAGTGGCTCTTTGCCTCTTCGCTATGTATCTATACATTTACCGCAGCAACGCCGGGCGGCGAATGCGGGCGGTCATGCAAAACCGGGACATGGCGGCTTGCCTCGGCATCTCGACGAGACGGGTGGACTCTTTTACCTTTGCGATTGGATCCGGCATTGCCGGAATAGCCGGGTGCGCGCTTACGTTAATCGGCCCGATTGGGCCATCGATCGGCACCTACTATATCGTGGATGCTTTCATGGTTGTCGTTCTGGGAGGGGTCGGCAAGCTCGTGGGCACCGTTGCGGGCGCTCTCGGCATCGGTGTGTTTAATACGCTGTTCGAATGGTGGACGGACGCCTCGCTTGGCAAAGTGTTGGTGTTCCTGTGTATTGTCGCCTTCTTACAGTGGAAGCCGATGGGGATGTTCGCGGTTAGAACCCGGTCCCTGGATTCATAACAGATTATCGTAAGGAAGAAGGTGATTGCGTTGCTATCCTCTGTCGTCATGCCTCGCCGTATTTGGTTGTTGATCGGCTATGCCGTCGCCGCGGCAGCATTATTCTCCGAACCGCTATACTTGAGCGATTTCCGCCTAAACCTGTTGGCGAAATGTCTGGCATTTGCCATTGTGGCACTAGGGTTGGATCTGCTGTGGGGGTATACGGGAATCTTGAGCTTGGGTCACGGCGTGTTCTTCGGACTAGGTGCTTATGCGATGGCGATGCATCTGAAGCTTGTGTCCAGCGGCACCAGAATTCCCGATTTCATGGATTGGATGGGCCTTACGAAGCTTCCGTGGTTCTGGGAACCGTTCAAGAGCTTTGCATTTGCGGCCGTAATGGGTATAGCCATCCCGGCTTGCCTGGCGCTAATCCTGGGATTCTTCACCTTCCGCAATCGGATTCGCGGCGTCTATTTCACGATTTTGACTCAAGCGCTCGTGATTATTACGGTTACGTTGTTCGTAGGCCAGCAAGCTTACACGGGTGGAACGAATGGGCTTACGGGCTATACGAAAATGTTCGGGTACAGCTTGAAGTCGGATACCGCCAAGACGATGGTCTACTTAGCTACGGTTGCGGCCCTTATAGTGGCATTCCTGCTGTGCAGGTATTTGGTCAAGAGTCGTTTCGGCAAGGTTCTCAGGGCGATTCGGGATGGCGAGAACCGGACCCGCTTTCTCGGTTATGACCCGGCTATGTACCAAATGGCTGTGTTCTCGGTATCTGCGGCGCTTGCGGGCTTAGCAGGGATGCTGTTCGTGCTTCACGTTGGCATTATTTCCCCGACGATGATGGCTATCGTGCCGTCCATCGAACTGGTGCTGCTGGTTGCGATCGGAGGCCGCGGCACTTTAATCGGCGCCGTTATCGGAGCCGTCATTATGACCCAGGCTAAGAGCGAGCTCAGCGCGTCGTATCCCGATTTCTGGCTGTTCTTTCTCGGTGCGTTATTCATCGTAGTGACTGTATTCTTGCCGGGCGGAATTGTCGGTCTTGTTCGTCAGTTAAGCCAAAAGTTATCAAGGAGGCGGAGTGCGAATGAAATCAACCTCAATCCTATCGTGCCAAAAAGTAACGGTGTCGTTTGACGGTTTCAAGGCGGTTCAGGACATGAGCTTGGAGCTTGCCGCGGGTGAGCTTCGGTTTCTCATCGGACCCAATGGCGCGGGAAAAACGACGATGCTCGATGCGATATGCGGCAAAGTGAAGCCGGCGGCCGGAACCGTGGCGTTCCATGGGCAGAAGGGAACCGTCGACGTAACGCGGCGCAAAGAACATGAGATCGCGCAGCTGGGCATCGGGCGAAAATTCCAGACGCCTTCGATATTCTCGGGACTCACGGTCGAAGAGAATCTGGAGATTGCGATGTCGCAGAATCGCGGCGTCTGGGCGACCTTGCGTGCCACGATGAATAAGGGGGATCAGGAGCGAATCGATTCGGAGCTTGAACTCATCGGTTTGGGTGACAAGAAGCGGCTTCGCGCCGGGCTTCTGTCCCACGGGGAGAAGCAATGGCTGGAAATCGGAATGATGCTGCTTCAAGAACCGGAAATTCTGCTGCTGGATGAGCCTGTTGCGGGGATGACGGATAAGGAAACCGACAAAACCGGAGAACTGCTGCAAGAAATCGTGCGTAAGCGTACGGTCATCGTCGTGGAGCACGATATGGAATTCGTTCGTAATTTCGCGAGCAAAGTAACCGTCATGCACGAAGGCCGGCTTCTGAAGGAAGGTTCCATGGACGAAATACAGCGGGACGACCGGGTGGCGGAAGTGTATCTTGGCAGAAAAAGGCGGGATTACGATGTTGTCAGTTCAACAGCTTGAGGCCGGTTACGGAGAGAGCGTCATTCTACGCGATGTGTCGCTTACGGTTGAGCCGGGTCAAGTCGTCTGCCTGATGGGACGAAACGGCGTAGGCAAGTCAACGCTCGTTAAGAGCATTATGGGGTTGTTGAAAGCCAGGAAAGGTTCTATTTCCTTCAAGGGCGACGACGTAACGAAGCTGGCGCCCGGCGAGCGGGCGAAGAAGGGTATAGGGTACGTTCCGCAGGGGCGCGAGATATTTTCCCAGCTATCCGTCTACGAGAATCTGCGAATCGGGCTTGAGGCTAATCCGGATTCAGCCAAGCGCCGGAGCAAAGTTATTCCTCCCGAAGCCATTGAGAAATTTCCGATTCTGCCGACGTTCTATAAACGCCGCGGCGGCGATTTAAGCGGCGGTCAGCAGCAACAGCTGGCTTTCGCAAGGGCTCTGATTGCCGATCCGGAGCTATTGGTGCTAGATGAACCGACGGAAGGGATTCAACCGTCAATCGTAGACGATATTCAGGAAGTCATACGTTCAATTCGTGACGAAGGGAAGACCGCCATTCTCTTGGTCGAGCAGAGTTTGGACTTCGTCCGAAGCGTCGGGGACCGCTTCTACATCATGGAGAAAGGTGCCATCGTATGGCAGGGTGGACGAGAGGATTTAGACGATCCGGCGGTGATGAAACATTTGACGATTTAAAAACATTAAATTTATGTAATAATACCTAACATAATAGTTGACTAATAAAATGGGTGCTTGATAAAATGTAAGCAAAGTTGACAATAGAATAAAGGTTCCTCTCGTTAGGAACGCAAAGTCGTCTAGGGTTCCGTTGACAGCAGGCAAGGTCAAGCTGGTCCGAGAGATGACGTATGGCATACAGGGTGAAGCGATAACCGACCGCCCCCGCCATATCACACGGAAGGACAAAAGCCTGGGAGACCCTCTCTCTTAGGCTTTTGTTTTTTTTTCAAAGCCAGTTTTTTATGCGAATTAATAATAAAGGAGTGGGATCCTCATGACAAAAGGTTGGAGACGTCCGCGTAACACGCTTTTCATCGCATTATCCGTTTTGCTCTTATCGGCTAGCATTTTATCCGCATGCGGCAAAGAAGAGAGCTCGGGGGGCTCCGACGAGCCGATCTCCATTGCGTTGAGCCCTTGGCCAGGTTGGTTTTTCTGGTACTTGGTCGAGGAGAAGGGTTTCTTCGAGAAACACGGAGTTAACGTCAAGCTGGAATGGTTCCCGGTCTATAGCGACTCCTTACAGGCGCTTGCTGCCGGGAAAGTCGATGCGAATAGCCAGACGCTGTCCGATACGCTTCCGGCGGCATCGAAGGGCATCAAGTTAAAAGCCGTCCTCGTGAATGACAATTCCGACGGCGGAGATGCGATCGTCAGCAAGCCGGAATTCGACAGCATTAAGGATTTGAAGGGCAAGACGATCGCTACGGAGCTCGGAACCGTTGATCACTTGTTGTTATTGACGGCTCTGGAGCGGAACGGAATGGGCGAGAAAGATATCAACTATGTCAATATGACGGTTAATGATGCGGGCCCTGCATTCATTGCGGGTAACACGGATGCTTCCGTGCTGTGGGAGCCTTTCCAGACGAAAGCGGTCAAGGAAGGTAATGGCAAGATCCTGTTTTCCTCCAAAGAAACCCCTGGCCTCATTCCCGATTTGCTCGTATTCCGCATGAGCGTAGTCGAAGACCGTGCCGAAGACGTGCAGAAAATTATCGATGCGTGGTTCGACGCGTTGGAATATTTCAAAAGCCATGAGGCGGAATCCATCGAGATTATGGCGAAGAAGGCCGAGACGACGCCGGAAGATTTCAAGCTCGGACTCGAGAGCATTAAATTGTTCAGCAAAGAAGACAATGTCAACGCCTTCGGGATACAGGAAGATTATACCTCGCTTTCCTTCACGGGCAAGAAAACGGCAGAGTTCCTTAAGAAGCTTGATATGATCAGCGATATTCCCGACGTGGATGCTTTGCTGGAACCGAAGTTCGTTCAATAAACAGGGGAGTGATCGCCCATGAGCAAGTCGAATACATCCTCGGAAGTTTCGGCGGGCATTGCCTACAAGGATACGAACCTTAAGACTCCATTAATCTCGAAGTCCAAGAGAATGAAAAGACATAGGATGCAAATCTTCGAGGATATCCCGAAGCTCGGTTTCGGGATAACCGCGGCTTTATCCTTCTTCGTCTTGCTCGCGTTTTGGTCCGTGCTTAGCTACGGGCAGCTCGTCAATCCGATCTTCTTGCCTGCACCGAACAAAGTGGTTGCAAGCTTGTTCGATCAATTAGGAACAATCGTTTATTGGAACCATATCGGTATTAGCATATTCCGTGTTACTGCGGGATTCGTACTCGCTTGCATCGTGGCCATCCCTATCGGGCTGTTCGCGGGAACATATCGTTACGGGGAAGCCTTCGTTGAACCGCCGATGGAGTTCATTCGTTACATGCCGGCCGTGGCGTTCATCCCACTCATCATGGTGTGGGCCGGAATCGGCGAATGGGCCAAGATCCTGCTTATTTTTAGCGGCTGTTTCTTCCAGCTCGTGCTTATGGTTGCCTCCGATACGCGCCTTGTTTCCAAAGATTTGGTGCATGCTTCTTTTACATTGGGAGCGAGCCGCTGGCAAGCGATCCAAACCGTCATCATTCCGGCCGTGCAGCCGAGATTGCTGAATACGTTAAGGCTCATGCTCGGCTGGGCATGGACCTATCTGGTTGTCGCCGAGCTCGTTGCCGTTAACAGCGGGCTTGGTTACGCCATTATGAAGGCGCAGCGGTTTCTGAATACGGAACAAATTTTCGTAGGAATCATCGTCATTGGGCTGCTTGGATTGATCAGCGACCGTATCTTCGCATTCCTGAACCGCCGTCTGTATCCGTGGGCATAAGTCGAATCGAAGGAGGGAGAGACCATGAGCGAGGCGATTAAAGTGACAGAAGAATTATCCGAAGGTGACGATAATTCGCATATGCCTGTAAATCCAATAATCGCGGGCTGCGGCTTAGGCTCGATTTCGATCCAAGGGATCGGAAAGTCTTTCAAGACACGCAAAACGACGTTCAGGGCGCTTGAAAATATCGATCTTGAGATCGGAGCGAACGAATTCGTAACGATATTAGGTCCATCAGGCTGCGGTAAATCCACGTTGCTGCGCATCGTGGCCGGGCTGGAAGAAGCATGCGAAGGCGAGATCGGCGTTGACGGCGAACTTGTCGTCGGTCCGGGTGCCGATCGCGGGATGGTGTTTCAAGGATATACGCTGTTTCCATGGCTGACCGTCAGGCAGAACATCGAATACGGTCCGAAGCTCAAAGGGGTATCGATACTCGATCGTCGGGCGATCTCTAATCGTTATTTGCGCATCACCCGATTGGAGCCGTTCGCCAACCGGTTTCCGAAGCAGCTGTCGGGCGGGATGAAGCAGAGGGTTGCGATCGCAAGGGCTCTGGCCAACGGGCCCAAGGTATTGCTCATGGACGAACCGTTCGGAGCGCTCGACGCCCAGACGAAGCTGGAAATGCAAGAGGCGCTGCTCGACGTATGGGAGAAAGAGCAGACGACCGTGCTGTTCATCACCCATGATATTGACGAAGCGATTTTCCTGTCCCAGCGTATCGTCGTCATGGGCGCCGGCCCGGGACGTATTCTGAAGGAATTTTCTGTGACCTTGCCTGCCGAGCGTACGTTGGAAGTCCGGGAACACCCCGAATTTCTGAAGTTGCGGCGAGAGCTTACAGCTTTGCTTAAGCACAAGGAATGACGCTAGTTAAGCGAAAGTAATAATTTATGTGTAAGAATACATGACATACTCGTTGACGGTGTCTGAATTTGATTGGTAAAATAACTACAACCCGAGCATTCATTCATAATGGATTGTCAACAAAATTGATAAATTAATCGATAGTTCGGCTGCCTTGGGCTAATTAGTTGGCTTAGCTATCTTATTATGAAGGATACAAGCCTGGGAGAAGCTTTCCTGGGCTTTTTCTGTTAGTTGGCAATATGAGTAGTCTATGAGGTGTACGAAGGCGTTGGAATGGGATAGCCGGCTTAAAACAGATAGAGGGGAGATGATTCGATGCATATTCCAGACGGATTCCTGGACGTTAAAACCTGCATCGCGACGGGCGTGCTTGGGGCGGGCGCGGTCTCCTACAGCTTAAGGAAGACGCGCGTGGCGTTAGCGAGGCAGGAGGTACCCAAGATCGCGTTGATCGGAGCGTTCATCTTTGCGGCGCAAATGCTGAATTTTCCCATTGCCGGAGCGACTTCGGGACATTTTCTGGGGGGCGCCATGGCTTCGATTTTGTTCGGACCCGCGGTTGGCGTTGTCGTGATGTCGGCGGTACTCATCATTCAAGCTCTAATCTTCCAAGACGGAGGATTAACCGTACTAGGGGCTAATATTATTTGCACGGGAGTAATCGGTTCCTATGTTGGTTACGGCGTTTACCGGTTAGGGCAGGGTTTGTTGCGCGGGCGCGGGACGAAAGCCGTGAGCTTCATCGCCGCTTGGTGCTCGATCGTTGCCGCTTCGTGCGGCGTAGCGCTTCTGTTGGCTTGGTCGGGTACGTTTCCGGTTGGGGTTGCGCTGAAGGCGATGGCAGGTTGGCATAGCCTGATCGGGATCGGAGAAGGTTTGATTACCGCTATGGTCGTCGCCTATTTGACCGAACGCAATGTCGACTTCGAGGGCATTTCGTCCAAGGAGGAGGTGTCGCCAACATGAGCGAGAAGCCGGTGGTGACGAACAAGAAGCGCAAGTGGCTTGTCATGGCCTTGATTACCTTGGCCGCGGCAGGCATTATTTCGTATTTTGCCTCTCCTCATCCGGACGGGTTGGAGCGTGCAGCGGAAAATAATGGATTTATCGATCATGCCAAGGAACCGTCCTGGAAGGCGTGGATACCGGATTATGAGGTTCCCGGCATTAAGGCGCCGATCGCTAAGGTCGGGGTAGCCGGTATTATTGGGGCGGCTCTGTTGTTCTTAGGCTTATATGCATTGACGGCATCGTTAACGCGTCGCAAGGAGGCCGCCAATCATGGGGAAAGCCATCATCACCCTTCATGAAACCGAAGGAGTAAATCCCCTGATCGAGAGACCGTCCCATCGGATATGGACTGTCCTTATCCTTTTATTCTTGGTCGTCATTTTATGGCAATCCACCGTTCTTATCGCGGCGGCCGGGGTATTCTTTCTTCTGCTGCTGTGGTGCGGCATTCCCTTGCAAACGATACTTGGACGAATGCTGCTCTTGCTGCCCTTCGGGGCGGGGGCGGCCATTTTTATCCCTTTTCATACGGAGGGGAGGCTGGCCTTTCGGTTCATGGGTTTCATAGCGACGGAGGAAGGTATTCAGAGGGCTGTCGTGATCCTGCTGAAGCTAGTCAACGCTAATCTGCTGCTTACGTACCTGTTGTCAGTCACGCCTCTGTTCGTGCTGCTTCGCAGCCTGCGTTCCGTTGGGATTCCGGCAATTCTGCTCGAGCTAATTTTGCTGATGATGAGGTATTTCTTTTTGCTTAAGGAAGAAGCCGTCAGCATGTTCAAAGCGCAGCGGTCGAGAGGAATGAATTTTTCCGGATGGTTGTGGAGCATACGAGCCTACCGGCGTTTCGGAGAGCTGATGGGCGTGCTTTTTATCCGTGCCTACGAACGAAGTAAACGGATCTATATCGCGATGTCGGCAAGAGGCGGTTTAGAGGGAGGCACTACGGTGAGGGAAAGAAATTCGAAAAGTTCCGATGTTGAAAAAGCAGAGCGTCAGGGTGTCGGGAGTGCGGAGTGGAAGACGGCCGGAGAGAGCTCGAATGCTATGGGCGGGGGTCCGCAGATATCTGTGGAGGGTTCGCAAGGCCGGGACGCGAATCCCGAGCGGCAGCTGTTTGCCGCCGAGGTCAGGAAAGTCAGCTTCTCATACGGGAAAATCAAAGCTCTAAACGGTGTATCCTTTGATATCCCGGTTGGTTCGAAGGTTGCTTTGATGGGTCCAAACGGAGCGGGTAAATCCACGCTTATTTCTTTGCTCAACGGTCTCGAGTTATCCCAATCAGGAGAAGTGCGGTTGTTCGGGGAAACGGTGAAGCGGGATAACGGAGACCGGTTGCGCAGAAGAGTGGGAGTCGTGTACCAGGATCCGGACGATCAGATTTTCTCAACATCCGTGGAAGAAGACGTGGCATTCGGTCCCCGTAACCTAGGGCTAAGCGTGGAAGAAGTTGAGGAACGAGTCGACGCGGCGCTTGAAAGCGTTGGGATGCGGGAGATGAAACGCAGGTCCCCCTTTGAGCTTAGTTACGGCCAGAAACGCAGGGTCGCTATTGCCGGCGTGCTGGCCATGAAGACAGATTTCATCATTCTCGACGAACCGATGTCATTCCTGGATCCGAAAGGGCGCGATGAGCTTCAGGCGCTGCTGGAAGGCATGCAGAAGAAGGGGATGACTATCCTTATCGCTACGCATGACGTCGACTTCGCGGCGGAGTGGGCGGATCGGGTGCTGCTCCTGAAGGATGGGAAGCTGCTCGCTTCCGGCACGACCGAGCTATTGTTCGATGACGGGCTGCTCGAGCAGGCATCGCTTCACTTACCAAGGCTAGCCCGCCCGTTTCGCTTACTGCTCGGTGCGGAGGACCACCGCCCGCGCACGGTCAAGCAGGCAGCGCAAATGATCTGGAGGCTTATCATGAAGCGCGAGGAAGCCGGTATTCCCGCCGAGCAGGTTAATCGTGGCGGCACAGAAGACGAAGCAAAGAAGCTGATCGCCGGATACAATCATATGCCGCCTACCTAAACTTTCCCAACCGCCTGAATTAAGTAAGGGGAGGCGCAGCGTTGGTCCCCATCCGAAATAAGCGTGCCTGGCGGGCTTATTTGGTTCAAAGTCGCTCGATAGATCGAAATAAGCGTGCCGGGCGGGCTTAATTGGGCCAAAATCGCTCGATAGATCGAAATAAGCGTGCCTGGCGGGCTTATTTGGTTCAAAGTCGCTCGATAGATCGAAATAAGCGTGCAGAGCGGGCTTATTTGGTTCAAAGTCGCTCGATAGATCGAAATAAGCGTGCCTGGCGGGCTTATTTGGTTCAGAGTCGCTCGATAGATCGAAATAAGCGTGCCTGGCGGGCTTAATCCAAGGCCGGCTTCGTCGTTTTTAAATGGATGTTTCCTCCAGCCGAGGGTGAACGCATAAGAAAATGGGAGAGGTTGAATACTACATTTACGATTCAATGTCACCTTTTTCCGATTGTTCTTGCGTTCGTCATAAAGGTCGGCAAGTCATTCGCGCCGGCAACCGCAGAGTGAATACACCAATGAAAGTGGGGCAACACGAGCTATGAAAGCAACCGGGATTGTACGCCGTATTGATGACCTCGGACGGGTCGTCATTCCGAAGGAAATTCGCCGCACGCTTCGCATACGCGAAGGAGATCCGCTAGAAATATTCGTGGATCGGGATGGCGAAGTCATTCTTAAAAAATATTCTCCGATTGGCGAGTTGGGCGATTTCGCCAAGGAATACGCTGAATCATTGTCAGAGAGCACCGGACATATCGCAATGATATCCGACCGCGATACCTTCATTGCGGTTGCCGGGGCTTCCAAGAAGGAATACCTCGACAAGGCGATCGGAAACTTGCTGGAAAGCTGCATGGAAAACCGGAAAATTATTTTGGAGCCAAACGCCGGGAGTTATGAGATCTTGCGTGATATTAACGAGACAATCAGCTCCTTCGTTGCCGCACCGATCGTTGCGGGCGGCGACCCTATTGGAACCGTCGTGTTGCTCAGCAAGGACGAGCAGGTGAACATGGCGGATATGGAGAGCAAGATGGTGGAGACGGCTGCGGGTTTCTTAGCTAAACAAATGGAGCAATAAGCCTGAATGGACAGGGTGAAAAAGTTTCCCGAACAGATGCGAGATCTGTTCCTCGGGAAGCTTTTTTGCACTGTATGGAAGGATAAATTCAATATAACGCGTACCGTCGGTACCAAGTACTGCGAAGCCGTTTTACTGGGTATGCGGCTTTCGATTATAATCTAAGTAAATTAGCCATGCAGCGGGGAAATGGGATACCGGGATTGGGCTGTTCGATGATGGAATGGGGAAAAGAGCGGAAATGAGAACGGAATACGGGTCCGGGAAAACAGGAAAAAAAACGTTTTGGCAAGGAGCGGCATTGCTTGGCGGAGCGGCTCTGCTGTCTAAGCTGATCGGAACGTTGCAGAAAATTCCGCTCCAGAATATGGCCGGCGACGAAGTGTTCGGCCTTTATAGCGCGGTTTACTCGCTCGCGGTCATGTGGATTACGCTAGCGGCGGCGGGGATTCCCGTTGCGGTTAGCGTACTGGTTGCCGAGAGGACGGCTTATGGCGACGAGCAAGGCGCTCAGCGGATTCTTCGATGGTCGATGGGTTTGCTCGGCTTAAGCGGGCTTCTTATGTTCGCGTTGCTATGGATTGGCGCGGATTGGTTTGCACAAAGGATGGGGTTTGAATCGGCGGCTTCGGCTATTCGAATGTCGTCATTAGCCCTGTTGTTTGCGCCTGCTACAGCTGTTCTTCGAGGATACTGCCAGGGGAAAATGCAAATGCTTCGCCCTGCGGCATCGCAGCTCACCGAGCAAGTCGCGCGTGTCGCTTTTATGCTCGCAGCGCTTGTCTGGACCGTTCAAGCGGCCTGGTCGCCCTCTGCCACGGCGGCGGCCTTGCATGGAGGTTTAGCCGCGGGGGCTGTTGCAGGACTAATTGCCATGTTATGGGTTACGGGCAGCAATCGAAATAAACCTATTGTGATTCGCTCCATGGGTGCGAAGAAGAGCTTTGGCCCGTCCGGAGTTTCCGGAGATACGATTCGCTCAGTTAAACTGCCGGAAACCCGGCGGACTTTGCTTAAGCGTATTGCCATTGTAGCTATTCCCGTTGCGATCGCCTCGATTGTCGCACCTTTGTTCGGGTTAATCGATGCTTTCTCGATTCCTCGCTTGCTGCGTCAAGAGGATGCGGAAGCGGCTTGGCCGATGGCGCAATTCGGTGTTTATAATCGCGGGGTTGCCCTGCTGCAGCTCGTTATCATGGGCGCGGCGGGCGGGGCGTCGGCGCTCGTTCCTGCGCTGACGGCAGCCCGGGCTCGCGGCGACTATGCAGATTATGCCGCACGCGCCCGGTTTGCCCTGCGCCTCGCCTGGTGGATCGGCGGGGCGTCCGCTGTGGGATTGGCGTTACTCGCGGCGCCAATCAATAAGGCTTTGTTCGCCGATGGCAGCGGCACGGCCGCGATGGCGATCATCGCTTTCGCAGCGGTGGGCGGTACGCTGCAGGCGGTAAGCGCGGCGCTGCTGCAAGGCATGGGCGACCTCCGGTCGCCCGCCGTCAACCTGGCCGCCGCGGCCCTGTTCAAGCTGACGCTCAACGCGGTGCTGGTGCCCGCGTACGGCATTAACGGCGCGGCCGCCGCAATGGCGCTGGCGTTCGCCGCAGCAGCAGTGCTGAACGCGCTATCCTTGCGTCAGCGCGTTCCACTGCCCGCCCCGCGCGCGAGCGTCGCGTGGCGCTCAAGCGCTGCGCTGGCCGCGATGGCGGCCGCGGTCGCGCTGCTCGCGCTAGTGCTGGGCGCGCTAACCGCCGCCCTGCCCGCGC
>FWWL01004906.1_pt1 | contig 21745 bp, 15 predicted proteins | sample 2228331 | NCBI WGS metagenome assembly FWWL01 (sample SAMEA103939775, study PRJEB20133) | metagenome | reverse complement strand
AAAGAATTTAGCGTAAACCTCGTTCATCTTGGGGAAATCATCCATGTTCTTTAGATAAACTGTCGTTTTGACGATCTGAAAGAGGCCGCTGCCAGCTGCTTCCAAAACCCCTTGAAGGTTCTTGAGAACCCGCTCCGTCTGGGTGGCGATGTCGTTACCGACCACTTCCCCTGTTTTTGGGTCCACCGGCAGTTGCCCACTGCAAAAGATGAAGTCTGCACATTTGATAGCTTGCGAATAAGGGCCGATGGCCGGTGGAGCCAGCGGACTCACGATCGGGACCTTGTCTTGTGAGATCATGTTCAAACCTCCTGTCGTAATCTGGGTCTAAAAGATCACCGGCGCGTTATCCGCGTGCCACAGCAATGCGGCCAGTCCGTACAAGCTGGCGAATTCCATAAGGTTTCAAGAGATCAATGAGCGCCGAAATCTTGGCGCCGCTTCCTACGGCCTCAATGGTAAGCGACTGATGCTGAACGTCTACGACTTTGCTTCGGAAAATGTCGGCAATCTCAATCACTTCCCGACGATTCTTCGGCGTGGTGGTGATTTTCAAGAGCACGAGTTCGCGCTCAATGTGCATTTCTTGGGACAAATCCTTCGCTTCAATGACGCTGACCTGGCGGTTGAGCTGCTTGAGAATCTGTTCAACAACCCGATCGTCTCCACGCACAACAATGGTCATGCGTGAAACCGAGGGGTCTTCCGTCTCTCCGACCGCAAGGCTGTCGATATTGAAGCCCCTGCCTGAAAACATCCCTGCAATATGGGCCAAGACACCAAACTTGTTCTCGACGAGAACCGAAATCACGTGTTCCATAAGTTTCACCTTTCGCGCTTGCGAAACAAAGCGGCGATAGCATTGGAGAAAGAGCAAACGTGCGTCAATGAAAAGTGTTGCCCCAATCGTTACGTCTCATCGGTGGCAGTCACCAAGAAAATTCATGTCACTGATCGGGATTATTGCAGCTGGGGTTTACGCCATTTTCGGACCAATCCTCCGCCCCGCAACAACGTTTGGGGGGATGGACTTTCTCAACCTAATCTATCCTCAGACGGCTCTTGCTCAAGACATTTTCCGGCAAGGTGATTTGCCCCTTTGGAACTGGTACAATTGGGGTGGAGCTCCCCTCATGGCAGCGTGGCAGGCTGCCGTTTGGTATCCACCCACATGGATGGCCATGTTGATAGGCCTCCCTTACGGTCTTCAGGTGAACATCGTCTTTCATCTCATCCTCGCGGGCGTGGGAGCTGCCCTCCTCGCCACGAGGTTGTTCAAGACATGCTTTTGGGGAAGCGCTCTGGCCGGCATGGCCTACTGTGGGAGCGGTTTTTTTCTGGGGCATATCGAGCAGGTGAATTCTGTAGCCGCCATCGCGTGGACCCCTTGGTTCATTGATGGTTTTCTTCAATTCGTCACTGAGGAGCGAGGGAAACTGAAACTCGTTGTAGCGGTATGCGCGGGACTCCTCGCTGGTCATCCCCAACACATGCTCATCGCCATCATGGCCATGGAAGCAGTTGCCGTTCTCCTCATTATTGCTGCTTTCCTCCAGAAGTCCCGAACAATGGTCTCCACAGCGGGGCGCGTTCTTCGAGCTAACACATGGATAGCGGCGGGCTTCGCGCTTACAGCCCTTCAACTCTGCCCCTCGCTTGAACTGAGCTCACTGTCTGAGAGAATCTGGCCATATCCGGACCCTTTTGTGCCGCATTTTCGTTGGAGCCATGTTCCCGCATTTTTTGTGCCGCGCTTTTTCAACCGACTAGCAAAAACAGAAGGACAACCAGTCGGGTTTACGGAGGAAGGGGTGTATACAGGCCTGCTCTCAGTGGTTCTCTGCGCTCTTTACCTGGCCGGTCTTTTTAGGCGGCGACGTTTTACCGTATTGGAGCTAACATGGTCTGCGCTCCTAGTGGGGGCGCTTGTGTATGCTCTCGGCCCCGAAACGCCTTTCGGGAGGATCCTTTTTGCATTTTTCCCAATGCTTGGCAAATTGCGTGGCACCGCACGAGCACTTAATGTTGCGGTTCTCTGTGTAGCCTGCGGGGCAGCTGGAGGGCTAACAAACCTTTTGTCGCGCGCAAGAAGAAAAAGTCTCATGACGACGCTAGGTTTTCTTGCTCTAGGGCTGCTGGCTGTTGATCTAGCTTGGACTCACCGACCCGAATTAAGGTCACTTCTAGTTCCTCGGGATCTTCTTCAAGTAACTCGACCTCTCGTATCCGTCAGTCTTTCCCCGACTTCACCACGCCGAGTTTACCGCTTCATGGCACACGACAGTGACCTCTACCTTGATCATCGCGCTTCGGCCATTGCCGAGCGTTTCTTCCGACTTCAACCGAATCTCAACATTCTAGACAAGATTCCCACGCTAGACGGCTACGAGGAAGGGCTCCTGCCTTCTTGGTCTTACGGTAATTTTTTCCGGCGCTTTAACAGAAACTTGCGGAATGACTCGATCGATGCGCCACTCCTGGCACTCCTCGGAGTGGAAAAAGTTCTCACGGAATACCCCGTAAGCTTTGATTCCGCGTATTGGTCGTTGGAACGCCAGTCTCCTCCCCGCTCGCTTACTGGCACAGTCTCTTCGCTGTGGCAAAATCGTTGCCCCACAGCGTGGTTTTTCTGCGCTGAGACGCTTTTTGGGCTCTCAACCCCTTCGCCGTCAGAGATCCGCAACCTAGCCGAAATCTATGGTTTTCCAGGACTAAGCAGAGCGGTGCCCCTGCGGCAGCCCACTGGCACGAGCGGCGTGGCTCATCCTCTTCACAAAGCCCCGCTAGAAAGGTTTCTTTCCGCTGCTCGCGAGAGTGGCATTGTGGTCGAATCAATTCGTCCGAATTCCCTGCTCCTCCGCATGGCAGGCGGAGATGAGCGATGGGTTATCTTCACAAGCTCCCTTTGCCCGGGATGGAAACTGGTCAAACAGGGAGCTGTCCTTTGCGACATCGGCAGAGGCCAGGTGCTTTCCCCTTTTTCCTTCGTAACAATTCCAATTCTTGATGATGCCCACAATGCCGTCATTCGGATGGTCTATTGGCCTTTCTCTTTGCGTTTAGGGCTGTTCCTCAGTTTAGTTGCACTCGTTCTCTTGGGAACGTACCTTTGGACCTTGCCACGATGCGGCAGAGAAGATGTTGACGCGCAAGGTCAGGAGGATGTAAGAGATAACCATGGCTGATGCAAATAATCGACGATATCCTCGTGTCCCTGTCGACCTCGAAGCCACATTGTGTATCTTGATCCCGGAAGAAACGTTTCAGCCGGTCGTTCAGAAGGCCCGAGTTTGCGATTTAAGTGAGAGAGGCGCGATGGTCGAATGCACGACGCAGGAGTCCACCGTCAAAGCTCTTGTTCGTGCGACACGCTATTGCCGCTTGAGCTTCGTAAACTGTCCGGATTTACCAGCAAAGGTTATCGGAAAAGCTGTCTGGGTTCAACCCATCGGCTCGGGACCGGAGATCAAGTGTCGGCTGGGAATGTTTTTCGAGCAAGCTCCTCCCGAGATCGTCGAACAGCTGCGCTCCTATGTGGAGAAACGACTGCGTGAGTTAGCCCAGTCCACCCATAGACCAGAATAAGGGCTGGAGCGCCTGATCTGGAAAGAGGTGTCCTGTGTGGTTTGACAAAAAAGCCTGGCGACTCCGACGGAAGATCAAAGATCTTCAGGCGGACCTCAAAGAAGCAGAAAAGGAAGGCCGTTACGTTCTAGAGGACGGACTGTTTTTCGCCGAACTCGAGGACATGGGCGAAATGACTATGCTCGTCTTCGGCTCGACGGACCTTCTTACCGCCCAAGAAGAATCGGTCATCCGAAGCTTTTTTGAACGAAACGGATTCACGGTTCACAAACTCAAACTTGACCGTTCTCAGAGCCATTTGGCGGAAGTGGAGATCATTCCTCCGTCAGAAATTGTGCGCCATGTGGCTCGTCGACTCAAAGGCGATGGCTACAAAGTCTTGGATGATACAGCACGAGAAACTCCCAGCGATCTAAGCAATCATGTTGTAACGCTGAGTGGACTCGTGCGAGCCCTCGTCGTTCTTTTCTGTGAACACGTTCAAAAGCTTATCGCGACCTCTCGCATCAAACAAAACAAGGAGGGGAACAGGCTCCTCCACTGGATGCCCAAGATTGCCGAAGCGCTTCGACGAAGAATTACACCGAACCTCGAGCAATTGGTTCGTGAGTACTTCCCAAGCGCTTACGCCGAGTTTTACGGCCATCTGGGAAGCAGTTCAGCAGAATTCAAAAGCCCTTCGGTCCCGACAGCGGACAAAATTCCCTCAATCAAATTTTCACCTCCGGCTCAGGAAGCTTCAGGCGAAGTTCCTCCGTTAAAACTAGCGCCGGGCCCGCAAAAATCAGATGGTAAAAAGGTCCAGCCCCCCACACCGCCCACACCCGCCGATATGGCCAAAGCCGCGCCGCCACAAGCAGCCTCCGAAAGCGATCAGGTTGAGATCCAGCGGCTTTTGAAGGAGCTGGATACTACTGAAACCGTGGCGCGTATGTATCGCAAGCTTGTCCGCGCGCAGGCAAGCCGGTGTGTCCGCAATGCCCAAGCACTGTTAGAGGAAGTCAATCGCCTATTCAGAGCGACCGCGTCGTGTCTCTTAGTCAAGGTGCCTCGTGCCCACGGGATTACTATCCATGCTCAGGCGGGGAAAGAGCTTATTTGGGGGGAACATGGACGAGCCGGATTTCCAGTCTCCACCAGCATTGTCGCCGAAGTCATTCGCACCCGGAAAGCTGTAAATTCCGACATCGCCAGCGCACCGGCCACCGAAAGCATGATCATGCACTCAATCGAAGCTGTCGCAGCCGCCCCCGTTTTCTTTAATAATGAGATTGTGGCGGTCCTTTATGTTGACCGGCGAGAGTCTCTCCAGCCGTTTGATGTCAACGACTTGCGAGCTCTTGAGAAAATCACCAAGGTATTCGAGGAGTTTCCTGACCTGACATTGGGCCTCCTCTAGAGGCCAGGTAGCTACTTTACGGTCGCCACCTTTTTGTAACGTGAAGGAGAGTCGTGGGATTGAGCAAGAGGCCTAGCGCAGCAATGCAAAGCGTGTTTTGCGCGCTTTTTCTTCTCATTGGGTTCATTGCCCCAGCTCGAACCCTCCAATTCCGCGCAGTTTCGCTCCCATGTGGACCGCTTGATCCTAAGACCAGTGTTCATCCTATTGACGTGTTAGGCGATGGTCGCCTGGAGTTTGTGATTGTTCGGCCCACTGGTGAACTCCAAATCCTCGCGTGGAGCGGAGACAAAATAGTTCCTCTCCAGAAAATCGCGCTTCCTACCCCGTGCTATTACTCATTCGCGCGGATCACACCTGACGGCAAGTTCAGTCTCTTGGCGCTAGCTGGAAGGGAGCTCCTTTATTGGTCGCAAGAGGGTGATCAACTAGCCGCTTCGCCAAAGCGGCTTCTCACACTTTCGGGCCAGGTGGGCGAAACCGCACAAAGCACAGAAGTCCGATATTATGAGCTTGGTTACGATTTGGATGGGGATGGGGTCGACGAACTCCTCCTGCCGCAGAGGGGGCAATTCAATATCTACCGTGCTCAGGCTCCTCTCCAATTTGAACCCGTTCCACTTCCTCGCAATCCTTACAAGGTTTCGATCGGATTCCACTTCCGACGCCAACTCCCCGACGACCCAGTACGCATACCGAACATCAGTGGCTCAGTCGTCGTCCGCAAAGGAGTTGAGGATCTCGTCGTCTTCGACGCTAACGCAGACGGACGAGAAGACCTTGTCTATACGAGCGTAACTCAGCCTCCCAAGGGGCGAGAGATTGAGCGATATGAGATTTTTTTCCAGAAACCAGGCCTCCGCTTTGGCTCCACTCCAGATCAAGTGATAGAGGTTCCTTTTGATGAAAGAGCGTATGTCACCTTCCGCGATTTCGACAGAGATGGTCGTTGCGAGGCATTCACGGTCACCAGTAATTACGACATCGTCGCGCCCCGCACACTTATTCGCGTCATCGGCGGGGAAGGGAAACGGACAACCTCGTCGAAAGAACGATTTCGCCACGTCACGAAGGACCCCATCGGCTTTGTGCGTCTCATGGATTTTAACGGCGATGGCGTCGAGGACTTCGCATGCACTTTTTTCAGCTACCAGTTCACCTCGACGGAGGATATCGCAAGCTTAGTCGCTGCCAACCGGATTCGTTTCCGTCTGCAGTTCTTTTTGGGTGTACCGGGTAAATTGTTTTCCTCCCAACCAAATTACGAAATGGAGCTCAACCTCAGTTTGAAGCCGGAGTCATACGGTCTCTACCCGCCATTCTATCTGGTCGAGGACATGAATGGCGACAAAACTGCTGACCTCGTTGCGCGCGCTGACGAAACACGATTGGCCATCTATCTTTCGCAAAAAAAGCTCGCCTTCAGTCGTCAGTCAAATGCTTTCATCACCATCCCAACAGACACGGCTGTGTACTTTGCAGATTGCAACGGGGATGGACGAAATGACATCATTGCGGCAAGCATTCAAAAACAATCCGTGACGGTCTACTTGGCGCCATGACATCCGCCCTCCACCAATCATCCCTCTCTCCCCACCACAGAAACCGCGCGAAACAATTTCTTGATGCCTTGTCACTCGAAGAGCGGGTGGGGAAAGTCTTTTTGTTCACCCTGCGGAATCTCCCCCACGCTCAGATGCTTTTGCAGTACCGACCTGGAGGCTTTATCAGGCTTTATAGCGACGCGGGCACGTGTGCAAAACAGCACGAGATCCTTCAGCGAGAAAGCCCAGATCCATTGCTCATCGCAGCAGACTTCGAACGTGGCGTCGCTCCCGTCGTCCTGGGTGCCACGGAGTTTGCCCCCGCGATGGCTTTGGCTGCAGCGGGGGATCCGCGCCTCACTTTTGATGTGGCTTGCGCTATCGCAAATGAGGCACGCGCCGTAGGTGTGAATTTCAATCTCATGCCAACTGCCGACGTCAATACTGATCCCCGCAATCCTATCATCAACACGCGCGCGTTTTCTGACGATCCGCAGGTGGTGGCCACCCATGTCGAGGCATTTGTCCGCGGAACTCAGGCCGGGGGCTGCCTCACGTGTGCCAAGCATTTTCCAGGTCATGGGGCAACGTGGCAGGACTCGCATGCAGAACTACCCGAAGTCCCCATCTCGCGCGAAGAATTCCAAAACGTTCATTTTCTCCCTTTCCGCACAGCAGTCAATGCCGGAGTGGATGCCATCATGATCGGCCACCTGAGTTGTCCGGCTCTCGATCAGGCTGGCAAGCCGGCCACTTTTTCTTCCCGCATTATTCAAGGCTGCCTCCGAGACGAATTGGGATTTGAGGGGCTTGTTGTCAGTGACGCTCTCGATATGGGGGCGCTGAGTTCGCGATATTCTTTGGAAGAGATCGTCGTCCAAACCTTTCTAGCCGGATGCGATCTTTTGGTGATGCCTGCTGATCCAGTTCGTGCCCACGAGGCTTTGTTGCGCGCAGTGCTGAAAGGACAAGTCTCTGAAGAGCGCGTAAACGAAGCTGCTGAACATGTGCTGGGGTTGGCCATCAAAGCGTCGGAGGAGAGAGAAAATGTGGGGAATCTGGAAGAGTTCTCGCACCAAGCACACACAGCTCTGGCCCGCGAGGCTGCACGTCAAAGCATCACGGTCGTAACCGAGAGAGAAAAGTTACTCCCTCTCGCCCACTCCTCGAAGATTTTTGTGGCCACTCTTTGCAACGCACCTGAAGGTCTTTTCGAATACTTGGATCCGAAGATCTTTGCAGACTGCTGTCAGCTGCTGAGTCCTAAGAACGTCTCAGTGATGCATTGCGGCTATCTGCAGGAGAAAAGGTACGACCGCCAAAACATTGCGGAACAGGCGGCTGTTTTTGCAGCAAATGCTGACATCGTTGTGGTTGGGGTCTTCGCCAGAATCGTTCTAGCCAGTGGCCGCATTTGTCTCTGCGATTCGGAGCTCGCATTTGTTTCCACGCTCCTTCGCGGCAAGAAATCGGTTCTCGTTGTTTTTGGCTCTCCCTATCTTCTCCCCGAGCTTCCTCAAGCAAGCGTGAACATCTGTGCATACGGAAGCAGCCCTGCTTTACAGCAAGTTGCAGCAGAATTTCTTTTTGGACGGGTTTCCTGCACGGGCCGCTTACCCATAAGACTTCCCGCATCAGGGTGAAGGTCATAGAGGGTCGAAAACTGGCAGAAGAAACCTGTCAACTTTGGTACGCGCGATCTCGAGTTGGAAGGCTAGCAAGTGCACGACCTAGCCAGGAATCAACTTTTTATCAACTAGTAAGGGAGGGGATTCGCATGAATGGCCAGGCCCAAAAGGGGAGCCTCAAGGATCAACTACTCACGGAAGTCGACGCTTTGATTAGGCTTTACGACGTGAAGGAGCACCAACGCTTACGCGAGCAACTGCAAGGTCAGTGGTGGGAAAGCGGCCTGCGAATTCTTGTTTTTATTTCGGGACTTGGGCTATTGATTACAGCGTATAAGCTTATCCCCCACGACAGCCAGCTCCTCTTTGGCTTCGTATTTTCTTGGGTTTTTCTCTTTGTCATCACGCTACTAGCTATCGTAGAACACCTGCTTCACAAGATCCGTGCACTATGCCGAGCGTACGAACTCCAACACCGACTTTTAGAGCATATTCTCAAAGAACTGCGCCCCCTCCTGCGAGGCGAGGGGATCTCGGCCCCGCCGCACAAAAGCGGTTGAATCTCGCCTTTATGGGCAAATTTATGCAAAAGTAGCAACTTGGGTATGGGTCACTATCTCACAGAAGGGAGCCGCTGCACATGATTATCGGTGTGCCAAAGGAGATCAAAAACAACGAATACCGCGTTGGAATGGTCCCTGCAGGCGTCAGGCAACTCACACGAGCAGGTCATCGCGTCCTCATTGAGACGCACGCAGGCGAAGGTAGTGGTATTTCTGATGAAGAATACATCCAGGCCGGGGCCGAGATCGTTCCCGACGCAGCTACGGTGTACGGCGAAGCGGAAATGATCATCAAGGTAAAGGAGCCTCTCGAACAGGAGTACCCGCTCATTCGAGAAGGCCAGATTTTATTTACTTATTTTCACTTTGCATCAAGCCGCGAACTCACAGAAGCCATGATGGCCCGCAAGGCTATTTGCGTGGCTTATGAAACCATCACCACAGCTGACGGCAAACTGCCATGCCTGACGCCAATGAGTGAAGTGGCGGGTCGCATGAGCATCCAGGAGGGGGCCAAGTATCTCGAAAAGCCAATGAAGGGCCGTGGGATTCTGTTGAGTGGGGTGCCAGGCGTTGATCCAGCTCGGGTTCTTGTTTTGGGAGGTGGCGTTGTGGGGGCGAATGCGGCACGTATTGCAGCGGGATTAGGCGCCCAGGTTACAATCATGGATGTTAACCTCGACCGTCTCCGCTACCTCGCGGACGTCATGCCTCCTAACGTGATCACGTTGATGAGCAACGAGGACAATATCCGTTCTCGTCTCCCCCTAGCCGACCTCGTAATTGGAGCAGTGCTGGTTGTGGGCGCACGAGCTCCGCGCCTTATCACGCGCGACATGCTCAAATTGATGAAACCCGGTGCTGTTATCGTGGATGTGGCTATCGATCAAGGCGGGTGTGTAGAGACCTCTCGACCGACAACACATGCTGACCCCATCTTCATCGTGGATAACGTTGTGCACTATTGCGTCGCGAACATGCCTGGTGCTGTCGGGCGGACGTCAACTTACGCCCTTACCAATGTGACCATTCCGTACGCGTTGAAAATTGCCAACGAGGGATGGCCCGAGTTTGCGCGCAAGGATCCTGCACTCGCCGCCGGTGTCAATATGGTCAATGGCATCGTGACATGCAAACCCGTCGCTGAATGCTTCGGACTGCAAGACTACGCTCCCATTGAAGAGCTGTGGAAATAGATTTGACGGCAAGCTGTCTAGCGGGAGGGGATGAGTGCCTTTGAGAGGCAACTCTCCCCTCCCCCATTTTTGAAGCTGGAGTGGCAATGCGGAGGATCAAAATTATTGATCGCTTTCTCCTGCAAGAGTTTTGGTCTGCCTTTCTCGCGACGACTTCGTTCTGCGCCCTCCTTCTTGTGATAGGGACCCTCTTTGGGAAACTTCAGGATATACTCGCAAACAACGCCCCTCTCGACAAAGTGCTTCTTTTCTTTCTCTATAGCTTGCCCTTCAAGCTGATCCAAATCATGCCAATTGTGGCAACGTTGGCTGTGCTTTTCGCGCTGGGGGGGCTGGCGCGAAACAATGAAATTCTCGCCCTCTTGACTAATGGTGTTCATAGCCTGCGCATTGCTGCACCCATCGCCGCTTCGGGGGGCATCATCGTCGCTGGCGTTTTCTTTCTCAGCGAGTTTGTCGTCCCTCAGTTGGAAGAGAAAGCTCGCTATATTGAGCTCCGGTACATAGAAGCCAAGAGCGAATCGAAGTTGGTGACGCGTCGGGATATTTTCGCACGGGGTGTGGGCAATCGGTTTTATCTCATGAGGATGTACGACTCGCGCGAAGGGCGTATGTACAGTCCACAGATCGTTGACCTCACTGAAGACTATTCCACTCTACGCCAGCGCATCGACGCAAAGGAGGCTGTTTTGGTGGCAGAGCGACGTGCAGAGTTGCGTTCACAGTGGAAACTCGACTCCCCCAGAATTTGGTCATTTGATGAAAAAGGAAATTTGCAGACGTTTCAGCAATTCCAAGGCCCACACACTGCTTACCTCGAACCAGATCTCTCGGTCATTCTGGGGCAGCGCAAGAAACCCGACGAGATGAATTTCTTTGAGCTTTGGCGCCACATTCAGATTCTCGCCCAACGGCAACAGCCCGTTTTCTCTTACTACACTGATCTCTATCGAAAGCTGACCTTCCCATTTTCCATCTTGTTGGCGATGATGATAGGGTTTTCCTACGCGGTGCGGACGCGCGCCGGCAATGCAACGAGTGCCATCGGATACGGCATTGCGTGGGCTATTGGACTGTACGCTGTCATGGCTTTCTTTACTGCCTTGGGACGAGCTGGCGCCCTTGCTCCCGTGCTTGCGGCGGCAATGCCGCTTGTCATCTTTGGAATCATCGGCGCCTTTTACGTCAGGAAAAGTTATCGCTGGTTTGCGTAGTGCCGAAACCGTTATGTCCGGTACATACCTTGCTCTTAGCGGACAATTGGCGCTTCCTGACCAGCTGACTGAATCAATAACCGTGAAACGACCTGCTCGACCGAGCCAATGATAATATCGCTTATGGTTTTCTTCGGCGTAAGATCAACGAAAGGTGTTTTGATAGGAAGCTTGGCATAGGTCGCAGCTAGCTCTCGGGCATCCTCTAACGTTCCTACCCGATCGATCAGGCCAAGCTGCAACGCTTGCTCACCAGTGAAAACCCTGCCGTCTGCCAGCGACCGTACCCGCTCCACGATCTCGGTGGTGACGTCAGTTTCTCGCGCCAATTGTTCAACATCCACGGCGCGCAGCTCTACGGCTCTCTCCAAACATTTTGTGTTCGACGTGGAGAGAATCCTGTCAAAGACCTCCGGCGTGTCCCTCAGGACCTCAGCAATGGCGTTTTCCCGACTCTTTACAACCTCCCGAACGAACTGGCGGTGGAGGTCAAAAACGAGGTTTTGAAGGAGAAGTCGCTCGTTCTCATCCATAGGGCGGAGGGGCGACCCCGTGTCCTTGTGTTCGCCACTCTTGACGACTATGGGGCGAAGGCGCAAAAGTTCTAAAAGTCCTTGAATCTCAACCCATGATCCCATGACGCCAATACTTCCGGTGATGGTGCCCGCGTTGGCGAGGATTTCGTTCGCCGCAAGCGAAATATAGTATCCCCCTGAAGCTGCCACATTGCCCATCGAAACAATCACAGGCTTTTGGTTTTCCAAGCGAAGGAGTTCGCGATAGATTTCCTCGCTCGCCCCAACGGCTCCGCCAGGCGAGTCCACTCGCACCACTAGGGCTCGGATACGTGGCGATTCCGCAGCTTTGCGAATGGCCCGGACAATGTCTCGACTTTCGTAAATGGGACCTTCTACACGAACTAAGCCAATGGCCCCTCGAGCACTTCGGGCTATTTCCGAAGCTAGCGAGATAAACATGATAAGCCCAATGATGCCGACAGCAAAGAGAATGGCCTTAAAACACCCCTTGGCAGGTCGCGCCATGTGACGTGTGCCTCCTAACCCAACATCTCGCTTTTTTCTTTGAAGACTATTGCGCTGCTCACATCTGTTCGGGGTGCTGAATCCCTAACAGATCAAGACCGCATGCTAAGGTCCTCGCCGTGAGGGAGCAAAGTGTCAGTCGCTGCTGTCTTAGGGGCTCCTCTGCACTCAGAACCGGGCATTGTTCGTAGAAACCTGTAAAGCGCGTCGCGAGCTCGTAGAGATAATTGCAGAGAAGATGAGGCTTCAATTCAGTAGTCACGCTCTCTATGATTTCGCCGAACCGCAGTAGATGTTTCGCAAGCCGTGCCTCGGGAGTCGTCTCAAGCGAAGGCTGCCGCGGCTCAACAGCCCCAATTTGGCCTTTGCGGAAAATGGAACAAATCCGTGCATGGGCATACTGAAGATAAGGAGCCGTGTTTCCATCCAAGGCCAGCATTTTTTCCCATGAGAAAACATAATCGCTCACACGGTCCTTACTAAGATCTGCGTATTTGATCCCACCAATTCCGACAGCCTTGGCGATGCTCAAACGCAGTTCTTCCGGCAATGCTGGATTTTTTTGGGTCACCAGCGTATAAGCTCTCTCTTCCGCTTCATCCAGGAGGTCCTTGAGTTTGACTGTATCGCCGGAGCGGGTCTTGAATGGCTTTCCGTCTTCGCCCAGCATGGTGCCAAAAGGGGCAAACTCGAGTTTGACGTCCTTAGCCCAGCCAATCCGACGAGCGACTTCAAAGACCTGATTGAAGTGTTGAGTTTGGCGGGAATCGTGGGTATAGATAATTCTTTGGGCCTTGAGCACTTCAATTCTGTATTTGATGGCCGCCAAATCCGTGGTGGCATAAAGATAACCGCCATCAGATTTCTGCACAATAAGGGGATTCTCATAGCCCTCCGTGGGAACGACAATAGCGCCATCGCTCTCGATGGCCAGTCCAGCATCGAGAAGCTCTTTGACCACTTCAGGAAGCATCTCATTGTAGAAGCTTTCGCCGCGCTCGTCAGCGACGGTGAGTTTGACTCCTAAGCGTTCGTAGATTGGCAAGTAGTGGCGACGAGTTTCCTCCACAATTCGCTGCCAGAGCTGGCGTTCCTTTTCTCCCCCAGCTTGAAGGCGCACGACCGTTTGACGCGCCCTTTCCTGAAAACTTTCGTCCGCATCGAACCTTGCTTTTGCGGCTCGATAAAACTCCTCCAGGTCCTCAATGTGACTATCGACTGGAAGGTTACTCTCTTCTAGATAGGCAATGAGCATTCCAAACTGGGTACCCCAGTCTCCCACGTGATTCTGCCGAATCACAGGGTGGCCAAGAAACTCGATGATCCTGCTTATCGCGTCTCCAATGATGCTGCTGCGCAAGTGTCCGACGTGCATTTGTTTGGCAATATTGGGACCCGAGTAGTCCACCACTACTCGCTCTGGCGTCTCTGCTTTTGGCGCCAAGAGCCGTTCATCATTGGCCATCTCGACAATGCGCTGGGCAACGACCTCCGGAGCAAGCGTGACATTGATAAAACCAGGTCCTGCAATCGACACATCTTGGGCAAGATCTCTAAGATTGAGATTCTCGACGATCCGTTGAGCCACGTCTCGCGGGGACCACCTTTTGTCGGCATTGGCAGAAAGCTCTTTCGCCAACCCCATGGCGACATTTGCCTGGTAGTCGCCAAAACGTTCGTTTGTTGCGGGGCCAACAAGGGGGTCTGCCTCGAGCCCAAAGCTCTTCCGAATGCTTTCGCTAAAACGTTCTTTGAGCTCATCGATGATGAGTCTTTTCACGCACGGATCTCCTCACATTTAGTGCATTGCCATTTCGTCACTTGCTTCGGGAAGAACTGACTTGAATGATTCGTACGCCGAACGCAGTGCTGCCGTGGAGAACTCAAAAAACCCGAGGTCGCCTACTGCTAACGCAAACTGAGCATCGTTGACCGTCTGGCCAATGATCTCGGCATCAAGTCCATGCTTTTGAGCGAGCGTCAAAACCTCATGCGAGTGAGCCTCGGGCGCACTGACGACCACGCAAGGTGCAAATTCACCAAATAATTGAGTCCACGCATCAACTTCAGCTCCACACGGAATTGTGATGCGCACTCCCAGCTGATCGTCCTCACACCATAAAAGCTTTTCCACGAGAGAGACAAAAAGTCCGCCAAGGGAAATGTCGTGAGCCGAAGCAGGATAGGAGCCCCTTGCTAGCTCCTGCAAAAATTGGATCATGCGTGCCTCAGCCTCCAGCTTGCATGGCGGCGTAGGTGCCCAAGCCTTTCCGGTCATCCAACGCAAAAATTCGCTGGCTCCTAGATGCTGGGAAACCGCACCAACGCGAATGACGCTCTCCCCCACACCACCGAATTGCCCTTTCATGACGCGGGTCCCGGGCGGGATCTTCCCGATCATGCCGATCACTGGGGTTGGCCAAATGGCCCCATCAGGATTCTCATTGTAGAGAGAGACGTTACCGCCAGTCACTGGTGTCCCCAGCGCACGACAGGCATCACCAATTCCACGCACACATTCGGCAAGCTGGAAGAATATCTCGGGTTTTAGCGGATTCCCAAAATTGAGACAGTTGGTGATAGCGAGCGGTTGGGCACCCGTACACGCGACGTTACGAGCAGCCTCAGCGACTGCGTGTTTTCCCCCCTCATACGGATCAACAAAGCAGAAAAGTGAGTTTCCGTCCGTCGTAACAGCCAACTTCGTCTGTGAATCGTGGAGTTTTAGGACGGAAGCATTGTTTCCAGGCGGCGTCACCGTCTGGGTCTGAACCATGTAATCGTACTGTTCGAAAATCCAGCGTTTCGAGCAGATATTCGGTGAGGCGAGAAAAGCCAAGGCTACCTGTGGCAACGATTCCAATGGTGGCGGCGTGTAGTTCTGTGCATTTGGTAGCTGGTCAAGGTACTTTGGCCTCGTTCCTGTGCGGATGTAGACAGGGGAATCTTCCGAAATTTTCGCTGCGGGGATCTGTGCAACAACTTTCCCTTGATGTGTCACGGTAAGAAGGCCGGAACCGTCGAGTTGGCCTAGCACATGCGGCTCAAGATCCCATTTTTTCAAAATGGCTTCCACGCGAGGCAATTGCTCGGGGGTGCAGACGCCAAGCATGCGCTCTTGCGACTCGCTGAGCATGATTTCATAGGCTGTCATGCTGCGGGCTCGCTGCGGGACCTTATCGAGATCGATTGTCACGCCGACCCCACCTCGCCCCGCCATTTCCGCACTGCTGCAAGTAAGACCAGCTGCCCCCATATCCTGTAGGGCAACCACGGCGCCACTTGCAATCAACTCGAGGGTCGCCTCGAGAATCTTCTTTTCCATGAAAGGATCTCCGACCTGAACTGCCCCTCTGCGCTCTTCGCTCTCTTCGGTCAGGTCGGCGCTAGCAAAAGTGGCTCCATGGATTCCGTCTCGTCCCGTTGCGTTGCCGTAGTAAAACACAAGGTTGCCAGTCCCTTTTGCCACGGCATGCACAATGCGATCCTTCTCGACAACACCGACGCACATCACATTGACGAGCGGATTCCCATCATAACAGGGAGCAAAATAACATTCTCCCCCCACCGTGGGAACGCCGACAGAATTGCCATAGTCTGCGATGCCCGCTACGACTCCGGAAACAAGTCGCCTGGTGCGAGGATTTTGCGGATCCCCAAAACGCAGGGGATCTAGCAACGCGATCGGCCTAGCACCCATTGTGAAAATATCGCGGAGGATTCCCCCAACTCCCGTGGCTGCTCCCTCATAAGGCTCGATGGCCGACGGGTGATTGTGCGATTCGATTTTGAAAGCTATAGCAAAACGGTCATCAAAATCGACAATGCCGGCGTTTTCTCCAGGCCCCTGAAGGATTTGCGGGCCCTCCGTTGGGAAAGTTTTCAGCAAGGGCTTGGAATTCTTGTAGGAGCAATGTTCGCTCCACATGACTGAAAAGATACCGAGTTCCGTGATCGTGGGTGTACGACCCAAGATTTCGAGAATCTTCTGATATTCCTCGTCCGTCAAGCCGTGTTCATGAATGATTTCGCGGGTGATCTCCATCACAGCGCGTCCCTTCCTCGCTCACCAGTTCGAATCCGTACGACCTCTTCCAGCGGGATGCGGAAAATCTTCCCATCACCAATGGTGCCCGTCCGAGCGGCCTCTTCAATTTTGCCCATAATGGCATCGGCCATATCGTCATCGCATGCAATCTCTATGCGGACCTTCGGGAGAAAATCGACGCGATACTCGCTTCCTCTGTAAAGTTCGGTGTGGCCTTTTTGGCGTCCATAACCTTTGACCTCGCTCACCGTCATGCTAATATGGCCGAGCTCATTGAGAGCCTCTTTCACGTCTGTGAGCTTGAATGGTTTGATGATTGCCACAATGAGTTTCATTTTTCGAAAACTCCAACGCAGTGAGAAGATGTTACTCGTGCCTCGTATGACACGTCGAAAGCATCGTTTTCTGCAGTTGCGGGTCAACGCCAAAAGCCGAAATGAAACGATGAACAATCATCATTCAATGATCGACGCGATTGTAAGTTTGGCGCGCCGCTACACGCCGCATCTGCTCGTGATGATATTGATGGCCGTCGGTAAGGCGTGCTTTGCGCAGCTTTTGTCCCCCGAGCTTCTGAGCACTGTCCCTATCACACCACTTCAAGCTGAGTCCCAGCTAAAACTTGATGAATGCAGGTTGAGCGCGTCTTTCGTCTGGCGCGACAAGCTTGTCCTGTATGACAGCAACGCTCATCGGTTTCTCCTCGTGCGTCCAAATGTCGACAATAAAGTGGAAACTCTCATTGACCTACCGAAGGAGGTTCCTCGTTTCGCGTGCCTTTCACGGCCACAACTCGTCGCGGAAATCCATGGGATCGCGCCCAAGGTCGGGCAAGCAACTCTCTTCGTCCTTGAACTGCGTGGCGATGGCAAGGGGGGGTATCGGGTGCCTACGCCACTTCCATCGCAAATTGTTTTGCGTTACCCCGAGGGCAGCGTGTGGAACGAACACGTTTCCCAAGTCGCCGTCTCGCCAACGGGCGATGGGTTCTGGGTTTCGTGCGTCGAGGATGGCGTCTCGCCCCCCCGGGCGACATGGCTGTGGCGGTTTTCACTTCGGCGTAATGGGCGACGCGTTGCTGGGGCCATTGCCATAGAGAAATTGCGTTTTCCTGAAGTACCAATTGCCGAAGACTACACCGTCGCGGCTCTAGCCTGGTGGCCCAGTGGCCTTCTTGTTGCTCTGAACCTGGGCGATGCTACTCCGACGCCCCGGCCCATGTCAAAATATGCCGCCCTGGTTTTTCTGCCCTGGGGCGGAGGGCTAAACCCACAAGTCCTTGTCCCACGCTTTGCACGCGGTCATGAGGTGATGGCGCTCGCTGATAGTCCGTCAACTCTCTATATCTTGCTCCGGCGAATTGACGACAAGACTTATGCCGTCGCCTCTATTCCCAAGCTCTTCCCCAACAGCCGCTAATAGGGTTGGCACGACACATGCTTGACAGTCGATACTTGCTCTTTTGAGTGTCCCATGACGATAACGACCTCGGCCATAAAATCAAGCCATACAATATGCAAGACAAAGACGTTATTATGAAAACAACTGTGAAACAGGTTCTAATTTGGGGAACAGTCCTCGCGTCAGGACTCTTCATGACCGCTTGCGACAAGGCGGATAAGAACCGTGTTGCTGGGAAGTCCTCTCCCACTCCAGTCTCAACGGTACCTGCAGCGCCATCCCCCACAGCTGCCCGTGAATCATCGACAACCGCCCCCGTCATCCGCTTGGACGCCGAAGAGCCGATGGTTCCCCTGCTCGGAACCATCAAGGCCTACGAAATTCGTGAAGTGAATCAGCTGACCCCAGGGCTTTTGGCCGACGGCTTCATTGGGGATCTCGTCCTCGAAAATGACGTGGCCAAGTTTGTCATTCGCCGGCCCGACCCTGCCTTGCCCGTCCTGCCGCCAGCGGGAGCCATTATCGACGTGGCTAACAAAAAACTGCTCACTGACTACCTGAATTACTTTGAGCCGTTGCCCGACGTCGAGAGTACAGCCACTCGTATCAAAGTGACAAAAGTCGCATCATTTCTTGTCGACAAACAGACCACAGCACGCCTTGTGCTCGAGGGAGTCGTCACGCAAGAACAACACTGGGCGACCGGCGAAGATGAGTCACCTCAAGGACTCGACACAATACAAGAAACCCTTCCGATCAAGGTTGTTACGAGCTACGAGCTCGCCAAGGACACCCCGTGGCTCAAGATCACAACTCGCTTTACGAACGAAAGCACAGAACCTATTTCTCTCTCCCCCGGCGATTACATCGACTGGGGTGAAGCCACGACTTTCATCGAAGGAGCTGGTGTAGGAACCGGCAAACTTACAACCGCGAACTGGGCAGGCGCATGGGTAGATCATTTTTCCGCCGGAGTCTGCTTCCCTGGGCAGAAACCCCTGACTTGCGTCGCTTCGAACCGTCACATGGTTGTCATGGCGATTGAAGGCGCCGGACAGCGCGCCATTGAGTTCGCACCGAGCAAGATCGAGTCGACCAAACCTTCTGAGACCTCCCCTCTTGCTCCCGCTGGCCCCCAATCTCGTCCATCTCCGGTTACTCCTCTCAGCACGACCATACCTGCTGCGCCGCCCCGTGCCGAGACTCGTTACGACATTCCACGCACGGTACCGGCGCCATCGCCCGAAACGCGATATAGTTATGTACCGCCCGATCCCCCTTTGACGCGGCCTGCGGATATTGATCTCTATGAGGTGCGAACAGAGTCTTTGGGGGGCGGCGACACCCGCACCAGAGGAATCAACCAGACTACATCCACCCAAACGCGTGTTCAGCCATCCCCTCGCGGCCGAGTTGTCTTGGCACCGGGAAAAAGCTTTGAGTTCACACGATACTTTATTGTTGGCGACCGCAACCTCGCTCGCATCAGCGAAACAGCGTACAAGCTGAAGGGGATTCCCACCGGAATTGTTGCCGGACTGGCTATTGAAGAGGGGTCAAACACTCCCATTCAGGGAGTTGAAGTGCGCGTTTCCGGCGGCCCCAAATGGGATGGCAAGGGAGCGCCTTACGCGTTTACCAAAACACTCACTCGCGCTGACGGGTCCTTTGTCTTACGTCTTCCCTACGGAAATTATATCGTCACAGCGACAAAGATGGGACGGGAAATGGTCGAAGGACCGCGCTCTGTTTCGCTCTACCGCAAAAGCGCTGAGCAGTATGTCGGTGTAGTCATGTCGAAGGAATCTCGCCTCCAGGTGGCCGTCAGCGACCCGGAGTCACCCACCTCCGCACCGCTTCCCTCCCGCCTGGTGTTGATTGCCAAGCCCGGTACCGAGCCGGTCGATTGGGGATACGGAATAGGAAGCGTTGCAGCGGTGCGCAATATCGCCTACATGCCTTTCGGGGGTGCCTCGCTGCCGGTTACGCCAGGCCATTACAAGCTCTATATTAGCCGCGGCCCTGAATACGATGCGGTGGAAAAAGACATCGTCGTCACGCGTGGCTCCTCGCAAAAAATCATTGTCACACTCCCCCGAGCGTTCACGACTCCTGGCTTGATGAGCACCGATGTGGGGGTGATGACTACCGCCAGTGCGACGGCCTTGCTCACGCCAGCCGATATTGCCGTTATGGCCGCATGCGAGGGGGTGAGGGTAGTAGTTACAGGCGATTTTGACACGGCTACGGATATCTCGGATGCCATTCGCAACCTCGGTTTGCAGCAATGGGTCAAGTGCATCCCGGGAATGCGTTTCTTGGTGACGGGTCGCGGAGCAAACGCAAATATTCTTGTTTATCCTGTAGCTGGCGACACAGCCAAGAAGCTTTCTCGATTCCGCGAGCAACATCGTAGTGTGGCGCCAGATATCTGCCTCGCCGATCTACGTAAGGAATTTCCAGAGTTGGTCATTCAGATCGACCAGCCTCTCCATCCGCTGGCTGGATACCTTGCTCCGATTCCCTTCAACGATCGTTTCAAGCGCTACGACGAGGGGAATGCTCCACCTCCTGATTTCCATGCTCTGCAGATTCTCAACGGCAAGATTGTGGCGGAATTCCATGACCTGCTGGACCGCTACTTTGACCTCGCGGTGAAACGCACGCAATCTGAGGAGCCAGCCCCAGCACTCACGCCCGTCGGGTCCTCTATGTGCCGGCTTCCTTACGGGACCGAGCTGGGGTACCCCCGGGTGTACATTTACACTCTCCATGACACAATCGAGACGTTTACCCCGAACGATCTTGCCCAGGGGATCCTCAATCAGCGAGTCGTTTGCACAAACAGTCTCATGCCCAAGGTACTAGCGTATTCGCCAGCAGCGAAGAATTACGCCGCCTTACCAGGCGATGTTGTTGACACTGGAACCACAGGAGCTCTGCCGATGAAAATCAACATACTTGGCGCATCGTGGGTTTCACTCAGCAATTTTGATCTCACGTGGAATGGGAAGCTTGTAAGACGCCTCCAAGTCATGCCTGTGAAGAAAGTCCTTCGTTACCCGGTGCGTCAGCAACGCGACGCGGACGTGCAGTATGTCTACGTCAACGGAGATGGTTTCACGAACCTCATTTGTTTTAGCAACCGAGCAACTCTTTCGCCAATAGTTCCACCTTCGCTACCCGACTTTGGCCAAGATGTCTGGCCATTAGCGTGGACGGGGCCGATCTTCGTAGATCAGAACCAAGATAAGCGCATCCGAATCAATGAGCTGATCGAGCAGCCAGCGGACGGTGAGCTCCCCCAAGCATCGCCGTCATCCCCGTAACACAAGATGGCATCCGAAGTGCACCTCACCGCTGACACGGGCCAACTTTGCCACTTGACCTCGTCAGCGGATTACTGACCTGCAAAAAGAGCAGGGATAGTCTTCTCGTAAGGTGGATGAACAATTCCACGCTCCGTAATGATCGCGGTCACCAAGTCGTGCGGCGTTACGTCGAACGCCGGATTGTAGACGTTGATGCCTTCTGGCGCTATGCGATGCCCTGCAATGTGAGTGACCTCATCGGCAGGACGCTGCTCGATGGGGATTTGATCACCACTTTCCAAAGAGATGTCGATCGAAGAGAGCGGGGCGACAACATAGAAGGGTATGTTGTGTGCTCTGGCTAAGACCGCTACGCCGTACGTGCCGATCTTGTTGGCAACGTCGCCATTGCGCACCGTTCGATCAGTCCCCACAAACACTGCACTAACCCAGCCGCGGCGCATGACGTCAGCCGCCATGTTGTCGGTAATCAGTGTCACAGGAATTCCCGCTTCGCGCAGTTCCCAGGTAGTGAGGCGAGCCCCCTGAAGAAGCGGACGCGTTTCGTCGGCGTAAACTTCGATGTGTTTACCCTCACGTTCCACGGCATAATAAACAGCGGCGAGAGCGGTCCCGTAGCGTGCTGTTGCCAGTCCGCCTGCATTGCAGTGGGTCAGCACACGATCGCCCGACTTCAGGAGGGAAGCACCGTAGCGCCCCAGTGCTAGGCAGATCTCGTTATCCTCTTCAATCATCCTTTGGCAAAGAGCGTACACCACCTCTTTCAAAGGTTGTGATTGTTTCTCAAAAGCT
>FWWL01004902.1_pt1 | contig 21762 bp, 12 predicted proteins | sample 2228331 | NCBI WGS metagenome assembly FWWL01 (sample SAMEA103939775, study PRJEB20133) | metagenome | reverse complement strand
TTAATGACTTAAATAGTTCATCTAGATAATGCTTAGCATTATAAACGGGTATAATTATGCTTACCATCTTCCCACCCTTGTCATTTAAATAAGTATCAATTAAAGATTGTTTCTAATTATGATCCAATTCACCATCGGATTTATTTATTTTATTTTTCTTCATCAACCAATATATTTTTATTAGAAGTTTCCGAGTTACTAACGCTAACGGTATCTTGCTGTGGCAGACTGTAAAATATTTTATACGACTCCCTCCGTATTTCTTCTTATATTCTCCTCCCCCACCGAAGTCATACAGTTCAACACCCTTGTCTTTCCACCACTTAATTGCATACCACATTAACGCCTCATTCGGTCTATACTCTTTTTGAAAATTTGTATAACTTGGAACTCCGAATGTTATGGTTAAATTAGATGATCCAATTTGTATTAATGAAGCTATATGTTTCTTTTCTGGTGTTAAAGCTTTCAGACAGAGTATATTGTTCGAAAATTTTAGATTAGTTATTAAACTTCTTACACGATTTATAGAATAAGTTGGATTAAGTCCTTGCCTTTTAAATACGTCAACAAGTTGCTCCCAATACTCACGCACAAATTCCTCTGAATAGTCTTCTTGTATTGTACATCCAATTCTTTCGAATTTTTTAATGTTTGCTTTTGTTCCTTTTGTAAAATTCTTATATATCTCTTCATGTGGTAACGAAAGATCTAACTCAAATCCTTCCGACTCGATATATTGAAATTTGTTATTCTTTAACTCTTCTTCAATAAAATCTCTATCGCAAACCTCTACATATAAACATCTTAGCTCTTTTAAAGCATATCTATGTAAATGTTTTAAAATTGCATATTTTTTTGAATAGTCTGATACATTAAAACCCATATAAGGTGTATTCCAGCCCCTTAATGGACTACCGAGAAATTTCATACCATATTTTCTAATTATACATCCAGTAAAATACCCAATAAGTACTTCATTTTCGTAAATTTTCAATATAACAGGTTCAATTTTTTTTTGTGTTTCCTTTAAAAAATTAAGCCATGATGGAGTTGTATATATAATATTATTAGGAATGTTATCAATAAGTTTATTCTCAATTTCTATATCCATTCTTTGAAAAGTGATCAATTAGCTTTCACCAACTTTTTTTCTTTATTACAAGCTCCAGTAAACATAACCTCTCGCCTCACATTCCCTTCTGTTCAATACACTCTTGACATCAATCAGTACTTTTTTTCCACTCGCAAATATATTATCAAAGAAGTCAAGTCCATAGGTCTCAATAAATATATTATGAGAAACAGCTAATACTATACAATTTAAGTCTTTCAGATCTTCTATTTCTACTAGGTTAATTTTATATTCATTCCATACTTCATTTTTTTCTGCGATCGGATCATGAATTAATACATTCGATCCATATTCTTGCAATTCTCTAATAATATCTATTATTTTTGTGTTTCTAACATCATGACAATTTTCTTTAAATGTCATTCCTAATATACCTATTTTAGCTCCTTTAACTGGTTGGTCAGCAATTATCAGGTTTTTTATAATGTTGTTTGCAACATACTTACCCATATCATCATTTATTTTTCGCCCTGAGAGTATTATTTGCGAATGATATCCTAGTTGTTCTGCTTTATAAGTAAAGTAGTAGGGATCTACACCAATGCAATGTCCTCCGACTAGACCAGGGGTGAAGTTTAAAAAATTCCACTTAGTATTCGCAGCTTTCAATACTTCTTTTGTATTAATATTCATTTTATTAAATACCATGGAAAGCTCATTCATAAATGCAATATTTATATCTCTTTGTGAATTTTCTATCACCTTCGATGCTTCAGCTACTTTTATTGATTCTGCTTCGTGAACACCTACTTCTATTATCGCTGAATATAACGCAGAAATTTCATTTAGAGATTCTTCATCGGAACCAGAAACCACCTTAACAATCTTTGTCAATGTGTTCTTCTTATCTCCTGGATTTACACGTTCTGGTGAATACCCTACTTTAAAGTCAATACCAAACTTTAATCCTGATTCAATTTCGAGTATTGGTATACATATTTCTTCAGTCGTCCCTGGGTATACCGTTGATTCATAAACTACAATAGATCCCTTAGTTAAATTTCGTCCTACAATTTTACTTGCTCCAATAACTGGAGATAAATTTGGTGTTTTGTCACTATTAATTGGTGTAGGGACTGCAATTATGTGGAATTTACACTCTCTTAGTATCCCCTCATCACTTGTAAATAACATTGTTGTATTTTTTAAAGCTTCATTTCCTACTTCACCAGTCATATCTGTTCCTTTTGTATACTCTTCTAATTTCTTTTTGTTTACATCATATCCAACAACAGTAAATTTTTTTGCAAACTCTATTGCTAGCGGAAGTCCCACGTAACCTAATCCAATTACGGAGATCTTATCTTCTTTACTTACTAATCTTGCAAATAAATCACCCATTACACACCTCTTAGATATTATTTATTACCTCAAGTAATTTTTTCTTTGCAATAGTGTCTGAATACTTGGTTTCGGCTAGAGATCTAGAATTTTCCGAGAATACTTTTCTAAGAACTTGGTTACTTTTCAGTTCAAGTATTAGACTTGCCATTGTACTTGGTTCAAGTGCAGATTTTCCGCAATTATTTAATTCGATTTCTTCCTTTTGCCAACCTGCATAATTAATTAATATAGGCAGTCCAGCAGACAAAAAATCAAAAAATTTATTAGCACTATTGTCTTCAAGGATTTTATAATTGTTATCTACACACATAATTCCTACATCTGAGTATTTTATTACATCTACTATTTGAGTTTTTGGTAGTGAATCCTTTATCATCACATTTGTCAATTGTTCTTTTTCAACTCTTTTTTTCAAACGCACTTTCTGATTCCCTTCTCCTATCAATAAAAAAACTATTTCATTATCCTTCTCTAAAATAATTTTGGCAACATCTAATAGAAAATCTAAACCATTAACATGACCCATCGTCCCAGGATGGATACAAACGAACTTATCTTCTATTTCAAATTCTCTTTTTGTAACACGATTCTGATTGAACATGTATAAATTAGCCATATTTTCTATGATAGTTATCTTTTTTGAGTTAATTCCTTTTGAAACCAAATTATCATACATTCCTTTTGAAAGAACTATAATGTGCTTAGAATTACTGTAAATCCATAGTTCATATGCTTTTAGAATTCTAATTATATATTTATTTTTTATGTAACCTAATTCAATTGGTATATCTGGCCAGACATCTCTTACTTCAAATATCAATTTTATTCTTTTGAGTTTAGCTAGTAACACTGCTGGAAATCCAATAGTTAAAGGTGTAGAGGTTGCAAATATAATATCTACTTGTTTTGTGTTTATACCTTTAATAAGTGCTTTAATATTGTAATCTGCGAATGCTAATATTCTTCTCCATTTAGACATTTTGTTATTGTATTTCGTACTTGTTGAGTATACATATATGTCATCCTTTTCATAATAAACCCTATCCAGTTCTGTTCCTGTAATCACTTGAATTTTCATGCCATTTTCAGATAAATAACTTGCAAATTCGAATGATCTTGTTCCTCCTCCTGAAGTGTTAGTTTTGTAATATTGATGTAGATATAAAATCTTCATACTTTATTTCCCCTACAATTCTTCAAATGTTCAATTACTGTATCAACATCATCCTTTCTCAGATTACTGCTACAAGGAATATTAATTAAGTTATTCTCATAATATTCAGCTCTTTCAATCACATATCCTTGATTCATTAAGTAAGGTTTTTGTTTATGAATTAAACCCCACAATGGTCTTGTTTGGATGTTCCTAATATTTAGAATTTCTAGTAATTCATCTCTTGTTATTCCATATCCCTCACTATCCACTATCAGAGAATAAAACCAATGATTTGCTCTTATGTCTTTCCTAAATGAAAGTAAAGTAAGTCCTTCTATATCCTCAATAGCTTGTTTATATAGATTGTAGTTACTGATTTTAGTTTCGATAAAGCTCTCTAACCTGTCAATCTGATCCGTACCAAATGCTGCTTGAATATTAGTCATTCGATAGTTAAAGCCTACCTCATCATGGATGAAATATAATGGATCTGATTTTGCTTGTATCGATAAATATGCTACTTTATTTAGTATCTCTTGATTATGAGATACTACCATCCCGCCACCACCGGTAGTAATAATTTTATTGGCATTGAATGAATATACGCCTATGTCTCCTATTGTTCCGCAATGTCTACCTGCATATTCACCTGTTAAATGGTAAGTTCCAAGTGCCTCTGTGGAATCCTCTATTACTTTCAAATTATATTTTTCTTTTATTTCCATTAATTTAATCATATTAACTGAATTTCCAAAAACATGAACAACGATTATTGCTTTAATTACCTTTTTTGTCTTCTTATTAATTACTTTTCCATTTTTATAATAACACTCATTTTCTAAGAATTCTTCTAACTTATCTAAGTCCATATTTAGTGTATTGTCACAGTCCATAAAGATAGGCTCTGCTCCTATATATCTAACTGGATTTACTGCTGCAATAAAAGTTAACGTTGGCACAACTACTTCATCCCCATGTTCTATACCTAGTACTCTTAGGGCCAAATGCAATCCTGCCGTACCACTTTGACATGATATTGCTCTCTCTACCCCTAAATATTTTGCAGTTTTAGCTTCGAACTCTTGAATAAATCTCCCACCTGTTGAAACCCAACCAGATTCAATGGTTTCTTTTATGTTTTCTAGAATATCTATAGATAGATTAGGTACTGAAAGAGGTATTCTTTTAGTATTCATTTCCAAACACTCCAAGTTGTTTTTTTATACCTGCCGGAACACCTGCCACTAACACATTATTAGGAATATTTTTATTAACAACTGCTCCTGCAGCAACAACCACATTTCTTTCGATTGTGATGTTGTTTATTACACTCGATCCTATACAAACCCATGTGTATTTTTCTATAGTTACGTTTCCTCCAATATATACACCTGGTGATATATGTACCCCGTCACTAACTATGCAGTCGTGGTCAATACTTGAAGATGTGTTAATAATGCATCCTCTCCCAATTCTTGTACTAGAATTTATCACAACACCTGCCATTACAACGGTACCATTCCCAAGATTAGCAGTTTTACTTATAGAACTAAAAGGATGAACTAATACCGGCATAATAAACCCTGCTTTTAATAATCGTCCAATCCACTCAACCCTTAATATGTTATTACCTAAGGCTACTGCGGCATATTGAAAGTCTTGTTTAAATAAATTGAAATCAGTAAACCTTCCTAAAACCGGAATATCTAGTACTGTACCTAGATTTTCTCTATCATCCAGAAAAGCAATGCTATTCCATCGATTTGTAAGTAGTGCTATTTCAGCCACTACTTTACCATGCCCACCTGCACCTAGGATTAATAATCCTGCCATAACTCTTTTCCCCCAAGGTTTACTAAACTACCCTAGCTCTTTTTTTGTTATTCCTGTGAAAACCGGCATTGTATCGCTGAGAGAATTATTTATATCTCTTCTACTTAGAACATTGAATACTGTCATCCAAATTATCTTCAAATCAAGGAACAGATTTAAATTGTCCACATACCAAATGTCATAATTAAATTTTTGTTCCCAATTTAATGTATTTCTACCATTTACTTGAGCCCAACCAGATATTCCAGGAGTAACCAAATGACGCCTCATTTGTTCAGGTGAATAGTAATCTAAATACTGAACCAACAGAGGTCTAGGCCCTATAAAACTCATTTCTCCACGCAAAATATTAAACAATTGTGGCAGTTCATCTATACTTGTCATTCGTAAAATTGACCCCACCTTAGTCATTCTCTGTATATCAGATAACATTATCCCATTTTTTTCTCTTTCCACTTGCATAGTCCTAAACTTATTAACTGTAAATATTTTTGCATTTTTCCCAGGACGTTGTTGTCTAAATAAAATTTTGCCCTTTGATTCTATCTTAATTGCGATCGCTGCTAATAACATTATTGGGGAGGTAATAATTATTAAAATTAATGCAAAAATATAATCTAATATTCTCTTGATTAATAAATATGACTTCATAAATAACATCCCTTCTTAAATTTTAATACTACAGTTATAATATAGTGTTAATTAACGAATACCACCAGAACGGTGGTATTCACTATGAAACATTTTCATACCCAGGCACGATATGCTTCACTACATCTTTAATAACCTCCTGCCCTTCCCCAAGTACCTTCTCCAAGCGTTTAAATTCTAATTCCAATTCCGAGTGGCTGATGTTTGCAGGCTTTCCAACAAAAATCCGATTATGCTTAGTACTAGTAAGTCCTTCTTCATTAGTAAGCAGCTCTTCGTACAATTTCTCACCTGGACGAATTCCACTAAATTTAATTTCGATATCTTCACCAGGCACGAAGCCAGAAAGTCGAATAAGATCTGTGGCCAAGTCAAGAATCTTAACAGGTTGCCCCATATCTAGAATGAATATCTCTCCTCCACGAGCGAATGAACCCGCCTGAATCACTAGCTGCACGGCTTCCGGAATCGTCATGAAATACCGAATCATCTCCGGATGGGTAACCGTAACAGGCCCCCCTCGAGTGATCTGTTCTTTGAAGTGTGGGATAACGCTCCCCCGACTTCCAAGTACATTGCCAAAACGAACTGCTACGAATTTCGTCTTACTGCTGCGCCCCAACGACTGGATGTACATCTCAGCAATACGTTTGGTAGCACCCATGATACTGGTTGGGTTTACTGCCTTATCTGTTGAGATTAATACGAAGCGCTCAGCACCATACTTTTCTGAAGCATCAGCAACATTTTGTGATCCGAATACGTTATTCTTAATAGCTTCTTCGGGATTACGCTCCATCAAGGGAACGTGCTTATGAGCAGCTGCATGGAATACAACTTGCGGCTTGTGTGTTGCAAATACTTGTTGAATACGTAATTTGTCCTGTACGTCGGCAATAATACTCTCAATCTGCATATTAGGGAATAGCTGTCTAAGTTCCTTTTCGATTGTATAGATCGAATTCTCGCCATGCCCTAGCAATAGAAGCTTCGTAGGTAGGAACGGTGAAATTTGTCTGCATAATTCGGAGCCAATTGATCCGCCAGCGCCGGTGACCAAGACGGTCTTTCCAGCAACATAGTCTGCAACTCCCTTAAGATCTATTGAAACGGGGTCGCGGCCTAATAGATCTTCTACCTCGACATTACGAATTTCGTTCAAACTCAGTTGTTTGCCCTGGATCAGCTCATCCAGCTTGGGGACAATCTTCAACTTGGCATTCGTCTGCTTACAGATGGCAATGATCTTGGAAGTCTCGTTCCTGGAGAGCGAGGGAATAGCCAGGATAATCTCATCAATACGATGGTCGATCACTGCTCTCGCAATTGACTCTCTTCCACCCACAATAGGGATTCCGAGAATTCTCATACGTTGCTTATAGATGTTATCATCTATAAAGGCAACTGGATAAACGGGTGAGGCAGCATTCTGCTTCAACTCTTTGACAATAAATATCCCGCATGCCCCAGCCCCAATAATAAGCGCTCGTCTATGATCTTTATTCCTCTTGATATAATTATCTCTGAATATTCTCCAACAGAATCTGGCTCCACCCATTAACAATAAAGTTGTCTCAAAGGTGCGAAGGAAGATGGATAGAGGAACTACTTTACCGGATAGGAAGCTTGTTACAACATAGGAGGCGATGCAGCTGAAGATAACAGCATTAAAGAGCGAGATCATCTCCCCAATGCTTGCATACTGCCAGACCCGATTATATAGTTTAAAGTAATGCAAAAAAGCAGCACTGAAGAGCGCTGAGACAATTAAGTAAATGAACGATTGAACTACATATATCTCTGGTATAATCCCATCGAATCGGAACAGATATGAAGTGTAGATACTAACGCCTACTATCAGGATGTCCATCAGGACTAGAACTGCCATTCTCCTCGAGTAGTTCATAAGTCCTCCTTCTTATGTACTAATATCTGAATGATATTACCTTAACATATAATGTCAGTTTTGCCTACGATTATTCAGGAGCGGCACCATAATAGTAATAGTAGTAGGAGTCTGCATGCTTCCGATCAATATTGTTAAGTACAACCCCAAGAATCCTGGCTTTGACATGATCAAGACTGGCCTTGGTCTTCACGGCCATATCTGTCTTCACTTTACCAGAATCGATAACCAGTATAACGCCGTCGACCTTGGCCGCTATGATCTGCGCATCCGTCACGGCTAGCGCAGGCGGGGTGTCTATAAGAATAATGTCATATTTTTCTTTCAGTTCTTCCAGTATTCTCGTCATTCGATTCGAGGATAGGATCTCTGAGGGATTCGGCGGGATAGGACCTGCCGTGAGGATGTCGACTCTCTCAATATGTGTCTCCTTGATTACTTCTTGAATAGTCGCCTGACCCGTTAGTAGACTAGTGAGTCCTGATCTGTTCGACTTCGAAAAAGTATGATGCATAGTAGGTTTACGCAAGTCTGCATCAATTATGAGAACGTGCTTGTTCGATTGAGCATACACAACGGCCAGGTTGGTCACAGTTGTTGATTTGCCTTCTCCTGGACCAGCAGAGGTTAGCATCATTACTTTCACGCTAGCATCGATCGATGAGAATTCTATATTAGTTCGAAGGGCTCTATATGCTTCTGAAATGGGTGACTTGGGGTTCGTGTCCGCAATTATCGGCCGTTGATTCTTCTGAGATCTAGTTAGTGGTTGTGACATTCGGTTTCTCTCCTACCCTTGCTCGTGAAGTTACTTGTTGCGTCATCCCTAAATCTTCTTCCTTGATCTTCGATATCATCGCTAGTGTCGGAAGACCCAGTATATTCTGAATGTCTTCCTCACTCTTGATCGTATCGTCGAGGTACTCTAGCAGGAATGCGATCCCGAATGCAACCATCAAAGATACAACCAGACTAATGGCTATATTCAGCTTCGGATTCGGCTTGACTGGAACTGGGTTGTCCATCGGCTTCGCTTCATTGAGCAAGGAGACATTGTCGACTTTGTAGATGTTACTTATTTCTTTCTGAAAAACCTTGGAAACTGCATTAACAATCTCTACTGCCTTGTTATACGACTCGTCTTGTACGATCAAGGTCATGACTTGTGTATTGTTTACCGAACTAACTCTTACTTTGGAGATCAGCTCACCCACGGATAAGCTTAATGCCGGATATTGATCTGCAACTTTCTCCATTATGGCTGGTGTCTTGATGATCTCTTTGTAAGTGTCAATCAGTCTTATATTCAAATTTATATCGTTAATATTAAGTTGATCAACACTCGTTCCAACACGATCCATCGATTTGTTCACGATTAACTTCGTAGAAGCTTCGTATACCGGCTTAATGAACAGATAACTGACAAGGCCTGTGACGAGGGTAGAGCACACTACTATGATTACAATCATCCATAACCGTTTGCGAATAATCTTGATGTAGTCTTTCAAATCCAATTCCATGAGTGTCCTCCAGTTAATGAAAGAAATCCCCCTCCCTATTGAACTGAGAGGAGGATTCCAACCATCTTACTTATTAATAAGTCTGTATAATACTACAGCGGCTTGGGCTCTTGTCGAATTGCCGTTCGGGTTAAATTGTCCTTCGGACTCACCGATAATGATTCCTTTGTTTGCTGCTAATGCTACGCCAGCTCTTAAGCTAACATTGATTTCTGCAGCATCATTGAAGCCTTTCAGGGAAGCAACCACATCTGAATCACTGTAACCTTTAGCCAGCTTCAATGCTCTGGCAGCCATGGTAGCCATCTCAGCACGAGTGATCGTTGCGTTAGGAGCGAATTCGCTGTCCGTGCGACCGTTGATAACACCAGCTTTGGCCGCTGCTGCTACATAGGAAGCGAACCAGTCAGATGCGTTCACATCGGCGAAGTTCTCTTGAGCCGTTGCATCTTCAAGGTTAAATGCTTTCACCAACATCTTCGCGAATTCAGCACGTGTAACGGATTCGTTAGGAACGAATGAGCCTTCCGCTCTGCCCTCGATCAGACCCTTGGCGGCTGTTACTTCTACTTGACGGCCTGCCCAATCCTTCACGGATGCCATGTCATTGAATACTACTTTGTTTTCTACAACGGTGTATGATGAGAAGCTATTACGCTGGGCGTTAAATACCTTATTAACTGCATCGTATTTCCCGCCGTAGTATTCTAGTCTAGAATTTATGATCTTCGCTAGTACAAGCAGATCGGCGTCTATCCCAGCGACAGATGGAATTGGAAGTTTAAGCTCAACCGGCTTGGTGAATGTTGATGCTTGGCCGGTACCAGTTGTGAACTCAAATTCAAACACATCCGAGGCAAGTTTCTTATCCGTAGCTTGTGTCGCAACCGAGTTGTCCTGTTTGGTGATGGTCAGCTTGGTGTCCGAACCAAGGTCTGCGAGATCTACGTTAAGTATTACTCCATTCACCTTAAATGCTAATGAGTCAATTCCTGCAGCTTTGGCCTTATCCACCAAGCTCTTAGTAATAGGGACTTCAGTAGTCTTGGCATTCACTGTACCAAGGTCAATTGTTGCAACAACCTTTGGCTTCTTGTCTGAATTCTCCAATCCGGCTGCGGCCTTCTCATTCACCTTATCGACATTCTTCGCTACGTTCTCGAACTGCTTAGCAAGCTCATCCTCATCCAGCTTAGGTGTAGCTACATCACCCTTTACTTCAACCGTCTTGGACAAGTCCAGTGTTGCAATCTTCTCAATTGCAGCCTCGAGTGCGGCGATCAGATCTTCGATGTTCTCATCTGTCAAGTTGTCCAAGTCAGGGATCGCATCGAACAATTCTTCCAGAGCCTTCCCAACTTCTTCCAGTGCTTCCTCGAGTTCTTCCTCAGTCACTCCAGTTTCGTCATCAGCAGGAGGAGGAGTAGTTCCTCCATTATTACCGCCAGTATCTCCGCCACCAGTATCGGTTGTCGGCTTGATTATGGACAGATAAGCTGCAGCTATAGCTGTAGTAGCACCTTTTAAAGAAGGAACCGCAGATTGCAACACGCTCTTGGCTGCCAAAATGTCATCCACAGTAATACCGGAGCCGTTAATAATGTCTGCCATATCCGTCTGTGATGTGCTGAGAACAGATTCCAATACATTCTTCATAGCATCACTCAGCAGATTAGTAGGGTTTAATATAGCCGTATCTGTTGCATAACTCTTGAATGCATTCTCCAGTTCACTTACAAACTGGGTAAGGTCTTCGATATCTGGTGTTTCAGCACCTGTGATTTCTGCTATGAACTTAAAGTTGTTGTAGTAGACCACTCGAACAGTGTCAAGTTTATCAAAACCTGTTGCGAAATCCAATCCAGTCACAAAGGTTGCAATGTGGATTAAGTTACCTTTGAAAACACCAATCTCTTGAGTTGACTTACCAGCCGCAATTGCCTTCGCTTCGATCTTGTTCCAGACTGGGCCAAGCAACATTGGAAGATACGGCGCATCTTCATTCAACTCATCAAGAGCGGCCAATACTGTATTCCAGTTGTTAGTAGCCACTAACTTAGCTTTTAGAGAGTCTAATCGTGCTTCCAACGCAGCAGCATTAGCTGGGAGTGACTCAGTAGCAGATGCTTGCTGAATTTGGAAAGCCCCCAATATTCCTTTCTGGGATAAAGGAATCCCTGCAAATCCTCCAGCTAATAAACTAGTAGCCAGGGTGGTTGCTGCGACTTTTTTCATCAATTTCATAGTCTCACCTCTTAAGTAAATTTTGTCGTTTAATATTATTTAGGTCCTAAAATCATTACTTATGTACTAGACTCACAAAAGTTTACCATCATTAATTGCATAAATCAATATAAAGCTTGGTAGACTTCCCAAATTTTGTGCATTACCAGAACTTATACCATTTTTTATTACTAGGTACTGGTTCCCGCATCTGAACAAGTTGGTTAGAGACTATAAGTTCTGCGTTTGATCTGAAATAGTCTGCTGTGTCATATCCCAATGTTCTCTCTATAGACGCGTAAGCTTGCTGCAAATCAAAACCTCTATGCACCATGTGATGCGCGTCCGTAGAGACAAAATGAACTAAATTCCTCTTGCAGAGTTGCAAGGTGAGCTGTTGGACTTTGGACCCAAACACGCCATTGATAGAATGGCTGGTTATTTGGGACAATGCACCGGCTTCAATTAGTTGGAATAAAAGATCAGGGTTATGAGCGATCATCGCATTTCTCTCCGGGTGTGCAATGATAGGCTGGATTTTATGAAGGGAGAGTTCGTAGAAGAAATCAAACGTCTCTTCGGGGATGCTGCCTGACGGAAATTCAATGAGCATGTAGGAAGAATCATGTAAACATAAAAGATCGCCTTTCTCCCAATCCTCGAGTAGGCGTTGTGTTAATCGTACCTCCTGTCCGTAAAGGACTTTCAATGAAATGTTCTTCATGTGCAGCTCATTATTCAATTTGCTTACCAGAGCTTTGACTTCCTTCGCAGGATTATCATATCTGCCATTTGCATGATGTGGAGTTGCAATAATGGTATGGATCCCATTCTCTACTGCCGCTCGAGCCAGCTGCAAAGAATCTTCCATCGTATCGGCTCCGTCATCTATACCCGGAAGAATATGTGTATGTATGTCGATCATGGTGGGTTCGTCTCCAACATCTATTATATAGGACTTAAGGGTAACTATTCTGTGTATTTTCTCACAAAACACAGCAAATAGGTCGAAATAGCTATATGGAGCCATTAAGTATAGTAAGTCATTAGGATATATATCGGAAATGCATTACGATTTTATAACAATAAATTCACTTGTAATAATTGGAACCCATTTTCACACCATACAAAATACCCCTTAGATAAAGCACATTGAGGGAAGTAATCTCAATAGCTATTCTAAGAGGTACGTAAAAATGTAAATATACTACTTATACATAATCAAGCTTATTAATTAACCCTTGTTCATACATTTCCTCAGCACTCTTATCCGCAGGCTTGGCAACAGCAAGTATACTATAGAAACAAAATCTACCTTAGTTTAACAAATAATAATAAATAAAACATCGTTATTGGCAGTACCACTTGAATAGAAGAGTAGTATTAATTTCCCATTATGAGTAAATTCCAATTAAAGTTGAGTTTTAAGCCTCTCCAACTTAGCCTTCACCTTCTCGAGCTCCGGATGTTCCTGCACAATTTGTTCATAGCGCTTAATAGCCTCCCCTTGTTTGCCTGATAAACGAGTCAAGTCCGCCAGGGCAAGATCCGCTTTCCAACTTAAAATATTTCGGTCAGCTGTGACGGTGCCACGATAAGTTTGGAAGGCTTCTTTGGATTGATTCAGATTCTTTTCTGCATTCTGCAGTAACAGCACTGCCTTTCTCATCTGAACTTGTGCCAAATGATACATAGCATCCGGGTAGTTAGGTTCCACTTCCAGGGTTCGAAGGCATACCTTTTCTGCTTGGTCGAAATCTTGTTTGCTCATGTAAATTCGGTGCAGATACATCAGAATGTCAGCAAGCCGGCCGAATTGCGGAGTCTTCTCTGCTGCACGTTCTGCTTCAAGAAAAATATGTTGAGCCTTGTCGATATCACCTGTCCCCAATGTTTCTCGACCGTAATACAACAGCCAGCCAGGGTTGTCTGGCTCTTCCGCAACCATTTGCTCGAGGAGGTTGAGATTGCGGCTCAGCTTGTCCTTTTGCTGTATAATATGAGGCTCATATCCATCGTGATGCAAGCGAATCCGTACAGACTGTCGGAAAGCCCCGCCCTCGTACATATTCTTACCCTCAACGACTACTTGCTCATGTACTCGTCCATAATAATGGAGCCCCCGATTAAGCGGGAACATACGCGGCATAGAATAATCCCGTGACTCTCGACCACTCATATAATTAACCTGACATACATTGAGGATGGTTGGGAGTTCGGTTGAATGAAATAGAGCAGCAGCCTCTCGCACAGCGGCAACATCCTCTACGAATAGCCACTCATCGGCATCCACCCATAGAACCCAATCATTGGTGATGTGAGGAAGCCCTTTGTTACGTTTTCCAGCAAAATCATTATTCAAATCAACATTACGGATCAACTTAACCTTAGGCAAATGTTCGATTAGCTCAATTGTACCGTCTGATGAATCGGAATCTACTAGTACTATAATTTCATCAACAGCGTCTACTAAGCTATTAACACAGCGTACTATACACCTTGCTTCATTGCGCGCAATAATGGCAGCAGACACTGTGACAGGAGGTAATGTTAGTAGCTTGTCAACCGCCTGGCGAACTGGGCCATCCTTTCTATTCTTGAGAGCTTTCTCGACGGCACCCGTCCAGATTGCTTGCGGATCGAGCAGCCAACCACGGTCTAATGCACGTCGCGCTTGACCTGCGTAACCCTGATGCAGAAGCGCTTCACCCAAGTACACCCATGCTTGAGCGTGGAGTGGATTAGCACGTATGAATTCGATGGCTTGCTCCTCCGCTTGCTTGAATAGACTGGATTCTAATAAACTTCGAAGACTATTTATAGGCGTTGTGGTTTTCGTGGTTAAGGCGGATTCTTTGATTTGGTCCATAGGTTCGCACCTGCTTCTGAGAGATGAAGGAAAAAAGAAGGCCAACATGTGTGTTGGCCTATAGTTGTGTAATTTGATTATAACCTGCCTTGGGCTACTTACACACTCTAATGATTAAAGTGTTTTCTGGGTCCTCCTAAAAAGGAAACGATGAAGCCGCCATTACAAAGGAGTCATCGGAATCGTTACACGTATTACTAATCTTCTTGTGATCATCGCTTGATCTGTTAATACAATAGCCATGCTGCCTGAACCAGGGGCCGGAATATGTTCATACTGTTGATAAGCATAGGCTGTAAGGTATAACACCTTATCCGGAGTGAGCTCTGCTGTTCTGCTCTCAGACTCCCAATCGTTCGTAATCGATTTAATTAACCCATACTCGTCGTTGTATACGGATGCTGTAACTGTACCTGTCATTCCTACCGTATAACCTGACAAGTTAAGTGTGACTGTTCTTGCTGCATGAGCAGGCCATTCAGGAAAGAAGACATATTCCGTTACTGGTATGGTCACACCGACTTTAACATATTTAGTTGATAAACCGTCCGATAGGGTAACTACTATAGTCTCTGAGCCATCAAGCGCATCTTCGTACGCGGTAAGTTTTAACACAGATCCTTCCAGTGAGACTGATTGAATTAATGAGCGTTCATTGTAGACGTTAGCGGTTACTGTTCCTGTGAACCCTGTCATATAACTGGATACATTTAATGACGCAGTCGATGCTCCTGGTAAGAACATCACACTCTCATCATCAGGAATTTGAATGTAAATCATGATATTCTTGAAATCTAAACCATTAAACAAGGTGAAAGTCGCATATTCACTACCACCCGCATTGTCTTCAAATGGCGTTAAGATTAAAGTAGTACCTATTAATAGGTTAGATTCAATTAATGAGGACGAACTGTTTATTACCGCAATTGACCCAGAAAGCAAGCCGGCTATGTTTACAGAAGCTGTCTGCTGCCCTTTTGCGAAATTCACAATCTTATCGACAACATTTACATTAACATACTCATACTCCTCGCCATTTTCCAATCCATCCGAAGCAAACAATTCAATAGATGAAAAGCCGACTTCTGCAGCGGTTATTGGAATAATCTCTCCGGTCTGGTTGCCTATAGTAAAATGGGGTGAATCATACGTGTATGCTCCAAATTCCGTAATGCTGTCACCGTCTGGATCTTCGAATAGTTCCGATGCGATCAAGGATATGGTTGCTCCATTTTCCATTATGATCGGGTCTGTAGGTCCCTTGTATTGAGGTGCCTGATTCGTTCTGATGAAGATCACAGACTCTGCAACATCTCCGAATTCATTCCTGGCTTCTACTGTAACACTGGAGTTGATCGGCTCTGAAGAGGAAATATACAAATAAGTACCTTCATACTGATATCCATTCGAAAACCACCCACCGTTCAAATAATCGTAATTCGTATCAATAAGCGGCCCCGCTGATTTAATCCTATATTCGACAGCTCCTGTAAAAATTGAATTCAAGTTAATATCAGTGCTGTAGATGCCCTCGTCAAACACATCCACCATGTACTGGAGATCCATACTTGTCGTCAGAATACCTGAGGTGACATTGAATTCATCCTTGATCATGGCGCCATGTCCATCGTAAACGGCCAAGGTCACTGTTGACTTACCATTAGATAACCCTTGCAGTGTTAGGACGGAGCTAGCCACAGTAGCATTTATTGTATTGTTATTTTTTGATACTAGAATGGACCAATCCTGCGTCGGGCCTAGATCAAAATGATCGGCCAGCGAAAGAGGTTCAGGCCAATGTACAGGATTAACTGAAATATATTTATCCGGTATTGGATTAGGCAGGACAGTCGCCAATATAGTATGGCTGACCCATGTGGTTCCATGGTCATCACTGGCTCGTACTGGAATCTCATGGATATAGCTGCCTGAAGAAGCGGATGCTTGCAGTACTAATTGGCCGTTTACTAACGATACGGTCGGCAATTCGTATGAACCGCTCGACAGAGCGGAGAAAACCAGTTCATCCCCATCCGCATCTGTAAATATTTCGTTCAGGTTTATGCTGGCACTTTGGTACGATCTGAGATTTATGACCCCGTCATTGTTTATCCCGACCTGGTAATCCGACTTAACTGCAGGTAAAGAATTATTAACCACATTCCATGTAAATTCGTCAGTTACAAAGGCACCAGAAGTATCGGTTGCTGTAACCTGTATCGTGTGCAGACCCAGGTAGCCGCTTGATGGTGTTACACTGAACGTTCGGGATCCCTCGTCGTAGTCTATCCAATTGGGTTTAACCACTGTATAAGTCAGCGTATCCCCAGGGTCGACATCCTGAAAAGTATTAATAGGTATGGTAAAAGCAAACGGTACCCACGTCTTCAGAGTTCGATCAGCAATCGGATTATGGATCATTGGCGGGTCGTTTACCGCATTGACCGTCAGGGTGAAGCTTGCCTTTATACTGGCTCCTAGTTGATCAGTTGCTGTTACTTTTACTGTAGATATACCGTCATTCCCATTTAAAGGAGTTCCACTGAAATGCAGGGTCTCAGCATTAAAAGATAACCAGCCCGGCTTCTCAGCCGTATAAGTCAAGGTGGGAGAATCTGCATCTGCGAATGTGTTGAAAGGCACCTGGAAGCTGAATGGCGTGTCTTCTGACGCGATTTGATTGGCTATCGGATTCGCCACTGTTGGCGCATCATTCACTGCGTTAACCGTCAGCATGAAACTGGCTGTCACATACGCACCAAAGGAATCGGTTGCCGTTACTTCTACAGTAGATATACCATCATTACCGTTAAGAGGTGTACCACTGAAAGATAATGTCTCCGCATCAAAGAATAGCCAATCCGGCTTCACAGCCGTATAAATCAGATCTGAGGAATCGATATCAGCAAACGTATTTAAAGGCACTTGAAAACTAAACGGTGTGTCTTCTGTAGCGATTTGATTGGCTATCGGATTAGCCACTATTGGCGCATCGTTCACAGCGATAACCGTTAATAGAAAGCTAGCTGTCGCACTTTCACCATGAGAGTCGGTTGCAGTGATTTCAACAGTTGAACTGCCATCTTGCCCATTCAAAGGTGTCCCACTAAAAGTCAGTGCAGCAGCATTAAAGGATAGCCAACTCGGTTTCACCGCGGTGTAGGTCAAACTTGTCGAATCCACATCAGAAAATGTGTCGATAGGCACCACCAAGGTGAATGTAACCCCTTCGGAAGCGATTTGATCTGGGATAGGATTCACTACTGTCGGCGCATTATTCACCGCATGGACTGTCAGGTTAAACCCAACGGAGGCACTGGCTAATCCGCTATCCGTCGCAGTTACAAGGATGGTAATCGCGCCATCTTGACCATTAAGAGGCGTTCCGCTGAACGTGCGTGTTTCAGGATCAAACGTTAACCAACTTGGTAAGGCACTTCCGTCGATTTTTGTAGCCACGTAAGTCAGGCTGTCTCCGACATCAGGATCCGCGAAGGTGGTCGAAGGCACTTCGAAGGTGAAAGGTACGTCTTCTGTAGCAACTTGATTTGCTATTGAATTCGCAACAAATGGTGCATCGTTCACCGAATGGACTGTTAGTGCAAACTCTGCAGTTGCGGTAGCTAATGCTGTATCCGTCGCTGTAACTCTTATAGTGATCGTACCCTTTTGACCATTCAACGGTGTCCCGCTGAACGTGCGAGTTGTAGCATTAAACGTTAACCAGCTAGGTAGTGCACCGCCGTCTAACATAGTTGCCATATAGGTCAGGCTGTCTCCGGCATCGATGTCCTCGAAGGTGTTAGCTGCAATCTGATACTGAAATAACACGTCCTCTGTTGCAAATTGATCAGGAATCAGCAACTCTACCGTAGGAGCATCGTTCACAGCTAAGATTACAATCGCGAAATCCACATATCCGCTAGCATTAAACAAGTCCGTAGCCGTAACTCGAATGGTGACACTCTCTACACTATTGCCTGGTGTTCCTGTGAATGTGAGATCATTGTCATGATTAAAACTAAGCCAGCTCGGGAGTGGATCTCCGTTCTGCAGGGTCGCTGTATACGTTAAGGCTTCAAGGCCATCATCTGTAAAAGTATCTGCAGGTAACACAAAAGTGAAGAGCTCATCCTCTGTTGCATATTGAGTCATGGTGGGATTTGTAAGCTTCGGCAACCCATTTACATGAATGGTGAATTCATTATAGGATTCTAAGCCCTGTGAATCTGTAGCTATGACCTTGATCATAGTATCGCCAGCATGGCTTGAACCTGGCGTTCCTGAGAAAGTGCGTGTTCCAGATGTGAAAATGAGCCAGCCAGGAAGCGGACTGCCATCCGCCAGGGTCGCGGTATAAGACAAGCTGTCTCCTGCATCAATGTCCATGAAGGTAGTGGCAGGGACTTGGAAGCTGAAGAAGACTCCTTCTGTCGCCGATTGATTGGCAATTTCGTTCGCCACTGTTGGGGCATCATTCACGGGTGTGACTGTTACGCTGATCGTAACTGGCACGGTTTCTCCATTGCCATCACTGGCAGTAATGGTGAAGGTGTCCGAGCCATTGTAGTTCGCGTTCGGGCTGTAACTGTACATGCCTGTCGCGGCATCGGTAATCGTCACGATGCCGTTCGCCGCTTGCTGCGAGACGCTGTAGGTCAGTGCATCTCCGTCTACATCTGCAACGGTGGTGATTTGACCGATTAGCGTGTCGTTCTCCGCAACCGTCACTGGAGAAGCATCTGTTGCAGTTGGCGCATCGTTCAGTGGTGTAATCGTCACACTGACTGGAACTGGCACGATTCCCCCATGACCATCGCTAGCGCTAATGGTGAACGAGTCAGGACCGTTGTAATTCTGGTTCGGGCTGTAGCTATATGCGCCAGTCGCAGTATTGGTTATCGTTACGATGCCATTCGTTGCTTGCTGTGTCGCGCTGTATGAAAGGACATCACCATCTACATCGGTGACGGTGGTTATTTGTCCTGTTAACATGCCGTCCTCTGTAACTGTCTCTGGATTAGCATCCGTTGCGGTTGGTGCATCGTTAACCGCATGGACAGTAAGGATAAAGCTAGCCCACGCACTGATTGATCCGCTATCTGTCGCAGTGACACGTATCGCAATCGTGCCATCGTGACCGTTAAGAGGGATTCCGCTGAACGTATGGTTTTCTGGATTGAAGGTCATCCAACTTGGTAGATCACTGCCGTCAACCTTAGTTGCCGTGTAAATGATGCTGTCTTCGGCATCAATATCCGTGAAGGTATTTGAAGGCACCTCAAAATTGAAAGGAACATCCTCCGTAGCTACTTGATTGGCTATTGGATTTGCGACAATTGGTGCATCATTTACCGCATGGACGGTCAGATTAAAGCTCACCGAGGCGTTGGCTGTTCCGCTATCTGTCGCAGTTACTCGGATCGCGATTATGCCATCTTGACCGTTCACTGGTGTTCCACTGAACGTGCGGTCCGAAGCATTAAACGTTAACCAACTTGGTAAGGCACTGCCGTCAACCTTTGTTGTGGTATAGACCAAGCTGTCGTCGGCATCGATATCCGAAAAGGTATTAGCAGGGACTTGGAAGCTAAAAAGAACATCCTCTGTCGCAACCTGATTCGTAATTGCATTCGCAACTTCAGGCGCGTCATTCGCAGGATGAACTGTCAAGTTAAAGTCGGACGCAGCACTGGCCGATCCGCTATCTATCGCAGTTACTCGGATCGTTATCGTGCCATCTTGACCGTTCAAAGGTATTCCACTGAATGTGCGGGTTGCAGCATCAAACGTCAACCAGCTTGGTATTGCACTGCCGTCAACCTTTGTAGCTGTGTACGTTAAACTATCCCCGGCATCAATATCCGCAAAGGTGGTCGAAGGAACTTCAAAGGTGAAAGGAACATCTTCAATAGCGACTAGATCGACTATCTGATTTGCAACTACTGGAGCATCATTCGCAGCATGGACTGTGAGGGTAAAGTCTTCCGTTGCACTGGCTGATCCGCTATCTGTCGCGATTACACGAATCGCGATCGTGCCATCGTTTCCATTCAGTGGTGTGCCACTAAATGTTCGTTCTGCTGCATCAAACGTCAACCAACTCGGTAAGGCACTGCCGTCAACCGTATAGACCAAGCCGTCGCCGGGATCGATATCCACAAAGGTATTAGCAGGGACTTGGAAGCTGAAGAGCACATCCTCTGTCGCGAATTGATTTGCAATTGCATTCGCCACCGTAGGCGCGTCATTCGCAGCATGGACTGTCAACTCAAAGTCGGACAAGGCACTGGCTAATCCGCTATCTATCGCAGTTACTCGGATGGCGATCGTGCCATCGTTTCCATTCAACGGTGTTCCGCTAAATGTTCGTTCTGCTGCATCGAACGTCAACCAGCTCGGTAAGGCACTGCCGTCAATCTTTGTAGCCTTGTACGTTAAACTGTCGCCAGCATCGATGTCAGCGAAAGTATTCGCAGGGACTTGGAAGCTAAAGAGCACATCCTCTGTCGCATTTTGATTTGCAATTGCATTCGCCACCGTGGGCGCGTCATTCGCAGCATGGACTGTCAATTCAAAGTCCGACAAGGCACTGGCCGATCCGCTATCTGTCGCAATTACTCGGATGGCGATCGTGCCATCGTTTCCATTCAACGGTGTGCCACTAAATGTGCGGTCTGTCGCATTAAACGTCAACCAACTCGGTAATGCACTGCCGTCAACCTTTGTTGCGGTATAGACCAAGCTGTCTCCTGCGTCGATATCCGCGAAAGTATTCACAGGGACTTGGAAGCTGAAGCTTACATCTTCTGTGGCAGATTGATCTGCAATTGCATTCGCCACCGTAGGCCCGTCATTAGCAGCATGGACTGTCAATTCAAAGTCGGACGCGGCACTGGCTGATCCGCTATCTGTCGCAGTTACTCGGATCGCGATCGTGCCATCGTTTCCATTCAACGGTGTCCCACTAAATGTTCGTTCTGCTGCATCGAACGTCAACCAGCTCGGTAAGGCACTGCCGTCACTCTCTGTAGCCTTGTACGTTAAGCTGTCGCCAGCATCGATGTCAGCGAAAGTATTCGCAGGGACTTGGAAGCTAAAGAGCACATCCTCTGTCGCATTTTG
>FWWL01004898.1_pt1 | contig 21809 bp, 21 predicted proteins | sample 2228331 | NCBI WGS metagenome assembly FWWL01 (sample SAMEA103939775, study PRJEB20133) | metagenome | reverse complement strand
CTTTGTAAAACCTTAATACCTACCCTATGATGATGCTTTGTAGGAACAGCACATATCACTGCATCAACATTATCTATAAGTTCTTCCTCATTCTCAAATGCCTTTACTTTATATATACTTGCAATCCTATGCTTTCTCTCCTCATCAATATCATAAACACCTACAAAATGGACATTTTTTATCTCTGTTAAAATTCTTGCATGTAAAGAACCTAAATAACCCACACCAATTATTCCAACTCTAACTTTATCTATCAACATCTCCAAAAACAGGATCTAAACTTCCAAGTATTGCTATTACATCAGGGATTCTAACACCCTTAACAAGATATGAAAGGGCTGAAAGATTTGAAAATGATGGGGAGCGCAATTTCAATCTATATGGCTTTGCAGTATTATCCGAAACAATAAATGCACCCATTTCTCCTCTTGGAGATTCAACTTTCCCATAAACTTCGACATTTTCAGGAGGTTTGAAGGCTATAGGAGCTTTGATCGGCGGTCTTGAAGCAATAGGACCACTTGGAATACCATCTAGCACTTGTCTTATAATTTTAGCACTCTCAACAACCTCAAGTCCTCTCACCACCCATCTACTATAACAATCACAACCATTTTGTGTTATTATATTAAATTGAAGTTCAGGATATGCATCGTATGGTTCTGCTTTTCTCACATCATAACCTACACCACTACCCCTTAAAACTGGTCCAGTGCAACAATAGGATTTGGCAATATCAGGAGGTAGGATGCCAACTCCAATTGTTCTTGCCCTAAATGTAGGATTCTTTTCAACCATTGGTATTAGCTCATCGTATATGAACTTTTCAGATAACTCACAAAACTTTTTAGCCTTATTTACCCATTCAGGTGATGGAATATCGTATCTAACACCACCAATTTGAACCGCATTCAAATGAAATCTTGTCCCTGTGAATTCCTCCATCAATCCAAGCCCAAATTCCCTAATCCTAAAAGCCCTCATAAATACAGTTGTCCCACCACCAAGTGCTCCACCCAAATCAAGTCCATATGTTCCAATTGCTATCATATGTGATGTAATCCTTGAAATTTCTGCAAGTAATGTTCTAATATATTTCGCTCTTTTGGGAACTTCTACATTCCCTACTTTTTCAAGTGCCAAAATAAAGCATAATGCATTACTAATTGGTGATAAATAATCATTTCTTTCAAGGATAGGAGGAATTTGAACATAGTGAAGGCTTTCAGATAGCTTTTCAACTCCCCTATGTAAAAATCCAATATCGGGCTTGCAATCCACTACATTCTCACCTGAAATTGTTAAAATCAATCTTAATACACCATGTGTAGAGGGATGCTGAGGACCCATATTTAAAATTAACTTATCACCTTCAAAAGATTCAACCTCAAATCCCATAGAAAGATTTGTCATAATGAAAGTTTAAAGTTAACAGATAGGCACTTTGCCTTCTATTATTTCTTTCCAAAGGTTTAACATTTCATCTAAATGCTTTTTAGAAATTCTTTCAATTTCCTTTCCTAAAATCTTTAGATTATTATTTTTCATTCTAACTTTGATATCTAAAACCTGTGGTTCATTTATAGGTTTTCCAATTTGACTTACTATATAAACATAAGTTTCCTTTACTTCTTCAAATGAACTTACAATTTCACTTGCTATTCTGTTTGCAGTTATATTATAAAGCTTCCCTACATGGCTGATTGGATTTTTGCCTGCTGGAGCTTCAAGCGACATTGGTCTATACGGAGTTATTAAACCATTTATTCTATTACCCCTTCCAACTTGTCCATCATCACCTGCTTCTGCACTTGTTCCTGTCACTGTAATATAAGCTACTTCCTTTTCAACCATATCAGCAGTATTTATAAAAACCTCAACTTCACCATTCACCAAATTTGATATTTCCTCCAATACAAGCCTTTTTAAATTTTCCTTCTTTTGTAAATAATCATTAATATCAAGAATATACTTGTCCACAAATGCAAGTGCAATTGTAATTCTAATTTTATCCTTTATTCTAACACCCATAACCTTAATATCCTCACCTATAAATTGATATTCTTTTCTTAAATTAAAAAGGAAATTTTCGGTTTTATAGACTACACTTTCAAGCTTTGAAAGTGGAGCATAGCCTACACCAAAAGAAGTATCATTTGATTTAGGAAGAAGATTATTCTCAAAACTCTTTTCAAAAAGTTCAACTAAGTCAATACTACCAGGTCGTATTTTAAGGCTTAACTTAACATGTTTATCAATATCTAAATGATTAAAATTTTCAGTTATAAACTTCTTTGTCCCCATAAAATAAAGCTCTTCAATTGGAATTTTTTCACCCTTTATATTTAAAACCGCTCTTCCTACAACCTTAATTTCAATTGGTTCTAATAGTTCTCCCCCTCCAAATCTTGGAATAGATTTCCCACCAATCAAAACAGCTTTATCCAAATTGTGATGATAGATCCTACCAAATTTTTCATAGTAATACTTTGATAATTCTATACTAAATTTCTCAGCAATGTTATCACATATCGTATCAGGATGACCAATACCCTTTCTTTCAACAATTTCAACATCCTCATCCTCAACACATGGAACATTAAGAGGATTTATTCTAATCATCTTTTACCTCCCCTTAAATCTTGAAAATCCACTTTTGGTGCTTCTCTCTCAATTTTCGGTGCTTCAAAGTAAAATTCCTCTCTAAAACCAAATAAATTCGCTAAAAAATTATTTGGAAATCGCTTTATAAATGTATTATAATCCCTTACTAATTCATTATACCTTCTTCTCTCAACAGCAATTCTATTTTCTGTTCCAGAGAGTTCATCCATAAGTTTTAAAAAGCTTTCCGATGACCTCAATTGTGGATAATTTTCTACTATTACTAATAATCTTGAAAGAAGACCTTCAATTTCATTTGCAGATTTTATTTTATCCTCATTTGTAATTGCAGAACCATATCTTGTTCTAGCCTCAGCAATTTTTAGAAATATCTCTTGTTCTTGAATTGCAACACCCTTAACACTTGATATGAGATTAGGTATTAGGTCATATCTTCGCTTTAATACTACATCAATCTGGGAGAATTGATTTCTTACAGATTCTCTTTTAGTAATGACATTATTGTAGAATGAAATGAATGTGAAAATTACGAATAGTGCAATTATAAACAGAAAAACAAGTAAGGGAACAACAACTCTCATGATTTTTGAAAGTTTAAAGGATACATTTTTTCTTATTAAAAAGGCTTGTTTTTATTTCTGTTTAGAAATCGTTAACTTACTATTAAATAATTTAAATATGCAAGTTTTTAAAATGATATTTGACCTTCTCATAACACCTATATGTCCGATATGTGAAAGAAGATATGCAAGTAGTATATGCTGTGAAGAATGCTTTATTGAGCTTGATAGATATTTTAATGATACTGATATAATAAAGAGTCTTGGTGTTGCAAAAGCAATTGCTATATTCTATTATTCAGATAGTGTTAAAAAGCTTATACATTGTTTTAAATATGATGGATTTAAGAAAATTGGAAAGTTTTTTGTTGAACTGCTTGCTAATAAAATTGAAACAAGAAAGGATTTATTTAGAAAAGATGCAATAATTGTTCCAATACCAACAAGCAAAGCAAAAATTAGAGAAAGAGGATTTGACCATACACATTTCCTAGCATATGAACTCTCAAAATTAACAAAATTAGAATATAAAAAATTGCTATTCCGCACAAGATATACTATAAGTCAAACAAAAGCAAAGGACAGATGGGAAAATATTGATAAAACCTTTATAGGTCTAAATTTAGAAGAATACAAAAACAAACAGATTATACTACTTGACGATGTAATTACAACGGGCGCTACAATGCTAAGTGCAATAAAGGTTTTAGATGATCTTGGTTATAGGAATATAATTTGTTTAAGTATTGCATTCAAATTTTAAAATCATCAGCTTTAAAATTTTGAGACCATGCGATATGCAATAATTAATATTTCTGGGACACAAGAGAAAGTTGAAGAAGGTAAAGAAATATTAGTGAATAGAGTAAAAGCTAATGAAGGTGATACAATTGAAATAAGGGATGTTATTTTCCTAAGGGATGGTGATAACATTATGATTGGAAAGCCAAAATTAGATGGTGCTAAGGTAATAGCAAGAGTTTTAAGTCATCTAAAAGGTCCAAAAATACTTGTATTTAAATACAAAAGGAAGAATAATTATAGAAAAAGAAGAGGTCATAGGCAATATCTCACTAAGCTTTTGATTGAAAGGATTGAGTTTTAAGTAATTAACTCAAGGTAGTATTCTCTAAGAAGGACCCAGACACATAATCAAGGATAATTAGTCCAACTGCTTTACAGAAATCTCCAAAGTTATCCTTTAAAATTTTCGCATGTTTAGAAAATGGATAATAATATGTCATTCGATTATGCTTGTAAAGTGTGCTTCATTCTCAACCTATCAAACTGCTGAAACACTAAAACCAGATGAAAAGCAAATAGGGTTTGGATTTGGAATGTTAAATCATCTTGGTGAATCTTTTGATAGCTCTGATGATATACTTGTAATACCCCCAATAATACCTAGCGGTGATATTTTTGCAAGATTTGGCATTGTGGAAAATTTTGATGCAGGAATAAAGATAACCATTCCTCTTGCAGCTCTCATAGATGTTAAATTTCAAGTTTTACCTAATGAAATCCTAGCAGTCGCTCCATCCCTAGGTTTTGGTTTTTCTCTAATCACATTTAACTATCATGCAAATTTATTTATATCAAAGCGATCAGAATCTTTAACATTTTACTTCGTTCCTAAATATATATATGGACACAGTTTAGATTATAAAAACTGGATGCATATATATGGTATAGGTAGTGGCATTTTCATTGGAAGGGAAGCAGGAGTATGGTTAGACTTAAACTTTTTAAATTCAATTACCTACACTGGGTCATCGGCAGAAAATGGTATTATTACAAATTTGGGAATTGGGGTAAGCTTTACATTTAAATAAAAAACTAAGCAAAATATGAAGGAAGAGACTTTATATGTAATCCAAAGGAAAGATGAAATTTATGGACTTGTAAATATTCCAATTTATCTAAGCTCAACATTTAGGCAAATTGAACCTGCAAAACCTATTAAATATGAATATGCAAGAACTCAAAATCCTACAAGGGAAATAATGGAAGAAGTAATTGCAAAAATTGAAGATGGAAATTATGGATTTTTGTTTTCATCAGGTATGTCTGCAATTGATACAATATTATCACTATTGAAGAGTGGAGATCATGTCTTGGCGGATATTGATTTGTATGGTGGGACATATAGGATACTTGAAAAATTATATAGGAAATTTTCAATTGAGGTTGATTATGTAGATTTTACAAATATAGAGCTTGTTAAAAAATCAATAAAATCCAATACAAAAATGCTAATTGTAGAAACCATATCAAATCCACTATTAAGAACAGCAAATTTAGAAGAAATTTCAAAAATAAAGGGAAATGCATTATTAGTTGTAGATAATACATTTGCAACACCTTATTATTCTAAACCATTAAACTATGGTGCAGATATTGTAATTCATTCAATTACAAAATATCTTTCGGGTCATTCAGATATTGTGATGGGAGCAATCATTGTGAAAGATAAACATATTGCAGATGAAATTAGATTTTATCAAAATGCAAAAGGTGGAGTTCCATCTCCATTCGATCTATTTTTACTTTCAAGAGGACTTAAAACATTACATATTAGAATGGAAAGACATACTGAAAATGCTAAAAAAATTGTAGAATTTTTAAGGAAGAATGAAAACATTGAAGAGGTTATCTATCCTGGCTATTCTGGAATGGTAAGTTTTAGAATCAAAAAGGATGTATTTGAATTTGTGAGGAAATTAAAAATTATAACACTTGGTGAAAGTCTTGGAGGTGTTGAAAGTTTATTAAATGTTCCATATTATATGACACATGCAAGTATTCCAGAAGAGGAAAGAATTAAAAGAGGCATTACAAAAAATTTGATCAGACTTTCAGTTGGAATTGAAAACGTAGAAGATTTAATAGAGGATTTAAATTTTGCTTTATCCTTTAAAATTTTTGAAAAGTGAAAAAAATTTTTGTTCTTTTTGTTATTCTAATCAATTTAAATGCAATAGTTCTTTCAAGTTTCCACAATCATATACACCACTCAAAATTTGAAAATTGTTTAATTTTAAATTATCAAAATAATGCTCCTGAACTCAAAGATATTAAAATTGAAATAGAAAAGCCAAAAGTAATTTTTGAAATTTTATATATTAAGCAGAACATCCTTTTAATTTCATACAACTTCACAATACCTCAAATTCGCTCACCTCCATCCATTTAATCTCACATTATATCTTTTGTTCTTTAAAATAAAAAAGAAGGTTTAAAAATGATAGGTTTAATTATAAGCTTTGAAAGTTTAAAAGTATGTGTATATGATAAAAGAACAAATGAACCACTTGAAGCAGTTGAGCTTTACACACCCTTAACATTCACATTTACTGACCATAATGGATGTGCATTTATAAAGATAAGAGAAAATGATAGTTTAATCATTTATAGAGTTGGATATAAAACCTTAACTTTAAAGGGTAAAATTGAAGATAAAATTTATCTTGAAAGTGAAGGCATTAGCCTTAAAACAGTAGAAGTAATATCAAAATCAGTAAGGATAAATGAAATTAAAGATAAAAGAAATGAGCTTGAAAATACAAGCTTTGGAATTGCTATAAACAAACCAATTATTTCAGGTTTTAACAGAGATAAATATAATATCATTATAGATGGAGCATTTTTAAATGATCAGAGTGATTACTTAGATCATCCAATTGTAGTGGATTTTGATTTAGTAGATAAACTATCTATTTTAAATGTTCAAAATAATGCAATACTTGGACTAAATTCAATAGCAGGCGGTATCGACTTAAAATTATTTGATATTTCAAATAATAATTTTTCAGTATTTTTAGATTATCTATCGTTAAACAATAGATTTTCAATTGGATTAAAAAATTCAAGAATTTATAATAATTTTGGATATAAGTTTGGCATTAAAGGTTCAATTAGCTCTGACTATTTAAATCCAAAAATTGAAAACACTTCTGATAGCTCTCTCTATACAATCTTCTCAATTAAATATAATGATTTTAAGATTGGTAACTATCTTAGCTTCATAAATTATGGTGTTCCAAATTCTGATTCAAGAGCAAGTAATATATTCACAAATCCAAGAATAACTTATAAGAATTTAATATTTGATGTTCAATATTCATCACAAAAAGAATTTGGTCATGAGCATATTAATATTCTTCATACAGAACCTTCTACTATTTTAGAACTCTTGACATTTCAAGCCATTTATAATGCAAACAATTTATATCTAAATTTGACATCTAACAATTTTAAAGGTAAGGGTGAAGAGAATATCAATTATAATAGAACACTACTTACAATCCTATACTCAAAAAGTTTCAAAAGCTTATTTAATTATGCAATATCTTTAATACCAAATTACTCAAACTTTGATAATAGATTTAAGCTTGGATTTACTTTCCTTCTAGAAAAATCCATAAATGATTTTAGCCTTTCATTCTCACAATCAACACAGCAACCTTCACTTCAACAATTAACATTTACAGGTATTCACGAAAGTGCTAATAGATACGAAATTGTAAACAAAAATTTAAAAGATGAATACTCATTTAATTTCTCGATAAATTATAAACATTCAACAAATTACTTATCAATTTCAATAAATCCAATGATAAACTACATCAAAGACTTTATCTTATTAACAAAATTAGATACAACAATTGAAAATTTGCCTGCCTATACATTTGAAAATAATGATATTTACATTTTAAGTTTAAATTCAAGAGTTTCATTTGTCTTCTCAAAGGATCTAAATGCCAATTTAGAATTAAATTATTTAAAACCTCAATTTGAAATACCATTTTGTTCAAAGCCACAAATTAGAACAAATCTAAATTATAAATTCATTTCAGCTTATTATAAGGCAATATTCTCGGATAAAAATTATTCAATTCTCTCAATTGGATTAAACTATTCAATAAGACAATTGGAATTCAAGATATTATTAGATAATGTATTTAATGAATCTTACATTGAACCTACAAATCCATTTTTAACACAAGGTCCTTATAGGAATTTTTCAATTTCAATTAGACTAAACTATTGATTAGTAGTTTGGTATTATTCTATCCAAGCCTTTGCAATATCTAACATCCATTTTTGCTTAATTTTACTATAATAGCCAAGAGCCTTATCTTTATTATTTAAATACTTTGAACAGATATAGACAGCAAATAATAATGATTTCTGAGTTAATTCATCATCTCTACTTTGCTCTATAATTTTATCTAATGTTTCAAGTGCTAAATCTGGTTTATTCAGATCTAAAAAGAAAACTTCTGCAAGTCTATAAAGTTTATTTAAATCACTCTCATCTTCAATCGACTTCAACTTCAAAATAATCTCCTTTCTTTCACTTGCAAGCTTCATACCACCTGCATAAGCCTTATCGTAAAAATCCAAAGCCTTATCAAAATCCCCTCTGCTTTCAAATATACCTCCAAGATAATAGTAGCTTAAATACTTAGTGCTATCAAAGGCAAAATTTGATAAATATTCAAATATGTCCATTGCCTTAGCTGTATCGCCCTTTGCGATATAAATTCTTGCAGTTTTTAACTTTACGAAAAATTCCAAACTTGTGCTATCATTATAGCTAATTTTATTTATTGAGTTTATAGCCTTATCGTAATTTTTATTATTCAAATAAGCATCTGAAAGTAAAGCCATTAAATTATTTCTTATAGTGTCAGGAACAGTCTGAATTTTTGATATCTGATCTACCAAAACTTCTGCCTTTTCTAAATCATTTGTCCTAATATAAACATTCGCAAGGACAATTTTAAAATCATTATCTCTTTCAAATTCCTTTGATTTCAAAAGCTCATCACCCAATAATTTTGCTCGTTCGTAGTTCTCCAACTTATAATATGTTTTCATAAGATAAGCTCTTGCCTTTTTATCCTTTACTTGAGAAAGATAATTCAATGCATCATCCAATCTATTGGCATTGTATAACATTATGCCATATTCAAGTTTTGCATTTTTAATTATTTTACTATTTGGAAAGAATTGAAACAATTCTCTGAATTTTTGTTCAGATTTAGTATATTCACCAAGTCTTGAATAACTAACTGCTAACATATAAAGAGCATCATCCACAAAGCTTGAACTTGAATGAAGTTTTATTATTTTTGAAGCTTTCTCCTCAATTTTTCTATAATTTTCAAGTGCCTTGTTAATATTTCCTTCATTATAATACTTTTCTGCTAAATTAAATATCGTCTTAAGGTTGTAATAGTTATTGAAGTAAACCCTGAAATCTATCCAAATTTTTGAAATTGAAAAACCTATTATAATCAGCATTAGTCCTTAAAAACCTTCATTTGATTTGTTAGTCTTAGCGCTCTAAATAGGTGTCTTTTTATTTTTCTTGTAGTTGTCTTTGGAAATTCTTCATATCTTATAGCAAAGTGCCTTATCTTCTTATAAGCTTCAAGTGTATCATTAACCTTATCAACTTCAAGCTTTATCAAATTCCATACATTTTCATCATTAAATTCCTTACCCAATTTCTCAAGTGCGATGCGAACCTCCTCCAAATTCGGATAGACTATGGCTTGTATATTTTCATCATCAGGACTAAAAACTAAGGCTTCCTCTATGTAATCACTCTTAGTTAGTTTTTCTTCAATCTCTTCAGGAAATACATTTTTGCCACCTTTTGTTACAATTACGAATTTCTTTCTACCTGTAATGTATAAATAACCATCTTGATCAAAGTATCCTACATCACCTGTCATAAGCCATCCATCAAGACTTAAAGTACTCCTAGTAGCACTTTCATTTTTATAATAACCTCTCATTATATTAGGACCTTTTACCCAAATCTCACCATTACCATCACTATCAACATCAACAATTTTAACCTCAACTGATGGTATAATCATACCTACACTTTCATTTTTAGGTTTAGAAGGTGGGTTTACACTTACAAGTGGAGAAGCTTCTGAAAGTCCATAACCCTGCAAAACAGGAAATCCATAAGAGGATAAACCATCTGAAACCCACTTTGCAAGAGCTGCACCACCTGAAACAATCCATTTAATTCTATCTAGTCCAAGTTGCTTTTTAACCTGATCACCTATAATTTTTCTAGGTAAAACGCTTACTATTACTTTCTTTAAGCCTTTCTGCTCTTTAATTTGCCTATTTATTCTAATTAAAAGCTTTTCAAGTATTAGTGGAACATTTAACCAATAGGTAGGTCTTGCAATTTTCAAGTCTTCAATCATCTCTGAAGGTTTTATACTCCTCGCATAAAATATACTTGTTCCATTATAAAATGGTGTTATCATTCCAACAGTGCATTCATATGAATGATGAATTGGTAAAATTGAAAACAATCTATCATCTGGTGTAAAATCTATAACTTGATAAATATCACAAACATTTGAAATGATATTCCTATGGGTTAGCATTACGCCTTTTGGATCTCCTGTTGTTCCTGAGGTAAATAGAATTTCAAGTAAATCATCTAATTCAACCTTCTCATAACTAATACCGCTTGCGTATTTTTTGTATATATCATCAAATTCTTCCATCAAAATAATATGTCTAAGCTTGGGTAATTCGTCCGCTATTGACTTAATATCAGAATAGAAACCTTTTGAAGTGATTATACCAACTGAATCCGAGAACGATAGTATGAACTTAATAGCTTCAATATCAAGCCTTGCATCCAATGGAATTACAACTCCACCTATCCACGATATTGCAAAGTAAGATATGGGCCATTCAGGTCTATTCTCAGATAATACTGCTATATGATTACCCTTTTGATAGCCAAGCTCCTTTAAGTGCCTTGCTAATTTTTTAACTATTTCATAAACCTGCCCATATGTAAAGCTAACTATTTTGTTCTCTCTTGGTATGCTATAGGCAGTATAGCTTGAAAATTTATGACAAGCTATCTCAACCATCTGCGGAACTGTAATGTATTCAAAGCCAGGTCTTATAGTAGGGACTTTCTTAATAGGTTTATCCAACTTCCTCATACGACAATTTTAAAGCTAATGCGTCCAACAAATCATCCAACTCACCTTCAATGATTTTCTCCAATGAATAGTTCTTACCTTCGCCCTCAAGTCTATGGTCAGTTACTCTATTTTGTGGCCAGTTATATGTTCTAATTTTTTCAGACCTTTCCATAGTTCCGACCATACTCTTTCGTTTTTGACCAATTTCTTCAAGCTTTTCTCGTTCCTTCATTTCTTTTAGTTTTGATTTTAGAATTTTTAGGGCTTTTGCTTTGTTCTGATGTTGACTTCTTTCATCCTGAACACTTACAACTATACCCGTTGGAATATGCGTGATCCTAACAGCACTTTCAGTCTTATTTACATGCTGACCGCCAGCTCCACTTGCTCTAAATGTATCTATTCTCAAATCCTCTTCCTTAATCTCAATATCAGAAACGTCCTTATATTCAGGTAAAACCACAACACTTACTGTTGATGTATGAATTCTACCACCTGATTCAGTTATTGGAATTCTCTGAACCCGATGAACACCTGCTTCATATTTAAGCTTTCCATAAGCTCCTTTCCCCTCTATTATAAAGACAATTTCTTTATATCCCCCATAATCATTAGGATGAGCATCCAAAACAGAAACTTTCCAACCTTTCTTTTCAGCATATTTACTATACATTCTAAATAAATCACCTGCAAATATACCTGCTTCGTCTCCACCTGCACCCGCTCTTATCTCAATAATTGCATTTAATTCATCATTAGGATCCTTTGGTTTTAGTAGTTCTTTAATCTCTTCTTCAAGTTCTTGAAGTTCTAATTCTGATCTATTTATCTCATTTTCAATTTCAATTCTCAACTTAGGATCTTTTTCAATCTCTTTTAGCTCCTTTAACTCTTTAACGTAATGCTGTAGTTTTTTATAGTTTTGAATTTTTTGAACAATTTCCTTAAGCTCCTCATATTCCTTAGCAACTTCTTTAAGCTCATCAAATTTATTCTCACTACTTAACTTATATAATTTTTCCTCAAGTTCATTATATTTTTCTAAAACCTTATCAAAATTCATAGTATAGTCTAAAATTTTAAAGTAGGTTTTATACGAACTGAAAAATATCCTTTAAAATTTTCAAACTTTCGGGCGGTTAGCTCAGAGGTTAGAGCGCTCGTTTGACATGCGAGAGGTCGGAGGTTCGATTCCTCCACCGCCCATTCTGAAAAAAATCCTTATTTTATCTGGCAACTATGGTTCAGGCCACTTAATTGCTGCACAAGGTTTAAAGCAACTTCTTGATGATAAAGCTGAAATTTTAGATATTGTTGAAGAGGGTGATCTCATAGAAAAAATAACATCAAAAATTTACATTTGGTTAAACCGCCATTCGCATATCATTTGGAAACTCATTTATTATAATCCTTTAAGTAGAAGTAATTTTCTAAAAAAAATCCTTAAAAGTTTTATAAATAAGAGATTATACAAAAAAGTAGAAAACTATGATCCGGACATCATTATATCAACACATTTTTATGCAACAGTATATGGCATTAGGTATAAGATGAGAAAGAAAAGCACCAAACTGTTCGTATGTATAACTGATTATGAGGTTCACCCCTTATGGCTTTATAATGAAGTTGATTTATACTTTTTACCCTCTGAATTTTCTCTCAAGACATTTAAATTGACAAATTATTTCATAACTGGTATCCCCCTAAGAAAAGGATTTTGGCAAGAAATAGATAAGCAAACAATCAGGAATGAACTTCATATTAAAACCAATAAACTTGTAGTTCTTTTAAATTTAGGTTCACATAGCGTTCTTCCCATAAATGATACAATAAAATTTATAAATTTATTCAAGGAAGAATTATACTTTCTAATCATTTCAGGAAAGGATATGAAGAGATATCAATTGATCAAAAATGCATTAGATAAATTAAAAGCTGATTATAAATTGTTTAGCTTTACAAATGAAATATACAAACTCATGTTCGCATCTGATTTTTCTATCACAAAAGCTGGTGGTCTTAGTGTCGCAGAGCTAGTTTATACAAAAACACCTGCCATCTATTACAAAAGTCTTCCTGGTCAGGAGGAAGGTAATGAAAAGTTTATAAGGGAATATGGTCTTGGTTTTATTGCAAAAAATTTTAAACAACTTATCTTTTATACGCAATTTATTATTGAAAATCAAGATGTGCTAAATTATTTTCGTTCAAACTCTTCTAAACAAAAACCTAATTTTTTCCAAATTAAACAAACTGTTTCACATGAAACTTATTCAATTTAAAACACTTAATTTAATATGTCAAAATAGATAATCTAAATTATTATCCTTTATACTTTTCATTATGACAAAAATTGCAGTAGTCAATCAAAAAGGTGGAGTAGGAAAAACTACAACGGTAGTTAACTTATCTACTGCACTTGCACTTGACAGATTAAGAGTTCTTGTTGTAGATGGTGATGCTCAGGCTAATGCTTCTAGTGGTTTTGGTATAAACAGAAGAAAAACTAAAAATTTATATCATCTTCTTATTGGTAAAGCTAGCATTGATGAAGTATTGGTTAGAGTTGAATTTGCTAATTTAGATTTGATCCCCTCTTCACCCGATCTTATAGGTGTTGATACCGAGATTAGAGGCAAACCTAACTGGGAGCTTTCTCTAAAAGTGATACTTGATAATCTTGAACCTAATTATGACTTCATTTTTATAGATGCTCCTCCATCGCTTGGAACACTTACTGTTTTGATATTGTCTGCTTCTGATCAGGTTTTGATTCCTGTTCAAGCTGAATACTATGCACTTGAAGGAGTTGCACAACTTCTTGAAACAGTTCACTATGTCCGAAGAACAATAAATCCAAAGCTTAAACTTATGGGTTTTCTTATAACCATGTATGACAAGCGAACAAAATTATCTGAACAAGTAGAAGAAGAAATTAGGAGAATATTTAGGGAGATGGTTTTTGATAGTGTTATACCAAGAAGTGTAAGATTAGCAGAAGCACCAAGTTATGGTATTCCAGGTGTTATATTTGACCCGTTATCTGTTGGAGCAGTTGCTTATAAGAATTTAGCAAAGGAGATCTTGGATAAGTTTGTTAAAAAGGAGGCAAATGTATGAAAAGGATGCGTGGATTAGGAAGAGGCTTGGCAGCTATATTGCCTGGTAGTGAATCCTTAGAAGATTTACAACTTATAGAGATAGATGCAATTGAACCTAACCCTTATCAACCAAGACGAAAATTTTCAGAGCAAGAGCTTAAAGAGCTTGCGGAATCAATAAAGGCAAATGGACTTCTTCAACCAATTATAGTAAGGCAAATAGGAGAAGACAGATATCAAATTGTAGCTGGTGAGAGAAGGTGGAGAGCATGTAGGATAGCTGGTTTAACAAGGATTCCAGCAATAGTAAAGGATTTGGAAGATTCTGAAATATTGCAACTTGCACTTATTGAAAACTTACAAAGGGAAGATCTAAATCCTGTTGAAGAAGCTTTAGCTTACAAACAACTTATTGATAAGTTTGGATTTACTCAATCTGAAATAGCTCAGATTATAGGTAAAGATAGAGCTACTATAGCAAATACATTAAGATTGCTTAATTTAAGTGAAAGGGTTTTAGAAATGCTAAGAGAAGGTAAGATAAGTGAGGGGCATGCAAGAGTTCTTCTTAGGATAGATGATCCTCAAAAGCAAGAGGAAATAGCTTTAAAGGTGATAGAGGAAGGGTTGAGTGTAAGACAACTTGAAAAAATTATTGCACCAAAGGAATCAAAAAATCAGATTGATACATCTTGGATAAGCAAAATAAGCGAAAAACTTCTTAGAGATGCTGGACTTAAAGCGGAGATCAAGGCTACTAGAAGGAAAGTTAAAGTTGTTCTTGATTTTAAGAATATGGAAGAGCTTGAAAAGTTTTTGAGGAGAATTGGTTTATGATTAACATTCTATTTAGCTTAACTGAAACTTGGATAGAAATATCACCCTTTGCAAATCGTATTTTAGATCCTCAGTGCAATCTCTCGGTTTTAGAAAGTAAAAAGGCAATTTCAACATCTATTAATTTTTGGCTAATAGATAGCAAAATCTATAGTTTATTCGTTGGTTATAAAAACTTTGGATTTAGTTTAAGATATTATGATTTTGGAAGTTTTACTTATCAAAATGAATTTCCAAATGATAATCAAAATCTAAAATTTTCTCCATTTTCAATATATGCTTCACTTGGTAAAAAATTTAAGGTTGAAGATAAATTTTTTGTGGCATTTAATTTGGGTTATTATGAAAATAGAGTTCTGGATCAAATTATGGCATCTCCATTTGTTTCTTTAAGCTCAAACTTAAAACCATTAGATAATATAAGTCTCATATTTTCTATTGAAAATTTTAGCTTTAAGAAACTGTTTTCTGCCAATCAAATTGAACTTCCAACTGTTATTTCAGGAGCTATAAATTCAAATTTAAAACAATTTAATGTAAGTTTTGGAGCTAATAAATACTATACATTTGAAAAGTTCATTTCAATTGAATATAAGCTAAGAAATTTATTAAATGTTGGATTAGTTTGGACACCTGATTATGACTACTCTAAAATTTCAACCTTTATGAGAGTAAAATATAGAAATTTATACATAGGTTATAGAGTGTTAATTCCAAGCTATCTAAACTTTACTAATACTATAAGTTTGAGCTATGAAACCCCTTGATTTTGAAAAGCCCTTATACGATATTTTAGAGCGCATTAAGGAACTTGAAGCCAATCCAAGTTTAAAGGATAGTGTAGAAAATTTAAAAAATGAAGCGGAAAAAATAAAAAAGAGTATATATAGTAATCTAACAAGATGGCAAATTGTTCAAATAGCAAGACATCCTGATAGACCAAAATCCTTAGATTATTTAAATAACGTGTTTGACGAATTTTTAGAATTGCATGGTGATAGGTTGTTTGCTGATGATAGCTCTATCATAACAGGAATAGCGAAGATTCAAAATTTCTCAGCTGCATTCATAGCTGAGGAAAAGGGTGGAACTACAAGTGAAAAAATTGAAAGAAATTTTGGAATGCCCCATCCTGAAGGATATAGGAAGGGTATAAGGATTATGGATCTTGCAGAAAAGTTAAAAATTCCACTTATAACATTTGTTGATACACCTGGTGCATATCCTGGTATTGGAGCGGAAGAGCGAGGACAATTTTCAGCAATTGCATACTCTATTATTAAAATGCTTTCAATCAGAACTTGGACAATTTCTTATATAATAGGAGAGGGTGGTAGTGGAGGAGCCCTTGCTATTGCAGTAGGAGATAGGGTATTTGCCCTTGAATATAGTATATATTCTGTAATATCACCTGAGGGTTGTGCATCTATATTATTTAGGGATGCAAGTAAAGCAAGTGAAGCTGCTGAAATTTTAAGACTAACTGCAAAAGATTTATTAGAGCTTGGTGTAATTGATGGAATTGTAAAAGAGCCTTTGGGTGGTGCCCATTGGGATGTAAATACAATGTATACCACATTGAGGAATCATATAATTACTCAATTAGAAGAGCTTAAAAGCCTAAATATAGGTGAAGTTTTAAATTTGCGATATCAGAAGTATAGGAATATGGGCATAGTTTATGGATGAACTTGTTATAAATACTATAAGGTTTCTTTCAATTGATGCAGTAGAAAAGGCAAAGAGTGGTCATCCTGGAACTCCACTATCACTTGCTCCACTTGGATATATTATATTTGACAGGTATTTAAAGTTTAATCCTAAAAATCCAAGATGGCTAAATAGAGACAGATTTATATTATCAGCAGGGCATGCAAGTATGCTCTTATATTCGTTATTATATTTATATGGATATGGATTAACAATTGAAGATATTAAAAATTTTAGGCAATTAAATAGCAAGACACCAGGACATCCTGAATACAATTTGGATTTAGGTATTGAAACAACAACAGGACCTCTTGGACAGGGTATTTCAAATGCGGTTGGAATGGCTTTGGCTTACAAGTATTTAAGTGCTTATTTTAATAGGGAAAATTATAACATTTTTGACCATAATATATATGTGATTGTAAGTGATGGAGACTTAATGGAAGGTATTAGCTATGAAGTTTGTTCTATTGCTGGTCATTTTGGTCTAAATAACTTAATAGTATTTTGGGATAATAATGGTATAACAATTGATGGTAAAACACATTTAACTTGGAGTGAAGATGTTAAGTTGAGATTCAAAGCTTTTGGTTGGGAAGTATTTTCTGTAAGTGATGTAAATAATTTAGAAGAATTGAAAGGTATAATAGATTTAGCATTAGGAGTAAAGGATAAACCTAAATTTATAGAAGTAAAAAGTATTATTGGATATGGGACAAGAAAAGCAAATAGTGAAAAAGCACATGGTGAGCCACTTGGTGAAGATGAAGTTGAATATGCAAGGAAATTTTTTAATTGGAATTACGGACCATTCGAAGTTCCTAATGAGGTCTTAAACTATACAAGAAGAAAAATTGAAGAAGGTAAAATACGTGAGGAAAATTGGAATAACTTACTTAAACAGTATTTTAAAGTTTATCCATATATGAAAGATAAGTTTGAAAGTTTTGTTGAAAAGAGGATAGATGAGAAGGTAATTCAAAAGTTAAGAATTATTGAGAAATTTAAGGGAGAAATTTCAACAAGAAATGCATTTGGAAAAGCACTTGAAACAGTTTGGGAAAATTTGGATTTTCTAATAGGGGGTTCTGCTGATTTAAGCACATCAAATAAAACTTATGTCCCTAAACTTGGCGACTTTCTAAAAGACAATCCACTAGGTAGAAATATACATTTTGGTGTAAGAGAGCATGCAATGGGTGCTATAGTAAATGGTATATCTCTTTATGGACTTAGAGCTTTTTGTGGAACATTCCTAATTTTTTCGGATTATATGAAACCTACCATTAGATTATCCGCTTTTATGAAACTTCCTGTAATTTATGTATTTACTCATGATTCAATAGGACTTGGTGAAGATGGTCCTACGCACCAGCCAATTGAACAACTTGCAGGTTTAAGAGCAATTCCCAATTTAATTATTTTAAGACCTGCTGATGCAAATGAAACAATCAGAGCATTTGAATTTGCAATAAACTACAATAAAGGTCCTGTTGCTCTTATCCTAACAAGGCAAAATGTTCCAATAATTGAAAATTTACCATCCGAAAATTTAATTTATGGAGCTTATGTTATACTAGATGATGAAAAGCCAGATGTTATAATTTATGCAAGTGGTTCTGAGGTTTATCCAAGTCTAGAAGCTTGTAAATTATTAAAGGAAATTGGTATAAAAGTTCGTTTAGTTAATGTTGTATCATTTGAATTGCTTAGGAATCAAAGCGAAGATTATAAAAATTATATACTTGGGAAGGATTTGAAAAATGTTCTAAGAGTAAGTGTTGAAGCATTAAGTGGTTTTGGTTGGGATGAATTTGTAGGCATTGATGGAATTAAAATATGTATGGAAGAATTTGGAAAATCAGCACCTTATAAAGTTCTATTTGATCACTTTGGATTTACTCCTTCTAAAATAGCAGAAAAAATAATTTTAAGACTTAAAGGACACCTTTAAAATTTTCAAACATTAGCATATGCTTGACTTAAGCTATTTAAAGGGTGAAAAGTTAGAAAAATTAAAAACTATGCTAAAAAATAGAGGATATGGAATTGATGTATTAGAGAAGGTCTTAGAAATTGATGAAAAAAGGAGAAAAATTATAAAAGAAGTAGATGAACTTAGAGCAAAAAAGAATGAAAAATCCAAATTAATATCACAATTAAAGCAAAGAAATGAAAATGTTGATGAATTATTAAAACAAGCAAAAGAGATTGATGAAAAATTAAAGATATTGGAAGATGAAAGAAGGAAAATTGAGAATGAATTTCTTTATTATTGGAGCTTGATTCCAAATATACCACATACTAGTGTTCCAATAGGAAAAAGTAGCTTAGAAAATGCAGTAGTTAGGAGTTGGGGTAAAATTCCTGAATTTGATTTTGAGCCAAAACCACATTGGGAAATTGCAGAAAAATTAAGAATAATTGATTTTGAAAGAGGTGGGAAATTAGCAGGTTCAAGATTTGTTGTATATAAGGGAATTGGTGCTGAGCTTGAATGGGCTTTAATAAACTATTTTAGAGAATTTGCAAAAAAGCATGGATACACTGAAATTATTCCACCATTCTTAGTAAATGAAAGGACAATGTTTAACAGTGGTCAATTACCAAAATTTAAGGAAGAAATGTATTATATTGAAAAAGATGAATTATATTTAGTTCCAACAGCAGAAGTTCCATTAACAAGCTTATTCGAGGATAGCACATTAGAAGAGGATGAACTTCCTATTTATTACTTTGCATACACACCATGTTTTAGAAGAGAAGCAGGTGCATATGGTAAAGATGTAAGAGGTATTAAAAGAATGCATCAGTTTAATAAAGTTGAACTTTATAAATTTACACTAGCAGAGCAATCTTATGACGAGCATGAGAAGATGGTAAGTGATGTTGAGGAAGTATTACAAAGCTTAAATATCCCATATAGAGTCGTTCTTCTTTGCACAGGGGATATGGGATTTGCATCCACCAAAACATATGATATTGAAGTCTATTGTGCAGGTCAAAAGGATTATTTAGAAGCAAGTTCAATTAGTAATGTTGAAGATTTTCAAAGTAGAAGAGCAAATATAAGAGTTAAGAGGAAGAATGGGAAGAAGGAATTTGTTCATACACTAAATGGTTCAGGTCTTGCAACCCCCAGAGTTCTAATTAGTATTATTGAAAACAATCAAACAAAAGAAGGCTATATTAAAGTTCCAGAACCACTTATTAAATATCTTGGAGTTGAAATTATTAAATGAATAAATTAAGGTCTTTTCTTTCAATATTTTCATTTATTCTATTTGGTCTTATGTTATACTTTGCATTCAAGGATCTTGAGAGGATTAAGGAAATTTTTTTCTCATCAAACAAACTTTATCTTGCTTTGTCTATTGCTTTTTTTTTACATTCAATCTTTTTGCTGTTTATATCAATAAATACATTTATGCCTCTTTTTCACTAAAACTCTCTTACAAAAGGGTTTTTTATCTAACTTTTCTTTCAATGCTTGGAAGATATTTGCCTGGAAGGTTTTGGGTACTTAGCCTGGTTTTAGCAGTTTCAAAAAGTTTAAATTGGAACTTAAAAGCTATTACAAAAGGTATAATTCTAGGTCAATTTTTCTTAATTTATTCTGCAATTCCAATGTTTTGCTTCTATTTCTACGAAATTAAGAATTTTCTGATTCTCATTATATCCACAATTATTTTCATTATATCCCCTATTGTTCTTCATTTACTTTCAAAAAAATACGAATTGCAAGTAAAATTATATCAATTTCTTTTTATTCTCATTTTATTCATCGTATATTGGCTTTTGGTTGGAACTTCCCTTTATTATTTTATCCTTGCCTTTAATAAAAGTATAAATTTCCTTTATGCATTACTAATTTTTTCCATTTCATATAACATTGGCATTTTATCAATTATTGCACCTGCTGGGATTGGTGTAAGGGAGGGAGTTATGATATTTATGCTTTTGAAATTTTTCGATTTAGATTTTTCAAACAAAATTAGTGTTCTTTTTAGAATTTTTACACTTGTTATTGAGATGATACTCTCGCTTTTGGCAATTGTTTTTTATCATATGGACAAAGTTCAAAAATAGGACAAATATAACATTTTGGTCTATATGAACATATTGCTTGCCCAAATGCTACAAGATACAAATTTATATCCCTCCAGAATTTTTTAGGGATTACTTTATATAGTTCCTTCTCTGTTTGTTCAGGTGTTTTTGTATTTACCCATCTTAACCTATTTGAAATCCTATGAACATGTGTATCAACTGCTATAACACTCTTTTTATGAACATGAGATAAAAATACATTTGCAACTTTCCTACCAACTCCAGGAAGTTTAACAAGCTCATTATAATCATGGGGAATTTTATTATTATATTTTTGAACAATTATTCTGCAAATTTCTCTAATGTATCTTGCTTTCCTTCTGTAAAATGATATTGGTTTTAAAATTTCTTCAAGCTCCTCATCACTCATATTTAAGATATCCTTAGGATTTTTTGCTATTTCAAATAATTTTTTTGAAACCTTTGCAGTAATACTATCCTTTGTCTGTGTTGATAAAACTGCCATAATTAAGCTTTTAAATGGTTCATTATTATGAACTTCTATCATCTGCTTAACAGTTGCTATTTCCTTTGGCCACTTTTTAAACTCGTTTTTTAAAATATTAAAAACTTTTTCTATGCTCTCCAATTTTCTGTCTTATATTCAGGATAAAATGCTAAAAATTTCTTTAAATTATTTTCTAATTGCTTTGTTTCGATTACCATCACAAAATCTCCTCCAACAACAAATCCATCAATCTCAAAATCCTTCCCATCCATCCTTACTCCATTTAAATTAGATATTGATTTAGTTAAATTCTTATAACTTTCCTTTTGTGCTTCTCTTAACTCGATTATTTCTTTTTCAGTTTGCTCTTGCCTTTCTTTTAATTCTCTTAATTCCATTTGTGTTTGCTTATGTAATTCAAATAATTCAGCTATCC
>FWWL01004897.1_pt1 | contig 21811 bp, 16 predicted proteins | sample 2228331 | NCBI WGS metagenome assembly FWWL01 (sample SAMEA103939775, study PRJEB20133) | metagenome | reverse complement strand
ATAGATAGGAGAGACACACATGAAGAAAGACCTGGAGACCCGTGTGGAGGAACTTCTTGCCCAGATGACGCTGGCGGAAAAAGTGGCCTTGCTCTCTGGTCAAGATATCTGGCACACCACACCCATTGAACGCCTGGGAATTCCCGCGATCGTGATGACGGATGGACCGCACGGTGTACGTGCTACGAATCCGGAAGTCGGACGTCAGGTCGGGCCGACGACCGCCTTCCCGACGGGCGTTTCTATGGCGGCTTCCTGGAATCCGGCGTTGATCGAACGTGTTGGGCAGGCGCTGGCGGAGGAGACGCGCGGGATGGGCTGTGACATTTTGCTTGGCCCGTGCGTCAATATTGCCCGCTATCCACTGGCAGGGCGCAACTTCGAATCGTTTTCTGAAGACCCTTACCTGGCGGGGCGAATCGCGGTGGCGTATATCCGCGGCCTGCAGAGTCGTGGCGTGGGTGCCTCGCTCAAACATTACGCTGCCAACAACCATGAGACCGAGCGCCACCGGGCAAGTTCCGAAGTGGACGAGCGCACGCTGCGAGAAATTTACCTAGCACAATTCGAGATGGCTGTCAAAGAGGCGCAACCCTGGACGGTGATGTGCTCGTACAATCGCGTCAACGGTGTTTATGCCAGTGAGCATCCCTATCTCCTGCGGAAGATTTTGAAGGAGGAATGGGGCTTTCAAGGCGCGCTGATTTCGGACTGGGGGGCGACCCATAATGGGTATCAGGCTGTGGCGGCCGGTTTGGATTTGGAAATGCCCGGTCCTGCCAAGTATCTGCGCCTGGTAGGTGAAGCAGTGGCGAACTGGCAGGTGGACCCGCAGGTAGTGGACGAGGCGGCCCGGCGTGTCCTGCGCCTGGTTCTTCTTTCCGGTCGCATGGATGGCAGGGTGTCCAAAGGTGCAGTCAACACGCCGGCGCATCAGGCACTGGCGCGGGAACTGGCCGAAGAGGCGATCACCTTGCTCAAGAACGAAGGAGGAGTGCTACCTCTTCCGGCGGACCTGCGTTCGGTGGCTGTCCTTGGCCCGAACGCGGCCGAGGCGGTGATCGGCGGGGGTGGCAGTTCGCGCGTCGACCCACCCTATCGCGTCAGTCCGCTTGAGGCGCTGCGTAAGATGCTCGGCAAGCAGGTGCGCGTGGAACACGAACGTGGCTGTGACAACTACGATCAGCCTTTCCATGTACCCCTTTCCTGGTTGCCCCAAGGACTGAAGGGCGAGTTCTTCCTGACCCCTGATTTCAGCGATCCGCCGGCCCATGTGCGTGAGGGCATGCGCCCGGAATTCTGGTACCACATTAGTTGGTCGGATGGGAAATTGGTACCCGGTTCCGTGCGCTGGAGCGGCACGCTGCATCTCCCAGAGGATGGCCTGTACTCCTTTGTCCTCTATCATGCGGGCCAGGTTCGTCTGTACGTGGATGGCGACCTGCTCCTGGAAAGCGAGGGGCATGCGGAACGCGGCGGCCAGGCTCATGTCAACCGTGTCTTGCGCGCCGGCCCGCATGACTTGCGAATCGAGTATCGCCGGCCTCCTCACGAGGACATCATGGCCTATCGCCTGGGTATTGGGCAGGCTTTCCCAGAGGGCGAGGATCCACGCCTGGATCGAGCGGTGGAATTGGCGAAGAACAGTGATGTGGCACTGGTCTTCGTGGGGTATCCGGAAGGTTATGAAACGGAGGGGATGGACCGCCCGCACATGGATCTGCCGGGCGGGCAGAATCGACTGATCGAGGCCATCGCGGCTGTCAACCCGCGCACGGTGGTGATCGTGAACGCCGGCGCGCCGGTCACCATGCCGTGGGCCGAGAAGGTCGCGGCGATTGTACTGGCGTACTACCCCGGCCAGGAAAATGGCAATGCGGTAGCGCGCGTCCTGCTGGGTAAGGTCAATCCATCTGGGAAATTGCCGGTGACCTTCCCGCGGCGTTTGCAGGATCATCCAACATACATCAATCGCCCTTACCCAGGTTGCCGGGAGGTCCGCTACGGCGAGGGGATTTTCGTGGGCTATCGTTACTTCGACTATGCGGATGTGGAGCCGTTGTTCCCCTTTGGACATGGCTTATCCTACACAACCTTCGAGTACCGGCAGTTAAAGGTCCCCAAGAAGATCAAACGAGGGCAGCCGGTCACCCTCGCGTTGACGGTCAGCAACGTAGGTCCACGGGCGGGCAAAGAGGTGGTGCAGGTGTACATCTCGGATGTAGCCGCCTCGCTGCCACGTCCGCCGAAGGAACTGAAAGCCTTTGCCAAAGTGGAATTAAAGCCTGGTCAGAGCAAGGAGGTCACCTTTACTCTAGAGGAGCGCGCCTTTGCTTTCTATGACCCCCAGCGGCGGGATTGGGTAGTGGAGCCGGGTGAGTTCGAGGTACTGGTCGGGGCCTCGTCGCGAGATATTCGTTTGCGTGGCAAAATCACGCTGACGGAGTGAACTCTGAGCATTGGCTGGCCCGGATTGGGCAGGGCTCAGTCGCTGAGGAGGGCGCTCAGGTCCTCCGCAAGGTAGTCGGGCGGCGGATTCCAGTCCGCCGCCTGTTCGCGCCGGCTGACTCCACTCAAGACCAGCGCGCAAGGCAACCCCGCTGCTTGCGCCGCGGCAATGTCGGTCTCCAGGCGGTCGCCGATCACGAGCGTGTTTTCCGGCGGAGTGCCTAGGCGCTGCCGGGCCAGTTCGAGCAGATAGGGGGCCGGTTTGCCGGCGTAAACCGGTTCGATGCCGGTGGCCGTCACCACGACGGAGATCCAGGCGCCGGCCCCGGGAATCTCGCCGCGCGGCGTGGGAAAAGTCTTATCGGGATTCGTGGCGTAAAAAGGCACACCACGCCGGACAAGCAAGGTCGCTTCGACCATCTTGCGAAAGTCAATCTGGCGGTCTATGCCCATGGCAACGATTTCTGCCAATTCGGCCTCGTCCGGGGAGAGAATCGCGAAGCCCTTGTCCTGCAGGGCCTTCCGCAAGCCGATTTCTCCGATGACGAAGACCTTCCGTCCCTGGCAGGGGGCGAACTGTTTAGCAAGCAAATCGGCCAGTGCTAGCGAGGAGGTGATGATTTGCCAGGGTTCTGCTGGCACGCCAAACTCGGCCAATCGTGAGACGTACTGTTCGGGGGTACGTGAACCGTTGTTGGTGGCAAAAGCCACTTTCCAGCCGCGCGCCTGTATGCGGGCGAAGATGGCCGGCAGGTCGCCGATCGGCGCATCGCCACGCCAGAGCACGCCGTCCATGTCCAGGATGAGGGATTGAATGTGGTCAGCAATCATGGGGTTCTCACAAATAGACCCTAAAGGCGTTCGCCGGCCTCTAGGGTCTTGGCGGTAGCCAGAATAACAGGAAGGCTCACTTTTTCTCGGTCGGGACCTCGAGCACCTGATCTACCAATCCGTATTTGACGGCCTCAGCGGGTTCCAGGTAGAAGTCGCGGTCGGTATCACGCTCGATGACTTCCAGGGGCTGGCCGGTGTGTTTGGCCAGGATTTCGTTCAACCGCCCCTTCAGGCGCAGGATTTGTTTGGCCTGGATTTCGATATCCGTGGCCTGGCCCTGTACTCCGCCTAAAGGCTGGTGCATATGGATGGTCGCGTTGGGCAGAGCATAGCGGCGACCCTTTGTCCCAGCGGCCAGCAGGACTGTGCCGAAGGAGGCCGTGACACCGACCGCAACGGTGCTGATGGGGTTGGAAATCATCTGCATGGTATCATAGATGGCCAGGCCGGAGTAAATAACACCGCCCGGCGAATTGATGTACATCTGAATTTCGCGCTCGGGGTCTTCCCGGTTCAGGAACAGCAGCTGGGCCACGACCAGGTTGGCAACTTGGTCGTCAATAGGCATGCCGACAAAGATAATGCGTTCCTTGAGCAGGAGAGAGTAGATATCGTAAGCGCGTTCACCGCGCCCTGAGGTCTCAATGACCATCGGAATGACGTTACGGAAGTTCGATAGGGACATAGGAATCTCCATTTGCTGGGCTTACTTGATTTCGGAAGCATCACTGCTGGGAGCGGCGGCCTCCTCCGGAACGGCGGGAGAGGGCTCTTCCGCCATACTCCTGGCATCGGCGGTGGCGTCGGTCTCTGCGGTGAGTTCCGGGGCCTCACCGCGCCCAATCGCGATCACGCGTTGCAGGGTGGCCGCCAACCAGGCATCACGGATAGAGCGACGCAGGATCTGCTGCACGACTGCCTGGGGTGGTTTCGGCGGTTTTGTCTTTGCTTTGCCGGATTGCTCTTGCTGGGCCTCCATCCATGCGAACAAGGCGCTTTCAAAACGAGGTTCAACATCTTCATCTTTGACTTCCAGTCGTTCCTGCTCGCCGATTTCGTCGAGAATCAGAATGTGCTCCAGTTCCTCCCTGGCTCGCGGCCGGACTTCCTGTTCCAGGAATTGTTCCAGCGTTAGGGCGCGGGATTTGAGGTAGGTTTCCAGGTCCAGGCCGTCTTCGGCCAAATCGGCCTTGATCTCCTCCAGCACAGTCTGGATTTGTTCCTCGAGTGCTTGCGGGGGATAGCGGAGCGAGGCTCCTTTGCGAATTTCCTCTACGACGCGCCGCGCATAGATCGCGTTGTACTTGCCTCGGGAAGTTCCCTGGAGCATCTCAGTCACCTGCTGGCGCAGTTCTTCCAGCGTCTGGGCCCCGACTTTTTGTGCAAAGGCATCGTCCAACGGCGGCAGTTCGAAGATCTCCTGCACCACGACTTCGTGGACGATCTTCTTCCCCCGCACCGATTCGTCTTTGGTATCCTTGGAGTATTTATGGACGATTGTCTTGCGCTCGCCTTTACGCAGACCAATCAGTTGCATGGAGAAGCCCGGAAAAGGCATTTCATCAGGGTTCTGGTTGTCCTCTCGAATGTAGACAATAGGATTCCCCTGGAGAAGAGGGGCTTCGTCGGCGGGCGCCTTGTCGGGACGAAAGGAGATGTCAATGACTGCCCAGTCTCCGCTCTGTAGGGGACGATCCTCGACAGCGCGGAGCTCGCCTTCTCTCAATTGGAGAGTTTTCAGGAATACCTCGATGGCTTCCTCGCCGGGAGGTTGCCATTCGTAAGGGACGCGGACGGAGCGATAATCTCCCAGAGAGACCTCAGGCTGGAGCGGAACCACGAAGGTAATTCCCAGGGCGTTGTTCTCTTTGACCTCTACGTTGGTGAGGGACCCAGGGTAAGCAGGGCGCAGATCGAGTTCCCGGATCACCTGCGGGTAGATTTCGTCCACCAGCAGGTCTATGGCTTCCTCGCGAACTGTCTCTTCGCCAACGTGCTGTACGACCATGCTATAAGGTGCCTTGCCAGGCCGGAAGCCGGGAATCTTGACGCGCTGAGAAATGGCACGCGCGGCCCGTTTCAGAGCAGCATCCAATTGCTCGGGTTCGACCTCGACCTGCACGGTCACCTGACAATCGTCTTGGGGTTGGGTTTCGATTTTCAACAGTTACCTCGCAGAATGAAAATGTTGAGTGGGGAAGGCGGGACTTGAACCCGCACGCCTCACGGCACATGATCCTAAGTCATGCCTGTCTGCCAGTTCCAGCACTTCCCCAAAGGGTTGGGAGCATGTGCGGCAGAATTATAAGCGCGAGGGGAATGGGCGTCAACCGCCATGCAAAACCGAAGGACATGCACTTCTTCGCTCAGGGAGACTGGTGGGCCATTAGGAAAAAAGTACCGGTTGGCATTTCGTGGAAGAGAGAGTATGATAAAAAAGTCGCTTTGTTTATTTCCATCTTTTTTGTGTGGAGGAGACTATGGCTATTTCCCATCCCTTCCATTTCGTCTCGCCTTCGGCCCGTAAGGGCGCGTTCGTGATCTTCCTGATCCTGGCGCTCGTGTGTGCAGGTGTGTTCTTTTTCGTGCTGGATCCTCCCCTGCGCAGGGCGGCGTCGCCTTGGGGAATGCTCTCTCTCCAACTCGCCTGGCGACCCACCACGGTCAGCGCGATTCTTGGATCTTGGAAGCAGGCCGAGAAAGTCTATGCCGCGTTCAGCCTGGGCTTCGATTTCCTGTTCATCCTATGCTATGCGTTTGTGCTGGGCATAGGGACGCAGATCGCTTCCGAACGGTTGGGTCAGCGTTTCAGCGGGATGGGGCGCACGTTCGGTTGGGGAGTCATCCTGGCCGTCCTATTGGATGTGAGTGAGAACATTCTGCTCTTCGTGATCATGACGCGCGGCAATTTCCCGCCCTACGCTTTGTTTGCCAGTCTGGCGGCCACTCTCAAGTTTTTGCTTCTTCTCCTCATTGTCTGTTATGTGTTCCTCGGCTTGGTGGCTCCGCGTGCCCCGCAGGAAGCGGCGTGAGGGACACTGACCTGGCGAACAAGCCTCGAAGTAAAACAATCCGTCGGACGGCATCTATTCCGTCCGACGGATTTATTTCATTTCATTCCCGAACGGTTGGTCTCAGTTTGCCAGGTGGGTTTCGTCGTCAGTGCTGGGCAGGTAGTTCGCGTCGCCACCGTAGGAGGCAGTGATGGTATACGTGCCGATGGTGGTGAAGATAGCCTGACAGCTCCCTGTGCCGCCGATCAGGGTGATGCCGGCGCTACAGGGATTGGTCGGCCCGTCGTTGACGGCAGCCGGTCCGGCAAAGGTGATGGTCACTGTGCCGGTCGGAGTGGTTCCGGCACCGCTCACGACTACTGTGATTGTCACGACGGCCCCAGTAGCCGAGGGATCCGGCAGGTCTGAGGTGATGGTGGTGATGGTGGTGCCCTGATTCACGGTGTGGGGCACACTGGCTGTGCTGCTGCTATAGTTCATGTCGCCGCCGTAGGTGGCCGTGATCGTCTTCGCGCCTACCGTGTTGAAGACGATGTTACAACTGCCACTGCCGCCAGCCAGGGTAATGTTACAGTTGATATCGGCGCCCGTAATGGCGACTGTGCCGGTTGGCGTCGCGCCCGCGCCACTGACTGTCACGCTCACAGTCACCGATTGGCCAACGACGGACGGGTCGGGCGTGTGGGCTGTGATGGTAATCGTGCTGGGGCCAAGCACCACGCTGTGGGCTTTGGTGGCAGTGCTGGGCGCGTAGTTGGCGTCGCCGCTATAGGTAGCCGTAATGGTCTTGGAGCCGGTGGTGTTGAAGACGATATTACAGCTACCACTGCCGCCGGCCAGGGTGATCGTGCAGTTGACATCCGCGCCGCTGATGGTCACCGTGCCGGTAGGTGTGGCGCCGGAACCGGTCACCTGAACGCCAATCGTCACCGATTGCCCTGGCGTGGAGGGATTGGGGACGTCGCCGGTGATTGTCGTGGTGGAGAGGTATTTTACGGTATGGCTTTCGGTGTCGCCGCTGCCATTATAGTTGGCGTCGCCGCTATAGGTGGCATACAGGGTCTTGCTGCCAGCCGTGTTGAAGACCACGGAACAACTGCCACTGCCGCCCGAAAGCGTGATGAAGCAGGTAGTATCCGCGCCGGTAATGAGCACCAAGCCGGTCGGCGTGGCTCCGGCACCGCTCACCGTCACGCTGACTGTAATGCTGGCACCCACGCCGGAAGGATCGGGCGTATCGGCGGTAATCGTCGTTGTGCTATTGCCCTTGTTGACCGTGTGACTCTCGGTGTCGGAACTGGAGGCATACGCCGCGTCACCACTGTAGGTAGCCGTGATCGTCTTCGTTCCAGCGGTATGGAAAGTCACCGCACAACTGCCGCTGCCGCCGGAAAGGGTGATGGTGCAGTTCACATCGGCGCCGGTAATGGTGACTGTGCCAGTGGGAGTGCCACCGCTGCCGGTCACCGTCACACTGACCGTCACCGCCTGACCAGGTACGGATGGATCGGGTGTATCGGCCGTAATCGTCGTGGTCGTCGCGCTGCTGCCGGTGACGTTGATGTCTACCCAGAAGGCTACGTTGGCCTGGGCGCCAATGCCGAACTTGACGCCGGCCGCGTTTTGCAACATCCAGTACCCGCGATAGTGGCCGGCGGTTGGCGGAGCAACCAGGTTGACCGACAGATCAATCGTCTGACCAGGCGCGACGTTGGCCGGCAGGTTAATGGCCGTTCCGCCCATGGCATCGCCTTGATGGAAGACGAGTTTATAGGCTGTCGTCCAGGTGCAGGTTCCGATGTTCTTCAGCCGCCAGGTCTTGGTGAAAGGTGTGGAAGGCAGGAAGGAGGAACCATCGGGAACGGTGATGTCGCTGACAAAGCCTACCCAATCGCAACGCGTGACGGGGGGAGGGGCGGGCGCGGCGGAAGTCGCCCCTGGCGCTGGCGTGGCCGTAACGACGATCGGCGTCGCGGTGGGGAGCGTAGGTGTATTCGTCGCAAAGGGAGTGCTGTAGTAGGCCATGCGCGTCAGTTCGGCCGAGAGAGTCTGCGCGGCCTGCGTGAAAGCCAGGCCAGGCTCCGTGGTCGGCGTGACGGCAGTGGGCATCGTGCACCCTGCCAGAACCAGGCCAATCAACAAAAGACCATACAGACGTTTCATAGCGTCCTCCTTATACATGGTATAGTTTAGCATAAAATTAGCTTTTCTTGTTGTCAAGAGGCAGGGTGGCAGTGCTGCCTGCGCGACGGATGGCTATACACAGGCGAGATCGCGCGTACGGATGCCGATGGCTATTTCTATCTCGTGGACCGCAAGAAGGACCTCATCAAGCCCGGCGGTATGGAGGTCTGGCCACGCGAGGTCGAGGAAGTCATCAGCGCCCACCCGGCTGTTCAGGAGGTGGCTGTGGCTGGCATTCCCGATGAGTACCGCGGCGAGACGGTCAAAGCCTGGATCGTTCCCCGGGCGGGGGCGACGCTCACGGTGGAGGAAATCCAGGATTGGTGTCGCCGCTCACTGGCGCCGTTTAAGGTACCAACCCATGTCGAATTCCGTAGCGCCCTGTCGAAGTCCGGGGTGGGCAAGATTCTCCGATGTCAATTGCGGCAAGAAGAAAATCAGGTCTCCTGAAGAGGAGACCTGTGGCGTCCGGAATATTTGCCGTTCAAGTCGAGACCGGTTGCGGCGTGCTGGTGCGCTTGGGGACGGGCGGCGGGAAGATTTTCTCAAACTCCTCGCGTGTCAGGGTCTCGACCTCCAACAAGCGATTGGCCACGGCATCCAGTTCCTTACGGTATTGGCGTAAGATGTTGACGGCTTGCTGGTAGGCCTCGTCCACGATGCGGCGCACCTCACGATCAATTTGTTCGGCCACCGCTTCCGAGTAATCACGCTGTTCGGCAATCTCGCGTCCGAGGAAGATCAACTCTTCCTTCTGGCCGTAGACCAGTGGTCCCAACGTTTCGCTCATTCCCCAGCGCGTGACCATGGTGCGGGCAATGCGCGTGACCTGTTCCAGATCGTTGGCGGCACCAGAGGTGATGTCGTCGAACACTTCCGCTTCCGCCGCGCGTCCGCCTAAGGAGGCCGAGAGCATGGCCATCATCTTCTTGCGTGAAATCAAGACGCGGTCCTCCTCCGGACGGAACCAGGTAATGCCGCTGGCCTGTCCCCGGCTGACGATGGTGATCTTTTGCACAGGATCGCCTTCTGGCAGGGCGTTGGTCACCACGGCATGTCCGGCCTCATGGTAGGCGATGATGCGCTTTTCCTCGTCGCTAATCAGGCGGCTCTTGCGCTCCGGCCCCATGATGACGCGCTCGATGGCCTCCTCGAATTCCGCCTGACCGATGGCGCGCTTATTGCGGCGCGCGGCCAGGATAGCTGCTTCGTTGACGGTGTTCTCCAGGTCCGCGCCGACGAAGCCCGGCGTACCGCGTGCAATCGAAGCCAGGTCCACATCTGGTTCGAGCGGCTTGCCCTTGACGTGGACGCGCAGAATAGCCTCGCGGCCTTTCATGTCGGGGCGGTCAAGGGTCACGCGCCGATCGAAGCGTCCAGGACGTAAGAGGGCCGGGTCCAGGATGTCGGGGCGGTTCGTTGCCGCAATGATGATGATGTTCGTATCGGTGTCGAAACCGTCCATCTCGACCAGCAGTTGGTTAAGGGTTTGCTCACGTTCATCGTGACTGCCGCCAAGGCCGGCTCCCCGCTGGCGTCCGACAGCGTCAATCTCGTCCACAAAGACGATGCAGGGGCTGTGACGTTTGGCCTGATCGAAGAGATCGCGCACCCGGCTGGCACCTACGCCGACGAACATCTCCACAAATTCCGAACCGGAGATCGAGAAGAACGGCACGCCTGCCTCGCCGGAGACCGCCTTGGCCATGAGCGTCTTGCCCGTGCCCGGCGGGCCAACCAGGAGAACGCCCTTGGGGATGCGTGCACCCAGTTGGATGAATTTCTGCGGTTCGCGCAGGAACTCGACGACTTCGCGCAGTTCTTCCTTGGCCTCATCCACTCCCGCCACATCGTTGAATGTAACGGTCGGATGATCACCAGTGAACATGCGAGCGCGCGATTTGCCAAAGGACAAGGCGGCGTTGTTGCTGCCCTGGGCCTGTCGAAAGATGAACCAGATCAAAAGCAACGTGCCAAGCAATGGCAAGAAATAGAGCCCGGCGGTCAGGATGCCGCTCCACATGCTTGGCGGTTTGACCTCAATAGCCACGTTCGAGGGCTGTAATTTGACCGGCGAGACCCCCAGTTTCAACAATTGATCGACCAGAGTTGTTTCCGGTTCTTTTTGTGACTTGCGTTCGATCGTCGTAGTGCCTGTCTTATAGATCACGCGTAGCGAATTGTTGCTCTCGACGATAATGCGGGAGACGCGCCCGGCTTCCAGGTCAGCAGCCAGTTGGTTGATCGTCAAGGCGCTACTCTCGGCTGGCCTCTGCCCAAAGTTGAAATACAACATGGCCAGGAGCGAGAGAAGCAGCAAGACCCAAATAACATAAGACGAACTACGTGATTGGTTCACAAGCTACCTCCTGCACAAGCGATTATACCAGAGAGAGGTAAGAGATTTGTTAGAAAATCCGATCTAGCCCCCAGCCTCCAGGAATGGTCTATTCCACTCGGCCAATCAGGTCGTAAGCCATTGCGCCGGTAATGCGCACTGGTACGATTGTCCCCACGTCTGCCTGGCCCTCGATCAGCACCAGGCCGTCTATTTCCGGCGCGTCGCGATAGGAACGTCCGACGGATAGTTCTGGCCCGCGTCCCCGGCGGCTCTTGCTGCGTCCTTCTACCAGAACATCCAGGGTCTGATGGACAAAGGTCTGGTGGATTTGTAAGGAAATGGACTGTTGCAGTTCCATCAGGCGCTGGTAGCGTTCCTCCTTGACCTCGGCGGGGATTGGGTCTCCCAGGGCCTCCGCCGGGGTGCCGGCCTCGAAGGAGTACTGGAAGACGCCAACCCGGTCAAAACGCATTGCGGCCACGAAGTCGAGCAGGGTCTGGAACTCGCTTTCGGTTTCACCGGGGTAACCGACGATGAAGGCGGTGCGGATGGCCAGGTTGGGGATGACCTGCCTCATATGGCCCAGCGTGCGGTAGACCCATTCTATATTCGCCGGACGGCGCATACGGCGCAAAGTATCCGGGTGAGCGTGTTGCAGGGGAATATCCAGGTAAGGGAGAAGGCGCGGTTCGCTCGCCATAAGTTCGATCAGGCTCTCGTCTACCGCACCGGGAAAGGCGTAGAGGAGGCGGATCCAGTCAATCTGCGGCGCGGCGCGCAGGATAGCTTTGATCAGGGTTGTCAACCCATGCTTCATTCCCAGGTCCTGACCGTAGGCGGTCGTATCCTGGGCGATCAGGATCAGTTCACGCACGCCGCGCGCCTGCAAAAGCCGTGCTTCCTCAACGAGGACCTCGAGCGGGCGGCTTACGGCAGGCCCTTTGATGAGCGGGATGGCACAGAACGCGCAGGGGCGATCGCAGCCATCGGCGATCTTCAGGTAAGCGCTTGCTCCAGCCACGGAAGCGCGGAGTACCCCTCTTTCGTCACGGCCGACCGTTTCTACCGGTGGCAGGTGGCAGATTGGTTCTGCGCGGCGTCCCTGTTGGGGTCTTTGCTGGAGTGCCCGAATCACGTCCAGGATGTCCATCCAGCGTCGGGCGCCGAGGATGCCATCCACGCCCGGCACACGTTGGGCTACTTCCAGGCCATACCGTTGTGTCAGGCAGCCGGCGGCCACCAACCATTGACCGGGGCGCTTCGCAGCTGCCAGGGCGCGCAGGGCAGAGTACGATTCCTGGCGCGCCGGCTCAATAAAGCCACAGGTATTGACGATGATCACATCGGCCGTCTGCGGTGTCCTGGCCGCGCGATAGCCGGCCTGCTCGAGCAATTGAGCCATGGAATCCGAATCGACGCTGTTTTTGGCACAGCCCAAGGAGGTAATGTGGAACGTCAAGTCGTTCATGGACTCGGAGTCGGGGAGATACGCGGTGTAGGGGAGGGACGCGGGGTAGTGGTTGGGGAGGGGCTGGCTGTTGGGGTGAGTGTCACAGTGGGTGTGGGGGTGATCCTGCCCTCCGCGGTAAAAATCCAATCCACCACTTCGCCGGGCGAACCGGCCGTGCCCAGATCGCGCTGGTTGTAGAAGATTTGCAGTGCGGCCCCGTTGCCGGTCAGCACCTCGATACGCTCCTCGCCGCCAAAGGGATACACCTGACCAGGCGATACCCGGCCTTCCAGGACTACCTGTCCATCTACGCTCACGCGCACCCAGGCGCGCTGCAGGGCTATGATGACCACCTGTACCTTTCCCTCCGCAGGAGCGATGACAGGTGAGGTCGCCATGTTCTCTGTGGCCGAGATTTGTCCTTCTGGCGGCACAGTAGCCTGGTCCCCGGCGACAGACGGTGTGTGAAGCAGGATTTCGGAAACGGATGGCAATGTTGCTGTGCGCGCGGCCACCTGATTCAACCGGCTCACCCGGCCGGCGCTCCAAACAACGGTCGCGATCAAGGCGAAAATGAGAAACGCACCGCCGATGAGGTCAGGGGTGAGGAAAGGGGGCCAGCGGCGTACCGGCGGGCGTGTCCGATCTCGCTGTCCCGCCTTGGCGGCCGCCAGGCGTTCCTGATGTTGACGTTGCAGGCCCTCGGCAAAGCGCAAGAGCAAGGCCTCGGCATCCAATCCCAGGAATTGGGCGTAACTACTCAACATCCCACGTGCCTGCACAGGCGAAGGCAGGGCGTGTACTTCCCCCCTTTCCAGTGCCTGTAGGGCGCGCGGGCGTAAGTGAATTTGCCGGGCGATCTCCTCCAGCGTCAAGCTGACGAATTCGCGCTGTTGTCGCAAAGTTTCGCCGATCGAGCGAAAGATGGCATTGGCGTCTTCGACCGGTATCGTCTGGACCGTTTCTGGGGCCTGTTTCTCCTCGGATGGGAGTGCAGCAGGGATGCTGGCCGTAGTGGTTGCCTGTGGGGGAGGAGAAGGCAACTTATGAGATGTGGGGGGCCTCTTTTGGGTTCGCTCCGGCTGGGCGGAGACGGCTGCCTCGGCCGAGGGGGCGCCGGTGACAGTGGCAGGTGTGGATTGGGAAGGGGGGTGTGCGTCCGTTGGGGGAGTTTGCTCCTCGAGTGCCACTCCCAGGTAATCGGCGTAGATGCGCAGGAAGGCACGGGCCTGGACCGGAGAGGGGAAGGCCTCGAAGCGCCCTTCTTCAATGGCCTGAATATGATGAGGGCGCAGGTGAGTCGCGCGGGCCACCTGTTCGACTGTCAGGTTTCTGGCCTGACGCGCTTGCTGAAGAAGTCGGCCGATCGGAGCAGACATGGTGGGAAAATGGACATCACCGGCCCCCTACCTGCGACCGGTGATGTCAACGTTGCTCGTTCTAGTCCATGACGGCCGCTTCGGCTTCGCCTGAGGCGGCCTCTGTCGGCTTGGTGGAACCTTCTGGCGGTGTTTCGGCCGGGAGCGTGGCTTGGCCTCCTTCCGCCTGTTCGATAGCCGCCAGGGTCACTTCTTCCCCTTCGCGGTAGACGATGACCCGCACCTCGGGGATGAGGTCCATGGTCAGGCGCACGCGCACGGTGTGCTCACCCAGAGTACGCAGAGGTTGCATTTCCAGCATCTGGCGCTTGATGGCGTATCCGATTTTCTTCTGTAATGCTTCCGCTACGTCCTGGGCTGTGATCGAACCATACAGTTTACCGGTCTCGCCTGCGCGGGCGGCGAAGGTGAGAGTAATTCCTTGCAACCGTTCGGCCACCGAGGCCATTTCCTCGTTGAGGATGGCGCGCTGCGCCGCGGCTTTCTGACGGATGCGCTCTGCCTGTTTCAGAGCACCCTCGGTTGCCAGTACGGCCAACCCTTGCGGAATGAGGTAATTGCGACCATAGCCATCGGCGACGCGCTTGACATCCCCGGCACGTCCAAGTTTGTACACGTCTTTGATGAGAAGCACTTTCATGACTCAAGCCCTTTCTTTCGCGAAAAATTTGGAGCGAAGGGTACAACGCTCCGGGCGCAAATTGTACCACAGAATACCATCATCTACCGTCCATCGTCCATCGTCCATCGTCTATCGTCCATCGTCTATCGTCCATCGTCTATCGTCTATCGTCTATCGTCCATCGTCCACGGTCGATTCCCGGCAACCTTTTATCGAGAATGACGTATACCTTGAGGAGAAATGCTTTACCGTTGCTATCCATAGCGGAAAAAGGCGGTATAATGACTTCAAGAGTCAACCGGTTTATCGAAAAAGGAGCAACCTATGGCACGCATTTTTGACGTTATTGAATACGCTAATGAAATGGAAAACGAATTAGTTCATCGTTTTCCGGACGATACTTCTATCGGTGATTATCGCATTGGCAGCAACGTGATTGTCCGCAGTGGGCAAGCGGCGGTGTTTTTCCGCGACGGCCTGGCGCTCGATGTCTTTGGGCCTGGGCGGCACGTCATCTCGACCGCTAACATCCCCAAGTTGATTGACTTGATCGGCAAGGCCTTCAACGATCGGACGCCCTTCCCGGCAGAAGTATATTTTGTCTCTATGAAAGAGTTTGCCAATCGCAAGTGGGGCACGCCGCAGCCTATTCTGGTCAGTAACCCCGGCATGGGGTTGGGAGTTGCCCTGCTCCAGGGCTTCGGCACCTACTCCTTTGAGGTCAAGGATCCGATGCAATTGGTGACCCAGATTGTCGGGAAGAAAGCCTCTTACCGCATGGAGGACATTGAAGACCGCCTGCGTAATATCATCCTCGGCCAGTTGCAAGATACTCTCAACGAATGGGGGGCGAAGTTCAACCTGACGCAATTGCTGGCCAAGACTCAGGAGATGGCCGGTTACATTCGCTCGGAGATCGAGGATGACTTTAATGCCTTGGGGTTGACCGTCAAAGCCTTTGTCATTGCCAACCTGAAACCTTCCGAGAAGTCGGCGCAGGAATTGCGCGATATGGGCGTGCTCGACTTGGCCACGTATACCCAGTTGCAGGCCGCTGATGCCATGCGCGATGCCGCTCAGAATCCCAGCGGCGGCGCCGGGTTGACGGCTGGCATTGGCGCCGGCATGGGCATTGGCAATCTCATGGGACAGGCCTTGCAAGGCGGTGCCGCGGCGACCTCACCAGGTGCGCCGAGTCACACAACCATGCCAGATGTCATGACGCCAGCCGAAGCGGCTCAGTACCTGAAGGTCTCCGAAGAAGACGTCCTGGCCGCTATCCAGGACGGCAGTTTGAAAGCCAGAAAAGTTGGGAGTGCCTATCGCATCAGCAAGGCCGCCGTGGAGGAGTTCTTAAAAGGGTAAATGTCCGACAGGCAGGTGCTGAGGCAATTCCATCCGGCGAGGTTGTGGCTATGAGCTATTGCCTCGCCATTGTCTTGTATACCTGTTCGAAATGCCCTGCAAGGGGAGATTGTGAATATGGTTGATTCGCCTGGTACAGCGGACCGTTAGCCTGCCGGGTCCAAGCATCAGCGACCTGCAGGCGATTGCCGGAGGAGAAAAGATGTCTAAAGGTTGGCTTCTGATAACCACGGGAACGATCATGCTCATGGGATGGATAGTCGCTTGCACGAAGGCCTCCCCTCCCGAAACGTTGATCGAGTACCACCGTAGCGGTGGGTTCATTGGGCTGGACGATCATCTCGTCATCAAAGAGAACGGCGAGGCCATCCTGACTCGTCGCAGATCAGAGCGTTACGAATTCACACTGGATGGCGATACGCTCAACCGTCTTCAGGCTCTTTTTGAAGAAGCGGGGTTTTCTCAATTCCGCGAGGAGTATCGGCCTTCGCATCCTGGCGCTGATCTCTTTGAGTACGTGGTAACCTATAGAGGCCATACTGTGCGAGCGCTGGACCCCGCCGTCCCCCTCTCCCTGCGACCTATCCTCGAAGCGCTCAATCAAATCATAGAAGGTCCGTAACCACCACCTCGAGTTGAGACGAAATTTGGGCGGTTCTGCTCCTGCGCAAAACTGCCCTTTGGTAGATACGTGGGGGTGAACACACAGAGCGATTGACTTTCGTTGGTAAGCTGCCGTTCACAACCCCCACACCGTGTCAGGGGGAAATCAGCTGGCTAGAACTCGAGCTGAATTATCCCCCGCCTGGTTTGTCTGCCCAACTATTACGGTTGGGTAGAGAATCCCATAGTGCGGTGTGGCACAAACCCCAGAGGCTGTCTATTCCCCCCAAGGAGGACAAATTGGAAATTTGCCCAATCCTTTGCCCCATCCCGCAAGTCGGAGACCTGTGCCGCCCTGCCTGGCCGTAGGGCAAATCTCTGATTTTGCCCCGTTTCGCAGGTCAGAGACCTGTCTATCCGCAAGTCAAGGACTTGCGCCACAACCACTGCCTATGCCGAAGGCCTGGTAAAGGGAGACCATCTCTGCTTGGCCTGCGTTCGGACGGCAGTTCAACTGCCGTCCAAATGCCTGAAATGGCCAATCCTTTCCGATTTCATTCTTTTCTGCCCTTCTCTTCCCAAAGCAAGTTTCTTGCCCATCCAAATCCTGCGCCAACCGAACGAGGTGTGTACAATAGATAGACCCAAGAGGTATGCCACACTTCCGGCCGGGGCAGGCAATCATACGCTTGTTCTGTTTTGTGGTGTTGGCTCTGTTCCTGGGATGATGATCGTCCTAGGCCTGGGGGCATTGGCTAGTCGGCGAGAAGGCCGGCGGCGCGCAGATTGGCCAGCAAACGCGGTTCGACCGGGTACTCGCCAGGCTGGAACGATTGGCCGGTCAGCATTTCGTAGATGGCGATGTAGCGTTGACTGGCAGCTACCCACAGATCGGCGGGCATGGGCGGGATTTCCCCGTCGCCGCGATAGCCCTTTTCGGCGTAGGCCAGGCGGACGAATTCCTTATCGAAGTTCTCCGGTTCCTCGCCGGCGGCCAGGCGGCTTTCATAGGTATCGGCTTTCCAGAAGCGGGAGGAATCCGGCGTGTGTACCTCGTCAATCAACACGACGCGGCCGTCGGCGGTGCGGCCGAACTCGTACTTTGTATCTACCAGGATCAGACCGGCGCGCGCCGCGACTTCCTGGCCGTGTTTGAAGATCGCCAGGGAAGCCGCCTGCACTTGCTCCCATGTGTTCGCGTCCAACAGCCCTTTCTCGACCACCTCCGCACAGGTCAGGCGTTCGTCATGGGCGCCAGCCACGCCTTTCGTAGTCGGGGTGATGATCGGTTCGGGCAGGGGGGAGTTCTTGCGCAGCCCTTCTGGAAAACGGTAGCCGTAAATCTCACGTTCGCCCAGCGAATAGCGGTACCAGAGCGCGGTCGTGGTCACGCCGGTAATGTAACCGCGCACGATGACCTCGACGAGGAACGGTTGGACGACCTCCACCACGGCCGCGTTGGGGTCAGGCTCGGCCAGGAGATGATTGGGGATGATGGTTTTGGTCTGTTCGAACCACCAGTTCGTCAACTGGTTCAGGACCTGGCCTTTGTAGGGCACGCGCGCCAGGATGCGGTCGAACGCCGATAGGCGGTCGGTGGTGATTAGCAACCGTTTCCGCTCGGACAGATCATACCAGTCGCGCACCTTGCCTGTACCTTTGCCCGGTAAGGGCAGGTGGGTTTCCTCCAGGGCCTGGGGCAGGAGTTCTCGTAATTGTTGTTCTGAGATCATATTTCCTCCGCATAACGCACACCGTTTTGGAATAAGGGGAGTCCACTGCCTCGCACTACCCCGCGCGACCACTGCGGGTGTTGCCAATCGTGGATATGATTTTCGGGATGTGGCATAAGACCGAGCACGTTGCCGTCCACGTTGCAAATGCCGGCTATGTCATGCACAGAGCCGTTCGGGTTGGCCGGGTATTGGCCGTTAGCCGGGGAACCATCGGGCCACACGTATGTCAGAGCGATCTGATCCTGGGCAACGAGTTGTTCCAGTAGCGTGGACTGGCTGACCTGGAAGTTCCCTTCGCCGTGTGCGACCGGGCATTCGATTGGCTCCGTCAGATCGCGCGTCCAGATACAGCGCTGGGAGACCGGGCGCAGAGTGACCCAGCGACATTCGAAGTGGCCGGAGGCGTTGAAGGTCAGAGTCGCTTCGCCTGCCAGGTGTTCTCCGCCGGGCAGGAGGCCGGCTTTAACCAGGGCTTGAAAGCCATTGCAGATGCCGATGACCGGCTTGCCCGAGGCCACGAATTCGTGGATTTCCTCAGCAAAGTACGCCTGCATATCTACGGCCAGCAGCCGCCCTGCGCCCAGGGCATCTGCGTAGGAAAAACCACCCGCCAGGACGAGCATTTGATAATCGCTCCAGCGACGCAAGCCGGCGCGCAGGGTGTTTAAGGGTACGATTTCCGGTTCGGCGCCGGCCAGGGTCAGGGCCTCGGCTACGTCACGGTCGCGATTGGTGCCAGAAGCAAAGAGAATCAGGGCTTTCGGTCGCATGATATATCTCTATCACTGTTCCTGTCCGTTACCTGTCCTTGCTACAACACCGGTTGCAGAGGTGTCTGCCAGGCGGTCAGCAGGTGAGAAATGGGCAGAGCCAGAAGAGGAGTCTCTCCAGAATAGACTTCGAACGCAGGATCAGCCTGAACCAATCCAATCCGCTGACAGGGCAAATCTGCGAAATACCTCTCGAAGGCGGTTGCCGCTTGCGGCGCGACTTCGACCAGCAGGCAGCCTGTCGTTTCCCCAAAGAGAGCGCGTAGGGGAGGTAAGGCCGGCAGTTGCAGGCGTAATCCCAAGCGGCCGGCCAGGCACATCTCCGCCGCGGCGACGGCCAGACCACCCTCGGAAAGATCGTGGCAGGCGCGTACCAGCCGGGCTCGCATGGCCTGGTGCAGGGCGCGGTAGAGGCGTGGCGTCTGGGTAGAAAGTGAGGGTACCTCTTCCTCGATCTTGCGCGGTGCAATACGGTTGAAATGGGAACCGCCGAAAGCCGGCTGGAAGTCGCCCACCAGATAGAGCAGATTCCCGGCCGCTTTCAAATCCAGCGTGACGGCCAGTCGGACATCCTCCAGGATACCCAGCGAGGAAATCAGCAGCGTGGGTGGGATGGCGTGGCGCAGGCCGTCTGTGCCCACGTACTCGTTATTGAGCGAATCCTTGCCGGAGATGAACGGTGTGCCGAAGAGACGGGCCGCCTCATAGCAACCGCGCGCGGCCTCTACCAGCGCGCCCAGGGTCTCCGCGCGCAGGGGATCCCCCCAGCAGAAGTTATCGAGCAAAGCGATCCGTTCGGGATCGGCGCCCAGTGCCACGGCATTGCGGATAGCCTCGTCCACTACGGCCAGGGCCATTCGATAGGCATCTTGCTTGCCGTACTCCGGGTTGATGCCATTGGCGATCACCAGCCCGATCGGGCCTTTCGCTTCCTGCGGTTTGAGCACACAACCGTCCGATGGGCCGTCGTTCTGCGCGCCGGTCAGGGGTTTGATGGCTGTGCCCCCTTGCACTTCGTGATCGTAGATGCGGATGACGGCAGCTTTGGAGGCGATATTGGGGTGAGCGAGGAGGCGCAGGAGAAAGGAAGCGTAGTCTGTAACAGGAAAGTCTGTCTCCGAAATAGGAGCGGTGACCCCTCGCCTCTCGTCCTGACGAACCACGGCGCGTAATTGTCGTTGCGGAATACCCCGATGCAGGAACTCGTTTTCCAAGTCCAGCACTACTTTCTCACCATAGCGAACGACCAACCGACCGGTGCCTGTAAACTCACCGATGTCTGTCCATTCGACGTTGTACGTTTCGCATAATTCCTGTAATTTGGGCAGATTGGCTGGTGGGACGGCCAGCACCATGCGTTCCTGGGCCTCCGAAAGCCAGATTTCCCAGGGCGCCAGGCCGGCATACTTCAAGCGGACGTGCCTCAGGTCTACCTCGGCGCCGATCTCGGAGGCCATTTCTCCAACGGCGGAGGATAGCCCGCCGGCGCCGCAATCCGTAATGGCATGGTATAAGCCCAGATCGCGAGCCGGTAGAATGACATCCACCAGGCCCTTCTCCACGATCGGGTTGCCAATTTGAACGGCCGAGCCGGATACCTCGCCGGTTTGCGCATCCATGGTCATGGAGGAGAACGTGGCGCCGCGCAGGCCATCGCGCCCGGTCCGCCCACCCAGGACGATGACGCGATCGCCTTTCTGTGGGGAACGTACATGCCGCCCTTTCGGCGCGATGCCAATCGTGCCACAAAAGACCAGCGGATTGGCGGCGTAACCGGGATCGAAGAGAATTGCGCCGTTGACAGTTGGGATGCCCATCTTGTTGCCGTAATCCTGAACGCCAGCTACCACGCCGGAGAGGATGCGGCGCGGGTGCAACACGCCGGCCGGGAGTTCCTCGAAGGAGGCATCCTGCATTCCGAAACAGAGCACGTCGGTGTTAGCGATGGGTTTGTGGGACACGCCGAGGACATCGCGAATGACACCGCCCACACCGGTATTGGCACCCCCGAACGGTTCAATCGCAGAGGGATGATTATGGGTTTCCACCTTGAACGAGACCTCATGCTCGCCGTCCAGGGCGACGATGCCGGCGTTGTCCACGAAAGCCGAAAGCACCCAGGGGGCGTTAATCTCTTCCGTGGCGCGGCGGATGTAGGTCTTGAAGAGTGAGTCGATTTCTTGGACAGGCGAATCGGGGTCTTGTTCGTGAAACACCTGGATTTTGGCCTTGAACGTCTTGTGGACGCAGTGCTCGGACCAGGTTTGGGCGATGGTCTCGAACTCGACGTCGGTCAGGTCGCGGCCTTCGCGCTCGCAGTAGGCGCGAATCGCCCGCATCTCGGCCAGGTCGAGGGCGGCGCGACGTTGACGGGAGATTTCCAGGAGTTCCTCGTCGCTTACGCCGCGCAGGCGAATGACCTCCACCTCGCCGCTCGCGGCGGCCTCCTGGGGGAAGGCTGGCTCGATTTCACCGATCGCCCAGCGGTGAATGACGGTATTGGCCAGCAGGCGTTGTGCCAGATGACAGGCGGCTTCCTCATCCGCGCCGTGGATCCAATACCGGAAGCCGGTCGAGGCGCGACGTACGCCCGTCAGTCCCAATTCCTGCGCGGCGCGAACCAATTCGTCGGCAACCGGGTCGGTCACGCCCGGACGCAAGGCCACTTCGACCAACACCGCGTCCGGCGGTCTGGGCGTCGGCGCGGCCGGCAGGACAGTCCACTCTGCGATCTGGGTCACGGGATCGCACAGCAAGCGGCGCGCCAGTGCCTCCCGCTCCTCTTCTTCCAGTTGTCCTTCGACGAAATAGAGGTCCTGGCATTCCAGCCGGCTGAGTTGTCCAAACCCCAATGCCCGCGCGTCCGCTAGCAAAGCGGTGCTGCGTGGATCCGAGGCGGCCCGAAAACGAACAACGAAGCGATAAATGGCCATATCAACCCTGCGGAAAGCATCCCAATTTTACCATGCTGTTCAGGCCTCGCCGGAGTGTGCACGCAAATGTTGTCAGAAACACAACAGCGTCCCTGGTCCAATACGGAGTGGCAAGGTCTATCATCTGGCGAA
>FWWL01000721.1_pt1 | contig 21816 bp, 26 predicted proteins | sample 2228331 | NCBI WGS metagenome assembly FWWL01 (sample SAMEA103939775, study PRJEB20133) | metagenome | reverse complement strand
CTCTCTCTTGGTATCACTGACACCGGGTTCATTATTCAATGCACGCGACACAGTTACAAAAGTAACTCCTGCCTCTCTTGCAATATCTTTCATCGTAATCATGGCATCATATCACCCTTATCTCTTTTACGATAAGTATAGTATACTAAACAAGCAAAAACAATATTTAATTAAATTTTTTTAATACAGTGTTATTTAGTTAACGTTTAAGTTATAGGCATAATGAGACGCTCCCGGAATAAAGCTTTGACGCCTTATCTGTTTCCACTTAATCCTACATTTGCGACGCTCGATGGTTCGCTGTCACCCCATCAACTGTCAAAGTGTACTCACAATCTACTTCACAGGTTAGCTTGAATTCCTTTTTATCCAAGTCATATTCAAGGGTCGCCACCTTATCTATAGAGTCGAGCACGACAGAGAACAACCGTGTGAACAAATAACCTGCGACCGTTAATACACCAGATGAAGCCAAATGTACAGGAGAGCGATAGTTCCGTCGGTTCTCTTCACTCTCGGTTGCGATCAGAGCCATCATCTCATCTGTCGCATTCCCCCAATGACTTTGAGTACCCACATCTGGCAGTTCCCTATACCGCACAAGCGCACTCTTGCCTGTTCCAGCAGCCTTGTCAACAAACCTTCTCGAATGCTCAGATGGCACCCGAATATCCGTCTCTCCATGGACGATATAGATCGGAGTGCATAAATTCCCGACCGTCTCAAGACCACTGCGTGACCTATAAGCCATAGCATTCGTATCAGGGCTGCAGCCAATCCATATGTCCAGCTCATCTCGGAATTCACCGACCTTATCCTGATTGTACCAGAGGGCATAGTCAGATATACCACACAATGAAGTAACGGCAGCAAACGTGTCAGGAAATTTGCCGACGATTGCAAGTGCATTGCCCCCCCCACCGCTTCCCGCTTCGAAATATACGATATTCGGATCGACAATATATTCCGCATAATGGATGCGTGCGTATTCAATCGCATCAATAACGTCGTATAGCTCCCAGCCATTGCAATCCGCTTCGCCTTCGGAGTGAGGCCTGCCGCGCATATCGATTTCAATTCGCAAGTATTCATTGCCAGCTAACGGCTGATCCATAGGTTTAAATCCATGAATACCCATATGCCAGCCATGAGTCCCCGCTACAATGTAACCTGGTTTATCTGGTTTCAATATTCGAGCGGCCAGCTGTATGCCCGGTGTACGTGAGGATTCATAATAGATGAAATCACAGTAAATAGATGTTTGGTGTACCTTTTCATTCATCTGTTTCTCCAGACGAATCCGATCTTCATATTGCTCGTACGCCATCGGTCACCTCCACAGGTGGATCTAATAATTCGCTGATGCTAACTGGCTTTTCTCCCGCTATTGAGATGTTTGCAGCAGCCCCTATCAGTAGCGACATAGCCCCTGACATACTCCCGGCTTCCTGCCCAAGCGGATCTTCCATCCCACCAACGAATAGCATTTTTCGAAGAAGTTCATCACTTCCACCATGCCCGCCTGCAGCAGCAGGTATTAGGTGTTCCACGGTTTCACCGTTTGGTTTAGTTATATGAATGGAGTATTTATTAGGCCCGTTATATAACTGACTTACTTCCATGCGCCCTTCACTTCCTTGAATAACAGCCTTCCAGCCTTCAAACGGACTGTACGCCACTAACGAATAAGTAAGCATCGCTCCGCTCTGATACTCAACATGAACTGACATGGTATCATATATATTGATCCGCTCTCCGAAGACACACTGATCACGGATATATCCATCTTCTTTCTCTGCTTGTAAGTAATAGCGGTTTACAAAATCATTCTTAGCTATATCAAAATAAAATTCGCAAGACGCCTTATACTCGCATGTCAGGCACCGTTCCCCGCGCTTCTCACGGGTAGGACCGTAGAATACTCGCTTACCGAATGCATGTACATCCTTCGGATTGCTGTCCAGCCACCAGTTGATTATGTCAAAGTGATGGGTCGATTTGTGAACCAGAAGTCCTCCGCTCATCTCCATTTGTGCATGCCATCTACGGAAATAATCAGCGCCATGAGAACGATCCAAAAACCATTCGAGTGCAACGTGATGCACTTCCCCAATAACTTTCTGCTGTAATAGTTCTTTAATTTTGGCCGCATAAGGGACATATCTCATATTGAAAGTGACCTTCAGCGAACGCCCCGTTCTCTTCTCAGTTTCGAGAATTTCCCTGCATTTCTCCGCGTCGATTGTCATCGGTTTCTCTGAAATAACATCGCAGCCCGCTTCCATTGCGGCAATGATGTATGTATGATGAGTCGAATCCGAAGTGGCTACCACTACGGTGTGCGGGCGAACATGCTTCAGCATAGTATCAAAATCATTGTAAATCGGCACGCCTCCGCATTCCTCACTAAGCGCCTTCGCCCTTAAAGTATTGGTATCAAATATTCCTCCGAATCGGACAAAGTCTTTAAGTTCAGTAATAAAAGGCAAGGCAAACATAGCTCGTGCTCGTCCACCTGCTCCAACTAAAGCGATTGTTTTCATACTTGACTCCCCTCATTTTCACAGCCTCAGTAATCGATTTCTTTTTTTATTTTATCAGGGCTTAATTTTTATTGTCAATTATATTCAAAAAAAAATTAAACGTTTAATCAAACAACACAAATAACTTCATATTAACTCTTGACATGTAATTAAGACATATTCTATTATTCAGTTGAATTGATAGAAATCGATTACTATATAAATATGGTGGTGCATGGTCCTGCAGGGGCTTCATTATCGAACGGGAGAACAGATTGAAGTAAGAATGCAGAAGGGGCTTATTACCTCCATCCAGTCTCTAGAACAGGTAACAAATCCCCTTGGCTGCGGCGAGCGAAAGGAATACGCCTTGCCTATGATTGGCCCAGGCTTGGTCGAACTACAGTTAAACGGTTACAGAGGGATGGATTTCAATACTATACCATTTCCAGATGGTACGACAGAGCGGTTGACTCGCGCGATATGGCGGGAAGGTATTACATCTTACCTTCCAACTGTCATAACCAATAGTGCTAAGAGAATTGAAGAGGCAGTCCGTTCGATTGCACAAGCTTGTGACTCCGATCCAATTACTCGTTCATGTGTGCATGGAATCCATCTTGAAGGTCCTTTTATCTCTCTGAAGATGGTGTTCGTGGGGCTCATAACAAAGCTCATATACAAGCACCTGACTGGGATCTATTCCAGAGCTGGCAAGAAGCTTCTGGCGGCAACATTCGCATCCTGACGATTTCACCAGAATGGCCGAATGCTGCACAAATCATACGCAAATGCACAGATTGCGGTGTCATTGTATCCATCGGGCATACAAACGCTACGTCGAAGCAAATCCAAGAGGCCGTGGAAGCCGGTGCCTCCTTGTCAACACATCTCGGCAACGGGTCGCACTCGATGCTCCCACGCCACCCGACTATATCTGGGATGCATAAATGTACAGCGAATCAGTGTAATAAAAATTATTTCTCCCGCCGCCCGCGGTATTAAATCCGCACTGGTATGCTATAGCCTCAAGTAAAGTAGACTTTCCAGAACCATTTTCTCCTACGAAGAAGGTTACAGCGCTATCGAAATCCAATGTGTCCATTCCTCTAATTGCTGGAACTGTGAAAGGGTACGTTATTACATCTGTAATTTTTTCTTTGAGAAGGGTTACTCTGCGTAAAAACAAATAAATACACTCTCCATCTATTCGTTATATTACCATTTGCGCACCAAATGCAGCCGTACATTCGGTCCTTTCACTCAGGTTTTTCAACTTCAGTTTAACAGGTTGTTCGCAAACGATGCTACCTTACTTGAATAAACAAAGAGGAACTCTGTCAAAACAGGCTCCTCCTATCGTTCTCTGTAGTTAAATTTATCCAACAAAGCTCTCTTTTTGGTTGTATAGAATATTCTATCTGCAAACAAACGAGACACTCATTCTCAAAACAAACTACAACAGCGATGTTAGCCCATTCACCCTGTTATACATCGACCGTACCAGGCTCCAGAACGGTCACGTGACTGAGGTGCTACAGATCCAATGATCGCATTGATTTTTCTCTGGGGAATAGTGATAAACAGATTTTTACCTGCACGTCTAATTCTTAGTGTTAATACAAATTCGTCAAAACATATAAGCGTTCCAGTAAAGGTTCGATCATTTGTTACAACTCGGATTTTTTTGAGCAATAGCTTTCGTAATAGAATTCCGTTAAATTTAAACTTTGTTCGGGGATATGCCATCTATTGTTCCTCCTTATATCGCGATCGATAACAATATATGAGAAATTGAAAGAATTGTTTGGACAACCGTTCGTTAGTGCATAAATTAGTATATTAAGAAGCCAAGTCAACTTATTGTTAATTAGGAGGACTCGCTCCGGGACGGTCGCTCACCGGAACGCTACCTTTCTTTACACTTCCCTCTATGCTCTGCAGAGAAGCTATAATCGTGGCTCCTACAAGTAGAATTCCACATATGATCACGCGAATCGAGGAAACATTGCCAAGCAGGACATAATCCAACACGGCTGTTACGGCAGGCTCCAGACAGAACAGGATCGATACCGTCACTGGCGACAGCCTGCGTTGACCGAAGACTTGAAGTAGATTCGCCGCAAGCGATACGAACACGATCATATACAAGATTCCTAGGAGCGTCATCGGCTGGATCAGCAATGTCTGCAGCGCCAAGCCACCCGGACTTACGCAGGCATAGACGATCGCCGACAAGGTGAAATAAACTGCGCAGCCCGCTACGCCCAGGAAGGAAACCTGTATGACCGATGCGCGCTCTGTCATAAGCATCCGGTTTGTAAGTACGATAGAGTAGGCATAACCGAGCATGCCGATCATTGCCAGACCGTCTCCCAGCTTTACGTCGCCATCTTGAGGTCCCATGAGCAGACCAATGGCGGCTAGCGCGATGCCGATCGCCCATTTTTCGACATGAACCGGCTTACACCTGTCATGGATCCATCGCAGCAACGGAACGACACCGATAATGAAGCTGTTAATGACAACTACCCTTGTCGGCGTCGTATACTGTACCGCATAAATAGAGAAAAAACTAAGAACAAAATTGGCCAAACCGAGCCGCAACAACCCAATCTTCCAGATCGAGTTCGGAATAGCCTTAATGGAGCGATAGAAGCAAATGAAATAGATTACGACCACTGCCGCATACCTCCAAAATTGGAAAAGCATCTGAGGGTAATCCGTTGTTGCCGCCTTCATCACAATATAGGACATTGCCCATATCAATACCGCTCCAAGCAAAGCCAAATAACCTTTCAACTGACATTCCCTCTTACCAGCCTTTTCATCTTTTACTTCCTCTCCTGTAATCTATGTTGTCTGCAATAACAAACCTCTTTTGCGCTCGCGTATACCTTCTATTGCTCATTTAACTTTAATAGTGACACAGGTCTCGCCTATTCACCATTAGAATAGATTGTCTTATGCCTGGTCAATTCTATCCAAATGACAGTCTTTAGTTGCATTCGGAAATAGGGTAAGGAACTTGTCACTGACTTTGACAAGTTCCTTACCCCATAAAAGAAAAAGCTATATCTTTCCTTTTAAACGAACTTCGCCATTTCCGCCGTCTTCTCCTTAAGAAATGTTTCAAATTGTTCCATGTTGTCAAACCGATTAATTTCGACTCCCTTGGTTCGGAGATAGCTTTCTAAAAGAGAACACAAGCGTTCCACGGCTGCTTGTAGTTGCGATAAATCGTGAGAATTGAGAAGAACGACTAGTTCAGGGAGCCCTATCTGTCTGTAAATGTCCTGATAAGCTGAGTCGGTCGTCAAGTTGCATGGCCATTGCCCCGTTTCGGCAAAATATAGAAAGCGGGCGATTTCATCCTGCACATGGATTGCATTGAAAAAAGCCGTATCGTAATCGTTCACTTCGCAAGCAGAGATGATTTTGTCTAAAACCCCTTTTTCCTCTTCGTAAAAGCCTTTCATTCTATCCTGGTAAGAAGGAGCGCTAGAATGCTTTACTTTTTCAGCCAGCACCAATTCAAGGGTATCCGCTGTCAATTGCTCACATGCCTGTAGGATGTCGTTCGCCATGCAGCCTTGCATAATTGTGTGCATTAACGGCTCCAAGCGAGCGGGCCTTAACGGAAGTTGCAGTATTTGCTCCTTGTTTTTGCCAAAACCTTTTGTGAAGTAAGTACGATTTAACAGCGCAAGACTTTGCAACACTTTTGTTAAAACCCCATGAGCTTCTGTACGGTAAAATGTAATATTATCAGAATCGCCAGCTCGGCTCAGCTTATACAAGTGCAAATAAACATTACGTAGTTCCGTCTCTGCTTTCTCCACCAGACTTCGTGTATTTTCCTGCATCTGCACATTGGAGATTGTATCACGCAGCGCCATGAATCGTTCCCGGTCTTCGTCTGAGCGAACATAAAGCAATTTGCAATCGGCGATAATCGTGGTTTGTGATTCTTGAAAAGAGGCCATTCTTTCCGCGCGCTCCCAACTGATTGGCCAAAAGTCAAAACTTATATCATCAATAATAAACTGGATACTTGCGCGGTAACCATGAGATGTAGCGGGAATGAAAAAAAAGTCCAAGTCAGATCGCCTTGTAGCTGTTCCTTGCGCATATGACCCGTAATAAGCAATTATTGCAATATCGTCCGGACAGTTGGACCTGATATGATCTACAAGTGTGTCCGAAACATCAAACACGTTCAACACTTTTAAGCCCCCCTTTAATGTTTATTTCCCTCTATGCATAGCTTCATCAATTCTAATAATGCGCCTGTACTAATAACTGTTTAATATAATTAAAATCAATTGAATGGTTTTTAGATATATAGAAAAAACCTTTATATCTTATTGTATCATTCGAGTTAATAATCAGTTCCTTGATGGCTTTTCCTTTATGATTGTAAATCGTTGTTTTGAAGCTATAACCCAAATACCCCAATGTAAGCTTACCTTTTTGAAAGGTAATATTGTTTAAATTATTGATAATATAATTAATATCCGATTCATCCTTAATTTCTATTTCGTATCCTGTATTTCCATCAAAGACAGTGATTTTTGAAACTTTTGATGGTTCTATACTCACAACATTATGTGGAATATATGTAAGCCCAAAAGCTAATAGCAACAATAAAGGTATAGCTAATGTAACGAGTATTCGTTTTTTCAAATCATATCCCTCCCAACTATGCCGCTAACGCCATTCGCATAATAAACCGAGCATAAATCTTTTCAATCTGATCCTCTCCATAATTTTTGGGTTATATAGTAATTAACGCCAAATAATTGAGAGTGTTGCGTTCGGATCCAAAATAGTTGAACTAATGTTATCCGTTCGCTCAATGACGTTTATTTATTTGCAATTTGTCTTTCAATTATAATTGTTAGCAATCTAGAAGAAACGATAGCATCATCTATAGGCTAAAATAAAATGGACACATAAAATCTCGAAGGAGTTGTTTAATTACGATGAATGGAACAAATTTTAGTGTTGTGGAAGCGGGTTCTTTTGGTGGTCTTCTGAGTGTGACGGAGGGTCCTTCTGCAGGCAAGTACTTCCTGAAAGACAGGCTTGGACTAACTGGCATGGAAGTTTCACTTAACCAACTACCGGAGGGAGCGGCCGTCCCGTTCTACCACACACATCGTGAGAATGAGGAGCTATTCCTTTTCATAGGTGGCTGCGGTCAGTTCCAAGTGGATGGACAGATTTTGGAAGTCAAGGAAGGAACAGCAGTTCGCGTAGGACCTGAAGGCGAACGCACGCTCCGCAATAACGGTACTGGGGATTTGTATTTCATCGTTATTCAAGTCAAAGCGGACAGTCTCCGCCAATGGGTGATGACTGATGGTGTCATTCTGGATAAACCGGTGACCTGGCCACCGAAATAGTGATTATATGTTTGGAAAGCAAAACGAACAAGTTCAAATCAAATTAAGGGAAAACAAGAAGGCCGTAGTGTGCGTATCACTCTACGGCCTTCCCGACTCATATATAGATATTACGATATTCAGTCTTACAATTGATGACCGGTTCCGGTGCTACCCCGATCGTAAGAAGCTCTCTCTCAAAAAGTTTCATAGCAGGCAAATACTAGTACTTAACGCAGCGAGGCTACCGTTCATCTTTCTGCGGTAGCCTTCTGGAGTAGTGTATTATGAATTTTTATGGACTATAAACTCAATTACAGGAAAGGAAATTATGTTTCTATCCCGATATGTACTTTGAATCACGTCACTATTTGCACTTATAATTCCATTTTGAAGAATCACAGTTTTAAAGCCTCTTTCTTTTGCACCATTATAGGTGAATAGAACACAATGCTCTGCTGCAAAACCTGCCACAATAACTAGACCAATTTCCTGCTTTAATAAGATCTGTTCTAATTCTGTCTTCCAAAATGCATTTGATGCTTCTTTAGTTATCTTGATATCTTTTTGTTCAACTTTGATCTCCGAGATGATATCGAGTAATTCAGAGTTAAGATCTTCTGCTCCTTCAATATCCTGAATATGTATAACACAGTGATTTTTTGAACGAAGTAGGTCTGCGACATAGTTTATGTGTTCACATGCTCTTTCGACATTAAGTTTTTCTCTTTGATCCTGTAAAAAGACTTTTTGCATATCTACAATTAATAATCCAATTTTCATTGTAAGTCTCCTTATTCTTTTATATAACCAAAAGTTATATTGAATTCATTCGCGAAGCCACTAAAAATCCCCTTTAATCCCAATTCAATTTATGAAGTCCATTAGCTAAATACAAAGTGCTTATTGATTGAACTGTGAGCTATTGTCCTTTGCTAATCCAAAACGTAACTCGGCTGCCTCTCGCGACAGTCCCGCCCTGTATAGGCTCTTGCTTGAATACAGTTCCTGCTGCCTGTTGATGGACTTCCAAATAGTACGTATAGCGGAGCCCTGCCGCCAGCGCCTGCTGTTCTGCGGCCTCCTTAGTCAGTCCGGTCAAAGCTGGTACGACCACAGTTTCAGAACTGGCAGGCTGCGGCGTTTTTAGTTTATCGTCAGGTTTCGGCGTCTGCGAGGGGGAAGGCTGCTGCTCATTTTTCGCTGATACGGCTGGAGATGGTGATGAAGGTTCCCCCTTAAGGTCTATTGTTCCATAGAGCAAGGCGAATACTCCCGCGAATACGGCTACACCGAGTAATGACAGTGATAGTCCCAGCAGCAGTTTTTTACTAAGTTGTATAAGACGCCATCTTTGCCTTGGGCTTTCCTTTTCGTCACCATGTTCCGGCTGAAAGCTATACTCGTCCTGCACGGGTAGCTCAGGATCCAATGCATCGGATTTGGTTGAATCGACACTAATGTTCTGCGCCTTTAATCCATCCATCAAGCTGTCGAGACTATGAACAAAAGCAGCTAATGAGAGACGCTCATTCCACGCATTTGTAATAATGGTGACTGCGGCTTCTTTCTGGTTGGCAAAAGGGATATCACCAAGAGACCGACGAAGTCGGAGCTCGAATGATTCAGCCTCTATCGGCACATCGATCCTTCGGGTTACAAGCTGGACGAACAATAAGCTGAGCTTTTTTGACATGCGCAGATTTTGCTCTGGCTCCGGGTTGTCCCATGTGTTGATCACGTTGATTGTTCGATCGCCAGTTATCCAAATATTGTTCGGGGCCAGCGAAAAATTCAAAGACCGCTCTTCGGCCGCATCTAGCATGCTTCGAGCGAACTGTATTATCATCGCCAACGCTACCTGAAAGGAAATCGAATCGTTCAGAATGAATTGGTTCAAGATGCAGCCTTCTTTATTATTAATGATGACATAAATAAGATCGTTAACGACCTCAATGTCCAGGATGTGCATAAAATGAAGATTTGTGAGTTCATGAGCGGATTTTCCGATCTTGCGGATATAGTCCTCGACAGAGGTCTCATCTAGAATAGGGACTTCATATATGAACACATTTCGCTTCAGCGACAAGTCTTCTCCTAAGAATAAGCGGCCGTAGTTATGCGGTGCTATGAATTCCTTAAGCTCATACCGGTTTGACTTCATCTTCATAATAATCACCCGATTTCTACATATTCCATAGTATTCGGAATGAGAACATGTTTTAGGTTGCAAAGAGTTCGGTTTGTGAGTAAATCTGCCCGTTAACGCAGCGAAGGCTGCCAATCATCGGGTGTATTTTGTTACGCTCTCGTTATCCGTCAGTGGAATATGTCTGATTTAAATATTTCTTTAGGTAGATAGTATTTGCTGGATTTAAACTCGGAAGATCGGTCACATCAAAAAAACGTACCTCATGTGATTCGGTTGGATCGTTCACTAATTCGCCTGTGTACTCTTTGCTAAGATACAATGCTGTTACCGAAAACAATTCATCTCCATTTGATAGTTTGAGATAGAGATCTGGACCAGAAAATAGCTCCAACATGGTTAACCGTTCTATTCTGAAGCCAGTCTCTTCGTACACTTCCCTAGTTGCAGTATCCTCTAAGGACTCCCCAGGCTCCATAAGACCGCCAGGTAATCCCCAATTACCATCTCTGCGATGTTGTAAAAGAATTTGTTGGTTGTCATTTTGAATGATAACCACTGCACCAACTAAAATTAAAGGTCTTGTTCCAACTAAATTACGTAATTCACGAATATATTCGCTCATACAGTCACCCCCGAATGGTTTCACATCAAAATGATAACATAAATAATAATCAAGATATGAGTTGTTCACAACACAGGTAATTTGAACATCAAAAAACATCGCCTACAAGGTGCGATGTTTTAACAATCATATTCAAATAGTAAGCCTTGCCAGGTAATAGAACGATTCCCCATGGTTGACAGTGAACGATAATCTCTGATTACGATATGTGGTTTTCGTTTATCTATAAAGTTTTATTTTGCCGAAGATGCTTCTTGGAAGCCGCAAGAGTTATGAGAGCCATCACAGAAAGGTTGAGTTTTGGAATGGCCACAGCGGCAAAGAGCGATCGAATCCCCTGTTTGAAATGGTGCTCCATTACCGTCAACGAATTCGAATTCTCCTTTAATCACAAAAGGACCTTTATCATATTTGGTGATATTAGTTTTAGACATGATTCTTGTCACATAATAAAAAAAAAATTCCCCATACAATCTTGAATGAGTTAGAGTTGTTTAAAGCAACATGGAAACTTACAAATAAGAGCAGCAGATCAAATTCATAGCCGGTAGCCGTACTAGATATTGGCGTATCCCCAATCAAATTTGAACTTCCCATGCAAAATAAAAGTAATACCCACCTCATTAAATTGTTGTTGCAAAGTCAACTGTTGACTACGCAACTAATATAACAACTAAAAGTTGCTTAGTCAACAATTATTTTGTTGCGTGAGCAACTACACTGATGTATATTGAATGTAACTAATCGGAAGGGGTGGCATACGTGGACAAAGTTACGGAGCATGAACTCTCTGCATGGAGAATTTTTATTAAAACTCACGCAATGATCATTGAAAAGATCGAACAAGATTTGGCTGAGCAAAAACGGGTTCCGCTCACCACATATGACGTCTTATTAGCTTTGTATGAGGCACCTGACCGAAAGCTGCGTTTAGGGGACTTGAATAAAAAAGTGGTACTAAGCAAAAGCGGGTTAACGCGATTGGTTGACCGGTTGGAACGGGAGGGATTGATTCGAAGGGAAAAGAGCGAAGAAGATCGGCGAGGCGCTTATGCAGCACTTACGGAGGCAGGCGAAACGGAATTGCGTAGAGCATGGCCTGTTTACGCAAGGGGGATCAAACAGTACTTTGCTGCGCAGCTTTCAGAAGGTGATTTGCAATCTCTTCATACCGCATTAGAAACTTTAAATAAAGCCATGAAACCCCAGAAAAAGGCGTCCTCATGAACGTAAATGCTTTCGTTGAGTGTGTTTTGTTGGCTGATGATCCAATGACCTTTGTGACACGAGAAGTACCTGGAATCTACTTGGAAATTGGAGGTATTCCGGGCGATCGGCATTATGGTATTCTCCGTCCTGCGGATTCCCGGCAAAAGATATACCCTCGAGGCACGATGATAGCAAACCGGCGTCAAATCAGCATCGTTTCATATGAAGAATGCTCGCAAATCGCCAGACTAATGGGTCTTCCAGCAATAAAGCCGGAATGGCTTGGTGCTAACATTATGGTAAGCGGGATTGAAAAGTTAACTGAGTTTCCGCCTGGTGCCCGATTGTTATTCCCGGATGGAACAGGCCTGATTTGTGAAGGAGAGAACCTGCCATGTGTAGGGCCTGGAAAAGTAATCGAAAGCTTTTATAATCAATCAGGTCTTCATCGCAATTTCGTGCCGGCAGCTCATAAATTAAGAGGCATCGTCTGTTCAGTAGAACGGGAAGGACGAATAAATAAAGAGGATTCGGTAAAAATCATATGTGGTTAAATCAGCGTTGCATATAGAGTTGTCCTAAACTCCGGAACGAGGAAAGGTAAACAATCGTCACAATACTTGATGCAGAAAAGGCCACTGTTTGATTTAGGTGGCCTACTTTAGATTGGCAACCTTAATCGGATTTATTCGGGGTTCTCCAAAAAGAACCAAACACACCCGTGACAAGCCCAATTAGCCCTATAAAAAATCCAAAACCAGCATAGCCGTTAAAAGCTAAAACTACTGTCACTCCAAATAATGATATATGAACGCCTAAAACTTGAATTTGAATAGCACTCGGTCGGATAAAGTTAAGGATTATTCCAACGTAAAACAATAAAATAACAAATAAAATAAGAACCGTTAAAATTAATAAACCTAAACTAGCCATTTCCTGCCTCCTTTGAAAAACGGCTACTCTATTTTTGCGCAGGTTCTGGCAGCCTGCAGTTAACGATCATTTCGATCAAGGGATACTTTGTACATGCCGACCGAGGACTGCGGAGATATCGCCAATATTTGTTGCTCTGTCTCCCATCGTTTCCAAGCATTAGTCTGTACGTCATATTGATAGTACTCCGTGTCCTTCCATGCAACCGGTTGATTACCCGCAACTCGTATAAATCCGGGGGCTAGAGGAGCCGCAATAGGCCCCTCATCACCATAATTCCATACCCACAGTTTCTGATAAGCTTGATCCCCGACTTGAAAAGAATAGTGATCCTCGAGAAGAAAGACGATCTTGTCATCCGCATAGTGCACCTGTCCGGGAAGCACCGTCTTGCTGCCTTCTCTGCTCTCATAAATGGTTTTTGGCCAACCTTCCTCCTGCGTAGTTGTACGGAAGACACCTCGTTGCAAGGGATTAACAGTCATTCTGTATGCCATAAAGCCATTACTCGTTCGGATAGCAGCTGTTCGCAATTGTTCGAATATTGCAGGCTTTTCCAGCCCATTATATATAAAGGAATTTACTACCACTCGATCTGTATGATCTATTGTTTCTTCATACTTTTGCGTCATAACATGGAGTTGTCCGGCAATTCGGTCAAAGGTGACGGTATGATACCCGCCTTCCTCATTTTCACGATTCATTACAATCCGCCGCTCCCCTGTGGAGATCGTATATTCATATATCCTTGCATAGTCCGCATATAGAATCCGGTTATTATCTACCCACTGTACAGGTGAGCCTTGCTGCAAAATATTCAGATAAATTGATTTTTCAATAAATACCGGTGCTTGGCCCGACTCTTCCAAGATCAATGCATAGTACAATCCATCTCCATCACCGTCGGGACGCCCGATCGCTACTGTACCCACATAGTTATTGCGATCTGGAGAATGTATGATCGTTTCGTAAAACGAATCCCTCGGAGACCAGCCTACTCGCTCCCCCGTTCGAATATCCCTCCACTCTCCTGCATGAACCTGACGAATGCTGAGATCCCAGTCATAGGCCCCAGTATAATTTCCACGGATTGAACGAAAACCTATTAGACCCACACCAGTCTCTACTCGTTCTTGTCGTCCAAACTGTATGTGGTCCTCTAATTCCAAACGGTATCGCCGATTATCCAACCACTCCCCCTTAGGCATACCTGTGGATTTGGATTGATCCATATCTTCTGAAAATATCAAGGTTATCCGGGTATCCCGGTTGGATACTAGAAGAGCTCTCATAACTGGGTTCTGATCATAGATTCCTTCCAAAACGATAGATTCATCTTTCAACTCCGAGGTGTCAACAGTTAATTGAAGCGGCTCCGCTTTCACAATCCGAATAGGCGGTATATCTCCCAGTGTAACCGTAACCGCATCGTCCATCTCAGTAAACCTCAACACAGCTCCCCTTTCATCGATTTCCAGTTTGGTTTGAGTTCTACCTTCTATAGTGATTTGTGAGAGCAATTGCTCCTTCATAATTCGGTCAAGATCAATGAGATCAACTCGAATACTAAACTCCTCCATATGACTGACGATAGAATAAGGCTTATTGGGCAATTCACTACTGCTAAGCATTCTGAATGTATAACCCATCGTGGCATTACTCTGTCCAAAAGACAACTGTCGTATAGAGCTGCGTAAGCTAAGCGCTTGATCCGTTGGAGCAGGACTTGGAGTTCGAGTAGCAAGGGGAGTTTCCTCAGGGATATGCAGTACCACATTCGCAGAATCCTTACTACCGCCCACATCTCCCCCTTGGACTTCATCTTTGCAGCCAACCAGCAGAAGCATACTGACTACAATAAGCAGATAAGTCCAGCAACGCATATAAGGTCCCCTCTTCTCATATGTTTTTCTAATGTAATATTTTACCACTACTAATTAGACGTTCACTCATGATAAAAGGTTTCCAAAGTTCGAGATCTTAAGCATTACTACTCAAATAATCAATTTTTTCTTATCCGATTCTCAATAAAATCATAAACAATCAAAATTTCTTCTTCATAATCTCTATTAATCTCAAAATAATCTACACCATTTTCAGCACATTTTTTTCTAAATTCATCATGCTCTTTGATAATTTGATTGATCGTCCGATCTTCGGGAGAGTTACGATTTTCAATCGCATTTCTGTGTTTAACTATATCTGATGTGAAGTTTTCATTGATATAGTTCGTTGAGAACCCTAAAAATACAGATATGATTTGATCAGAATATGCTTTTTCAAAGCCCATTATATAGTGGGGTAAGATATAGCAGCCTTCAATAATAATATTTTGTTGATTTTCAATATTGGTCATAATGATTCCATTAATTATTGGCCATAATTTCTCACCAATCACTTCCGTGTTATCCAATGGTGTAAAACCACAATTGCTATCTCCTCTGAACAAACCCATTTTTAGGTGATCAATAGAAAGGTAGGGTATTTTATATTTTTCAAGTAATTTTTGAGACATTACTGTTTTACCAGTACAGCTATTACCACTTATCAATATGACCATAATGTAAATTCATCCTTTTACTCCATATTTTCCATCCACCCATTATAATCACCATTCCAGACGTTCTTTAAGTGAACTGATTTGTGCGATATGATGTCGACCGTGCCAAGCATATCTTTGAGCTGCAACATCAAGACTCATGATGCCGTGAGTGGGGCTCGTAAATGTCCTTTTATAATCAGTGGGGCGTAGTGAACGGAGTAATGCTACAAATCGACTATGTAATGATTCAAGCAGAATTAAAGATGTTTCAACGGGTGTGCTTCGATAATCGCTCAGTTCTGCCCACATATCTTCTCTATACGTGCTTGCAATAGGGTTATCCTCCGTTAATGCTTTCTTGAAACGAATAAAGGCGTTCATATCGTTATCAGCCATATGGTGAACTACCTGTAGGATAGTCCAACCCCCAGGGCGATATGGTGTATGTAGTTGCTCTATAGTTAGGTTTTTCACATTCAGTCGAAGGATTTTTGCTATCTCAGAAATATCCTGAATCGACCTGTTACGTTGTTCTAGAGTGGGATTATGTATGGGTTGGAATTGCCCAATGGGATAACGAAAATGGTCTTCCATTTAATCAGCCCTCAAATAAGTTATTTGTCACTTAACTCGAATTCGAGATACATCAGTTAATTTCCTTTTATATTCGAACGATGCGTTACTAAATCCCAAATCAACCAATTGAAAAAGGATGAACACTAAGTTCATCCCACTTACTTATCCTTCTCGATCTCTGCAGCAGGAAACTGCCAACCCTGCAACATGTGGAATTCACGGTAAAGCTGCAACAGCTCAGACTCCCGTTCCATGATTAGACGAGACAACGCCTCGATTCTTGACGCGCCATCCTGTTTAACGGTTAATTCCGGCTTCAAGTCAACGGGTTCATATCCAAAACTCTCGACGACCCAGTGATCGGCTTCCGAGCGACCCTGCATACGATACACTTCCATATATGTTTCGAAGATGTCATTGACCAGCTTTCTTCTTTCCCAGCTCATGATGCCCATTGCATCCTTCGCTCTCGATACCGCCAGCATGAGTTGAAAATCGTTAAGCTCTCCCCGCACCGCTTCAACCCTGTTGATCTCCTCGAGCAAGAGCGGGTATACCGCTTGAAACTGCTTCGCTGCCTGAATCATGTCTCGTTCTGTGATGGAGGACTGGTCCACTTGACTTCATCCCTTCTGAGTGTAGTGAACGGTCAGACTTTTTTTCCGTTCATAATACGTTTCTCTCACAGTATTCGTAACCCGCACTCTGTTTTAGTTGGTTACCTTCTCAAATTGGCCAAACCAACTCTCAGAAAGCAAAGCCAAATAACCGATTAACAGACGTCCCCCCTTACTGGCTGGTATGGGATAGACAGTCTTAATTAATCGGATTGAGTGGTAGAGATCGGTGTGTTCGCCCTCAGACATCAACCAGTAAGTGCATAGACGTTTAGACAATTTCGCTTTTAATGAAAGGTTCTCGAGAGCAGCCTGAGTAAATCATCATCTTTTATAAGCCGCGTTCTGCCGTCGAGCCGGAACGTATCTGTCTCATTGTAATAACGTGAATCCGCTAGGCTAGTGTTCATGTAAGCTATCTTCATTTCGTATGGACCCGGGATCGAATAAGGATTACACTCCTTCCTGCGACTTACCGCCTCCTTGACTGATTCGCCTATCTCCTCATTAACTCGTTTGGGGGCCTTAAGCAAACCGGAATGCCTGCCCGTCCCTTTTTTCGTTTCATAGGTAAATACGGTTCCCAGTTGACGTCTCGCCTCCGCACATGTTTTATCATCGCCGGAAACGAAAATAATCGGGACACCGTGCATTCCAAACAGCAGAGCTTCAAATCCGATTTCGCCGATCGGCGAACCGTTAAGCTCGAGACCATAAATGTCAGCTAAGCTCCAAGAATGATCCAAGATGGCCCCCTCGGTACCCGCCATGCCATGATACCCGATCAACATTGCTCCATCGAAGGTGGTGTCAATACCTGTAAAGCGATTTGCCATTGATGATGGACCGAGGACATAGGATGCTGCGGGATGTAATCGGTCATATAGAAAGTTAAAGCCTGAGGAATGAGCATCCTTGACGATGATCTCCGTCGCTCCTGCTTGAACTAATGCCTCTACAACGGCGTTCACTTCATCCGTCAGCAGCTGCCTCGTTTCCTGATACAAGTATTCTCCACGTATGATCTGTTCCCTGTAAGCTACTCCCGCAATCCCTTCCATATCCACGCTGACGTAAATTTTCATCTCTTTCATCTCCTGCATTTTATGCTTTTAGTTTTTAATTTTAATAGTGACACATGCCTAACGTATTCACCATTAGAATAAATTGTCTTATGCCTAGTCAATTCTATCCAAATCATTTGCTCGAGTTGCAGTTTCGGCCCTCCTGAACGCAAAAAGAATAGGGCTGCACCAGCCCTATTCTTCCATTGTACATTTCTACTGGATGTCTTGCTCTAGTTAGGATTAGCCTTCTTCAGCTTAGCAGCTGATCATCCATAAGACGCCGTATTTATCTTCCAGTTGCCCGAACATACCGCCCCAGAATACCGGCTCGAGCGGATGCATCACTTTGCCGCCTGCTGCAAGGTTATCAAATGCTTCCCGGCCTTCGGCTCCAGATCCGAACTCCAGACTAAGATTGATGCCGTTTCCGGGTGTAATGGGACCGAAGGAATCGGACATGAAGATGGTTACCCCTCCGGCAATTAGACATAAGTGCATGACTTTGTCTTTGATCGCATCATTCGACTCTGGAGACTCTCCATACGTCATGACGGACTGAATTTCCCCGCCGAGCGCTCCAATATAGAACCCCGCTTGAGCTCTGGAATCCTCCGAAAATAAGTAAGGTTTAAGCGTTGCCATAATCCATCTTCCTTCCATCCAGTTATTGGGTATGTTTGTTCCCATTATAGCAATACTGAAGGGGTGGAATTTCTTATGGATTGCTGTATTTTGATTGCAGGAGATAAAATTATAGTCACTTAGTTTAAAAAATGCTTTATGCCCTAGAATATTGGATAACCCATACATATTTTGATCCGTTCAAAAGCAACCTAATGATTATTGTTAATAACTAGGGGGCTTTGAAAATGAGTAACTATAAGCGGATTATATGTAATATCGTTTTAATCGGGAGTTTATTATTACAAACGGCATGTGCCCAGAATTACGAAACGAAAGATAACTCCAATGAAGCAAGGAATATTCAACCCTTCAATGCAAATGTAACCGATGAGCGAATTACGCTTGCTTCTCACCAAGGTCAAAAGTATGTTCCAATTCAACCTTTAGCAGATCTTTTGGGATATCAAGTCAAGTTTGACGAACAAAACAAAACCATTACCATTGGTGATATTGACCCGTATTATCAATTAACTTTGGATTCTTTATCCGCTCAAAAAGAAGAGGAAGATATTCAACTTACGGAAGCTCCAACCATGATCGAAAATCAACCTTGCATCCCAATTTCCTTGCTATCGGATCTTTTTCAACAAGATCTTAATTATGAAGTTGAAGATAACAGTATTGTCTTACATCCCACCTCCAACGAAACTATAAGCATTGAAGATGTGGAAACAACAGAGGAACCGAATCAGCAAGAACCTTTCTTTCAAGACGATCCAGAAGACCCATTCAAGGGAGAGGATCCGGAAGTATGGAAGGAGTCAGATGCAGAAAGTGTTTGGAATGATGATTTACTTAATGATGAAAGTATTACTGCATTAAAAAACATCAACATGAATGCTTTAATAAAGAGAGCTAGACAATACATGGGTGTACGTTATGATTTTGGAGCCGGTCCATATCCGCGAACCAAACGCTTCGACTGCTCATCGTACACTCAATACATTTATGGAAAATATGGGATTAGGTTAAAAAGAGTATCTAGAAATCAGGCAAGACAAGGCACATTTGTGAGTAGAAAAAAATTGAGAAAAGGGGATTTGGTGTTCTTCTCCGTTCCAGGTCGGTTTAAGTCAAACAAAACGGTTGGACATGTTGGCATATATATCGGTAACGGAAGAATGATTAACACTTATTCTAATAAAAAAGGTGTCCATATTGCTGCAATCAACAAAGGATACTGGTCAAAAAAGTATATTACGGCCAGACGAGTGGCTTATTGATATCTGATCTGTTCACCACCAATCACTCAAATTTCCTGAGTTATTTGAACAAAAATAAATGCAAGCATTATGTGCAAAGTCCACATAAGCTTGCATTTTTTTACTTTGAGTTGTTCTTCCTTGCAACCAAATTACCTAATTTCTTTTTTCTGACGTTTAAGTATGTAGGTATTATCATTTTCCTTCACTGCCAGTTCCCAACCCTGATCTCCCAGAATATTGAATACTCTAGTCAAAGAGATATCATTGAATGATGGAAGTTCGGCCTCTTCATGTAAATAGTACTTAACTCCAAATTGATCAGTTTTTTTAATTAATACTATATATTCATACTTCGTGAAAGTATTTTTAATAACAGTAAACTTTAACATCTTACCACCCTCCACCATTCCAATATCTGTATAAATAATAGACGTTGTTAATTAGAAATGGTTGCACAATTTATTAGAAGTATGACCATATGACTTAAGATCTTGGTCCAAGACTTGCTCAGGATCTCACTATTTACTACTGTTCGTTGTTTATTAAGTCGCCGCCGACGCACGCTGCCTTTTCTGAATCGCATGCATGCCCATAATCACCGCTACAAGTTCGTAAGTATCCAATAATTCGGATTGATTATCCAAGAGAAAGGCGCCTGATGAGAACCAGCCATTTACTTGTTCGAAACGAGCGACAAGCGTACTGTTTTCGTCGGAGATATCATACTGCTTCGAAAATGCCGGGGATACGATCTCGTAACTGCCTCGACTTTCGGTTTCGTATGTGAACTTCTTGGTGAAAAACGCGAATCGACTTCTCACCACGCCCAATTGCTTCCCGTCAGCACCGGTAACCTCCCATTTGCCCGAGAAGAATGGGAAACTTCCGCTGCACAGAAGCTGACCATTCTGTCCGTACACATCAATCGCAGAGCCGAAAGCACTCTTCATGTCCAGATGACCGACATTTTCTTCCTGACCATTCAAAATTTCCGTAACACCTGTATTGAAAAAATTATCCCGAAAATACAGATTCAATGTACTCGCCTCCCTCAGAAGTATTACGATGAAGAGGATGTTAAGTTACACCAATATTGATTTTGTTGAATCTTAATGCTCATCATCGCACAGGGGTTGTTGAATAAGGATATTTAATTATTGCCTCAGCCCGTTAATTCATTGAACATCAAAAAAAGATGCCGCCACATGGCAACTCCTGCACTATCGTTCCTCGTTACGTATAGTGTCGATTTGGATTAAGATCTTTAATCGCCCAAAAACGGTTACCATTGGGATCAAAAAACATCATCATATCATCGCCACCACCGCCACGCTCTATTTCTCCAACTTGTACACCACTTGCTATCAAATCTTCGCGTAATCTTCTTATATTAGTAGTCATAAACTGAATTACAAAATGGGGGTTCGACTTATAGTCACCCACGAAACAAATGCTCTTCTCGTCATCTTCAGGCTTAAAAATTCCAATTTTCTGTCCAGAAGGTAATTCTAATTGAGCGATCCCCGTCTTCCAATTAAGTTTGCAACCCAAAACTTTTTATGTACCAATCAATTGAACCTTCATAATCCTCAACAGGAATTCCTAAATGAACCTCACTAGCTCGAACATACTCCATTCTTGAAAAACCTCCTAATATAGTAAGATTATTACTAAGATATGATTACCATATATTCACAACTATCTGATGTAAATAATTTTTTTGATTCCTTTCATATACTTCTAATATTATTGTTAAGCTTATCTTCAGAAAACTAAATTTATCCATCTCGTACTAAACAACTAGTGCAGGTTTCGGAATAAGGAAGGATTTTCCTTGATAATGCCGAATACTACTTTTCGGAGGTGTTACATGCAAAATAAATATCCACTATTAAACGAGACAGATAAGACTATGTTTGTATTCGAAAAGTTTGGTAAGGTCTACGGCCATATAATAAAGAATCCTACAAGCAAAGCTCCAGCAAAATTAATTTTCGAAACAGCGAAGTACGATTCAGTGGAACTATTAATGACCGATTACCCTCCAAAGATCGAGGTGCTTTGATAAGTTCAAATGTGGTTTCGTTATAGGAAGGTTACAAAAAACATACTGATGAAACGATATATTTATAGCCACCAACGATTTTATTTTTCGTTAAGTGGCTTATAATTTGAAGACTTCTGTTTTCCAAGAGTATTGATTCAGCACAGTAACCGTTTGCGTAACAATTTGTAGTTTATTGAGCTCTCGTTATCCATTGGTTAAAAATAAATAGTTATTTAATCATAGTGGGACTTCG
>FWWL01004893.1_pt1 | contig 21824 bp, 17 predicted proteins | sample 2228331 | NCBI WGS metagenome assembly FWWL01 (sample SAMEA103939775, study PRJEB20133) | metagenome | reverse complement strand
CTTTAAAACTTTATAACTGAAAAGTATGATTTTTTCAGTGAGTTAGAATCAAAATCCAACGGTGGGAAGATGTTGGTTAGACAAAACTTTATCAATTTGTCTCAGGCAAAAAAAGCATCATTTTTCACGGGCAACTTAGTTGAGGCAACGTAAGTTTTGTTAGCGAGCAAAGGGGTAAAACATGCAACTTGTTTGAACCCATCACCTTTTTGTTAAGCTTACCTTGGTAGCTATACAAAAAGGTGATGAGTGAGTTGTTGCATATCCCCTTTGCGAGCGTTACAAAACGAGTTACCGAAACTACTTTGCCCGTGAAAAATTAACTTTTCTTTGGTGCCACCTTTCTTCTGGTCACTCAAAAGAAAAGTGGCAAATAGTTTTAGCCTAACTTTTTATCAAAACTTCATCTCAAACCCTACATTTATAGCAACTGGCATTTTTAGATATGTGTATTCCCCATCCTCCTTACCTATAAAACCATAGATTGATAATGAAAGGCTTACATTATCAACCGGAGAATATATAGAAGACAAGCAAAGTTGAGAAGTATAATCACTCCAGTTCATCAGCTGGTTAAGTGAAAGGTTTAAATCGGAGATAAATAGATCCTTATAACCAATCATTAGAAGGGTATAAAATCTTCCATATTCATTTGGGACATAGAGATTGTTATATATTGCAAAATTTCTCTTTTGTTCATTATCAAAAATGTTTATTTCATATCCTTTACTATGATAGAACATTTCAAACATTAAGGTTATTCTATCCTTTTTATCAAGAAATTCAAACCCCTTGTATAGATTTAATGACAATCTATATACAACTTCATTTTCTATACTTTGAGAAGAATAGTTTGTAACGCTAATATCATTCCCCATAATATTAAAATTTGAAATTTCTTCTTTCAGATATTTTCTATTATCACCATATGAAAAGCTCCCCTCTCCCTTAATATCAATATCAAAAATCCTTGTTGAAATATCAAACCCATAGACAGAATAAAAATCCTTCTTAAACCATCCATATAATCCAACTTCAGTATTAGCAAATAATAATTCCATCTTTGTTGCAAGTGCAGAATCTTCAATCTTTTTTACATCACTAAAATCAATAAAACTATAGAAGTTAAAAAGTGTTTTATACGGAATATGCATTTTTATGCCCCATACTCCTTCTCTTGTAGCCTCAAGGTCAGTAAAACTCTTTTTCTCTCTATTTATAACATCGACTGGATTCCAGAAATATGTTGTACCCCACTTTAAGAATTGCTTCCCAGCCCTTAAATAGACAACATGAGAAAAGTTATAGTCTAAAAATAATTCTTTCACCTTTAAAATAACTTCATTTGTTTCATAAAAGATTTTATAACTACCTGTAAACGGATCATAAAAAGTCCTTAAAATCTCTGTCCCATCATTCTGGCTTAAAAACCATATATCACTAAAAAACTTATAACCCTTTTTCAGTCTAACATCAAAAAATAGATCCCCATCAATATTATAAGAAAACACATTTGACTCACTACCTATTTTCCTTTCAAGATAATCCTTTGAAAATGAATAAGAAAATGTCGAACCTGCCCTACCAGTTAAAGTAACACTTTCCTTTTCTGCAGGATTTTCACTTAAAGATGGTGGCTTTTCTATAACATTTTCATTACCGAAAAGTGAATCTTCATTTATTTCTTCTGCAAGAAGAAAGTTGGATAAAAGAAGAAATATTATTATTTTTTTCATACTTAGTCCTTATTTCTTTGTAGGTGCTGACGTAGGTCAGCACCTCTTTTTATTCTACTTACTCAAATTCTCCAGATATGCCTTTGTAAAGACATGGTCTGGAATCTTTTCAAATGAAATACCGGATAGCTCAATTATAGTTTTATTTCCCTTCTCAAATTCATCAACAAAAATCTGTTGTAAAGGAACATATCTACCTTCAATTTCTGTGTATTTAAGATAATAGCTCGTCTGCATAAGTGTGCCAGAAAGAGAAAAAGAACTTGCTTTAAGAACAAGAAAATTTTCTTTATGTATCCATAAAATCTGCTTTGGATATGTCACATCATTAACCTTTGCAACTATTTCCACCTTATATACTGGAATTTTACCAAGCATTTCCTCTGTTATCTTCTCTTTACCCTTTTCATCCTTTGCAACACTATAAAGCTCACTTGTTTTTCTCTTCTCAAGGTCACCACTTTTAGCGTCACTACCTGCTATTGACTCATCTCGGTTAATATGCTGAAATGTCCTTGTGTTTCTCTTATACATCCAGAAGTTATCTCCCACTTTAAGGTAGCCATTCCCCTTTTCAACTTCTGGCTCTGTCATAATTATCAAAAATGAGTCATCCTTATCCCTTCTGTAATATATTGACTCCATTACTTTAATGTTGTCAGACTTTTGCTGTGTAATCTTAACCTTAGCTGTAATATCTGTTTTTATCTCAAGAATCTTATCAAGCTTCTTTAAAATCTCTTCTCCTGTAATGCTATAGCCCCCTGCAGCAATAAGAAGAAAAAATAATACTCTTTTCATTTATTTACCTCCGTAAAGTTTAAAAGGGTTATTACGTTCAATCTAAAAAAATTTATCGCCACTCATTTCTTATTTCCCTCTGCCATTTAACAGGATCTTTTAATTATCAAAAACTTTCTTCCTCAACTCATTTATAATGCTTTTTAATTTTTCTTTTTTATTACTATTTTCTTTTATTACAATTTCAACCTTTCCCTTAACTTTTGGTAGATCTTTTTCCAGAATTTCAATTTTCCTTTCATCATAATAGCCATGTAATATTATCATAATGTACCTCCATGAATTTTAGTAAAATATTTTTATAAACGAAATATTTGACCATAAAATTTCATTATTAATTACTTTATTTTTTCCAAAATAAAACTTCTTACATTATCAGCAATAATAAATGCTTTTTTTGCTTCTTCTAAAGACGGTTGATAAAAGTCGTCTGGATATCTGACATCAACCGCATAAAAACTCAAATCCCCAACATCTATATTTTCAAATTCCTTATCTATTTTTATACAAAGCTCCAATAAAAATTCAAGCGAATGTGTTTTTCCAAATTCTATTTTTTTATCAGTCAAATAGGCTTTCAAATATTTTTCAACTGCTTGCTGACAATGAAAACAAACTGTAGAAGTAATAATTTCGTTTTCCTGAGGAAAGCTAAGCTCATGTTTTGCAGCTAAATAATCCTCATTTGCTTTTTGTAACCATTTTTTTACATACTCATCAATCATAATTGTATTCCTTCTTTTAAAGCTTCTTTTGTTACACTTCCCTCAAAATTAATAAAATAATCGAGTTCTTCTTTAGATTTAACTATAATGTCAGCTGGTATTAAATTTTTAGCTAGTAATGTCCTGATTTCTTTTGAAATTCTTCTTTTTTCCTGTATATTCAGTTTTTCTTCAAGAATTATCAATAAATCCCAATCACTATTTTTTGAAAAGTCCCCCCTTGCTCTTGAACCAAAAAGTAGTATCTTTTCAACTTTTAAATTTTCTCTTTTAAGAAAATTTACTAAGATACTTTTTATAGTTTCTCTTTCCATTTCTTTACCCTTTTTACTCATAATGCCTCAAAGCTACAGCTGGATGAAGTTTTGCAGCACGTTTTGATGGAAAATATGCAGTAATAAGCCCCATCATTATTACAAAAAAGAGGCAAAATAAATTCCAGCCCCAATCTACTATAAGATTGAGCCTTCTATTAACGAGTAACATATCAAATATTCCAGCATTAGAAAACTTTATGTGTTTAATTAATTCTGTAACTATCACACCCGCTATAATTCCAGCAATACCAGAAATCAAAATCAGAAGAAAAACTTCAGAGAGAAAAAGCCTTTTTACATCCTTTCTCTGCATTCCAATTGCTCTCATTGTTCCTATCTCTCTTGTTCTTTCTCTTATCGTAATTCTCAACGTGTTTGCAAGCCCAACCATCACAATAAGAAATAGAATTGAAGCAAATATAAGACTAATAAAGTTCATTACTCCAAGAAAGTTTAAGAAAGTGCTTGAAGTTTCATAAAGTGTTGTAATAAGTATTTTATCAGCATAGATGGGGTTTTGTTTTAAATCCTCATAAATCTTTGTCAATTCTTCACTTGTTTTAACTCTTGGAAGTAAAACCCACTCCGTACCAAAAATTTCTTTTAACTCTTCTTTTTCTACAAACTTATGGTCAATTATTTCCTTTGCAGGCAAAATGGAAAAGATTTTATAAAACTCTTTTTCATTTATTAGCAGGATATTGCTTATAGCCTCACTTTTATAGAGAGCATTTACTTTCAGCTTAATCTTTCTTTCTCCCTCAAATCTTGTTTTATAAATAAATTCTACTTCCTGTCCAGCTTTTATTCCAAGATTTACGGGAAGTATTACACCATCTTTCCATAATTCTACATTCGGCAAAGAAGAAACAATATTAATATTATTGGTTAGTTTGTTAAAATTATCCTTTCTTCTCCAGTAGGTTGCTGTCTTTATTTTCTTTCTTCTAAGATTAACATTTACTGAAAAGATCTCTGGTTTCAGTTTTTCTCTTAACTCAAGAGAAATGGGTATTGCCTTTTTTATATCTTTTAAGACTATCGTATAACTTCCAATCTCATAAGGTTTAAAGTCTAAAAGTTTTCGCATACTTTCATAAGGAACATATGCAGCCCAGTCCATATAAGAAGATTCAACTTTTGATAATGCCACAACAGTAAACCTTGCTGTCTGAACCTGCCCTCTTAAGGTTTGAAATGAGGCACTTACTCTATCGTATAGTTTTACCTTTAAATATTTTGCCTTATCAACTGTAAGTGCAATAGGATTTTCATATTTAGCAGTATTTGTTAAATCCCACCCATTTCCTTCTACTACATTTAGAAAATCAACGAAGCCCTGATTTACTTCTATACCAACTATCTGAACAAGGTCGCTTTTTTTATTTCCAAGAAGTCTTACAAATGCAGAAGCATCACTTCGATAATAATCAATTTCATTTGTGTAATTTAAAACTATATTTTCAACAAGAGTTCTATCTTTAAAATAGTTTTTCCCCCTCCCAAACATATCATTGACATTACCAATAATATTAATCTGAATATGACCATTCATTCCAGTAAACCATTTATCTATAATTATATCCTTGAGTCCTTTTGTAAATGAGCCTACAAATACAAGAATTAAAATACCTATAGCTACTCCAAGTCCAAGAAATATATTTCTTCTCTTTTGCCTCAAGAGATTTCTTAAAGCAACTGAAAATAATGTTATTATATTCATAGTTTCCCCTTTATTCTCTTGCTATTGCCTCAAGTGGAGTAACCTTCTTTGCAAGTCCAGCAGGATAAATAACAGCGAGTGTAAGCACAATTAGGAGTGTAAAAATATTACCAGCTACATCACCAATTCCTACAATTGGGGAGAAAACATCCCCACCAAATACAAGCATTGCCATTTCATTACTACTTGAAATTTTTAACATTGCAAGAATATTTGAGATAATCGCACCTAAAACAACTCCGCTTCCACCAAAAACAAGCCCTAAAACAATACTTTCAAGGTGTACCATCCTGCCAATAAAACCTCTTTGTGCTCCAACAGCTCTCATCATTCCTATTTCGGGAATTCTTTCAACCACTGACATCGAAATTGTATTCATTATAACTACAAGTGAAACAATAAACAGCAGAATAATGATTATGGAAAATGTTCCCTGAACCATACCAACAAATTGTGCAAGTTGTGGAGTCGCCTCTCTCCAGCTTATAGCTTTTGCATCAAGATTGTATTTTTTAAGCCCCTCGTTAAGTTTTTTTATTGCTACAACCTCATTCTGTCCTTTCTTTAGCTTGATGAGGATTGCGTTATATGCCTCTAAATTATAAGAAAACTCCTTTGTTTTCTTTATTGCCTTCTTTATTTCAGTTTCCTTATATGTAGCCGCTCCAATATCACTTTCTTTTGCAAATAATTCACCTTCGAGAAGTGCATCCAGATTTTCTTCCTTTAAAATCTTTTTCTCCTTCTCACCAATCTTTGCCTCTTCTATTCCTCCAGTAAGATAGTTAAAAATTTCAACGAATGAACTTCTGTCAACAAAAACAAAACCAGCAAAAAACCTATTTAAAGTTCTAAATTTAACTATCCCTCTTATTGGAAGCCTTACATCCTGTGTATAATCATCACTCATTCCAAGTAAAACAACTTGAGTTTTGTATTCAAGACTATCTTTATTTGTATAAACCTTTGGTTTCATATTTGAGTAATTAATTTCATATCCTTCTGGATAAAACCATATATTAAAATAAGTAGCAGCATAATCCTGTTGTTCTACTCCAAGTAAAATTCCCCTCTCTTTCTCATTAAAGAATTTGCCCTCTACGACCATCATATTTGAATCAAAGAATTTCTGATATCTATCTATATCAACAGAAAGAAGTAACCAAAAAAGAGGGACTCTCTCTTCAGTAAGTACCATTGCCACATTTCTACCCACTGGTAAAAAATCTTCAATATAATCTTCATTTTTTAAAAATTTTTCTATAGATGGATAGTCTTTTATTAACTCTATTGGTCTTCCAGAAAAAGAACCAAAAACCTCTTTCTCAAGCTGATTTGTAGAAATGAGTATAATATTTCCAGTAAAACCAGAGACTATATTTTTCTCAAGTCCTGTATTCATTCCTTTTATTATACCACCACCTAATGTCATAATAAAACTGACAATAAAAATTAAGCTTCCAACTATAAGGCTTTTTGCTTTATGTCTGAAAAGGTTTCTAAAAGCTATTTTGATAAAAAGAAATCTCATACCCTCTCCTCACTGACTATAGTTCCATCCTTAAGCCTTACAATTCTTTTTGCATATTTTAATACATCAGGATTATGTGTTGAGAATACAAAGGTTGTCTTTTCAATTTCATTAAGCTTTCTCATAATAGCAAGTATATTTTCACCCGTTTCAGAATCAAGATTTGCGGTGGGTTCATCTGCAAGCACTATATCAGGGTTTGTAACAAGTGCCCTTGCTATTGCAACTCTCTGCCTTTGCCCACCAGAAAGCTCTGCTGGTTTATGATTTATATACTCTTTTAGCCCAACTTCCTCAATAAGTCTCTCAACACGTTCGGTAAGCTCTTTTTTATTTATGCCCATTTTATCCTTCATCAATAAAAGTGGAAATTCAACATTTTCTCTCACATCAAGCACCGGAATAAGATTAAAAGTTTGAAATATAAACCCAATCTTATAAAGCCTCATATTCGTAAGCTCTTTATCATTAAGAGTTGTTACATCCTTTCCTTCTATTTTGACAATTCCTTCGGTAGGATAATCAATACAACCAATAATGTTGAGAAGGGTTGTTTTTCCACATCCCGATGGTCCTACTATAGAAATTAATTCTCCCTCTTCAATATTTAGATCGACGCCCCTTAGTGCATGAACAGTAGTTTTTCCAAGTGGATAATCCTTTTTTAGCCCTTTCACCTCTATCAATGCCATAAAGCCTCCGTAATGGTTCGTAAATTTGAAAGTTTATAAATCAATCCTAATAATATTATACCACCATTTTTGGTAACTAACAAAAAAAAAGAAAAATTTCCTATTTTTAAAGTTTGCATAACAATTTTTATCTCAAAAACAAAACTGAAAATATAATTGCTATATTCCTAAATATTCTACTAATAACATTTTATCTAATGTAAAATAAAAAATAATTTTAAAGAAATTCTTTTTTAAACATTTTTTTAGTCAATTCAAATTTTCTATAATTATTAAGGAAATAATAAAATAAAATTGAAATAAATAAAACAAAACTTATTAAGCTAATTAATAAACTTATTCTAAATACTTTTGGTAAAAAAGCAAAGATAAACTTTCCATTTCCTGCTTCAGGAATAACTATACCTGTGAGACCACCAAAGACTGGTATTACATCAAATTTTTTCCCAATAGTTTTCCAACCATCGTAATAAATTTGAGAAATAAAGATTATTCCTGGCGAATTTAATTCATAATGTATTTCCATTTTTTCTGGGCTTAACACTCTATATGCCAGTTTGTTAATTGAATTGCTATTAGCTATTTTGTTCAAAAATGGATATTTATCATAATATTCTCTGATAATGCCTATCTCATTCCAATAATTTAAGTTATTCTGATTTATCGCATTTATTATTTCTCTTTCATTTTCGAAACTTCTAATCCTATTATAAAATCTAATTCTTTGAAGAGCATCAGAGTTAATATATATAAGTACTTGATTTTTTGATGATTCATAATTTGCACAGAAAACTGCATTAAGTAAATCTAACCTTGCTTCATCTTTTATTTCCGTGATGAGCTGATATTTTTTAAGCCCAAACAGAACATAACCTTCTAATACTTCAAGATCGGGATAGAAATATGCAGTATTCCTTGGAATTAAAATTTCTTCTGCAATTTTGCCATTATAAAGTTGAGCAAACCTTATTGGTCCAACTCTTTTTCTTTCTTCCGTTATATTTTTAATTATATTATTTCTATCAGAAAAAAATTTCTCTGGGTTCATTTTTCCCTTATGAAAATGAGAATATGTTATAAATAAATCTATGAAAGTAATAATAACGATTAAGATTTGAATAATTGATCGAAACAATCTTTTATTTATCTTATTAAATAACAGAATCAAACCAAAAGTAATCAGCATAATTAAGAAAGCTATTCCAAGCTGAATAATTGAATACTTTAAAATTTCCTCATTTTTTAATTCTTCAAAAACATATTTTCCAGCAAAGAAAGTACCGAAAAACAAAAGTAAATATAAAATAAAAATACTGATAAAAGGTTTCCAGAAGTTTAAAGTTTTACTTTTATTAAAAATTATATTAACTATCCCAGCTGACAAAAATGCAACCGTCATATCAAAAACACATGCCATTCTTGCAGGAGTTCTAAATAATGCGATACCAGGAAGAATTTTGTACAAAACTTGAAATAAACCTCCATATCTACCCATCATAAACCATAAAGCCACTAAACTAGCAAAAAAGAAAAATTTTAACATTTTCTCTTCTTTTAGCCTTTTCCAGTTAAATAATACAATTAAAATTGATATTAAAACTATTTGTCCAGCATAAAACCCATATTCCCAGTACTGCCAGTATCCTGAGTGCCAAGTAGTCCACTCAATGCTATCTTTATTAATTCCCCAAAATCGTAAACCTTCTCTGCTACCATTTACCACACCATAAAAATTTGGGGCAAAAAATTGAATTAACTGAAAGAAAGGAAGGCTTTGATCAGCAATCTCTTTAAATTTAAGTTGTTCTCTCCAACTAAAATACCAGTTTTGAAAAGCAGGGAAAAAGAACACGCTTCCAATAACAATAACACTTATAAAAATTGCTGAAATTTTAAAAAGCTCAAATATAAAACTTTTAATTAAGGATTTGTATCTTTTGTTTTTCCGTTCACTAAAATTTTTATTAAACCACAGATAAATCCAGTATATTATTAAAAAATAAGAAAAATATAAAGATATTTGAGGAGAGCCAGGAAGAAAATAAAGCAAGATTGTCAAAATTAAAATAAAATAATACACATTATTATCGGTATCAAATTTTTTTTTCAAGATTATTAAACTTAAAGGAAAACAAGCAGCAATCTCAATAAAAGGTTGATGAATTATGTGTAAGGAAAAAAAACCAGAAAATACATAAATTATTCCTCCAATTAAGGAAGAAATCTTACTCATTTTATAATTTCTCAAAAATATGTAGAAAAGAACGAATCCTAAAATATAATGAAAAACTAAATAATTCTGATAAGCTAAAAATGGCAATTGTCCATTTTTAACGAAAAATAATAAGAAATATTTGAGGGGATAAAAAATTCCCATCTGAACATCACTATAAAATGGCATTCCAGCTCTTAAACCGGAGACCCATAGTGGGAATCTACCAGAAGAAACAGATGAAAGTAAATAATTCATTCCAGGATAAAAAATAAATAATCCATCTTCCCACGTAAAAACTTTTCCTATTATAAAATTGAAATAAAATACTAATATAAAAATTAAAAAAAATAAAAGAGAGAATTCTTTTGATAAAAAACTATTCTTTAATTTCATAGTCACTTCCTTATATTTTTTTACAATTTTTTATCCCAAAACCTTTTTTTAACAAACTAAAATATACTAATCTTAAATATCATTTAAAAATTTCATTTCTAAAGTTTAAAATTTTTTAAAACTTTTGTCAAAAAACAAGTTAAATTTACTTGATGAAGTTCAACTTTTTCAAAACTAAAATTATTTTATCTTAACAAACTTTCCAAGAACAAAATAATTCCACCCAAAATACTTAATAAGCCAACAATTAATACCCACGAAAGTGGTCTTGCCCAGTTACATGTCCACCCAATTCCAAACCTTTTTTCTACAAATACAGCCGGATCATGAGGATTAAAGTAAAATACTCCCAGTTTCCAGTAACGATCAGCATCCCTTGAAATTAACTTTTCATCTCCTTTTCCCTTTCCGATTTTAAGTCTACTTCCACCCTGACCAACTTTTACTGAAAGATAAATACTCATACCAATAATGATTGATGTTATTCCAATAACTAAACTTATGAGAAAAATTGGAGAAAATTCGATTATAAAACTAAGCTCCATTAAAAAGAAAATAAAAAGCATAAGAAAGCCAGAAATTATTGTAAAATTTGCCCAGCTCTCCTTAAAAATCCTGCTTCTTTCCATAGATTCTTCTGGTTTTGAAGGATCAATCTCAAACCTTGCCTTTCTAATTATGTAGTAAACCAGTATAAAAATCATTGAAAGAATAATCTGCATTATGACTGGAAATAAAACTAAAAAATATGACTTTTTAACCACGAAAGAGGGTTTAAAATTTATATCCCATCGAAGTGTTATTTCCGAAGGCATTTTATCATAGAATGAAAATCCAATCGCGATTGTTATAATCATAATAACAAAGTATAAAATAAAACCAAAAGGAGAAGAAATCCTTTCCTCTTTAAGAGGAGCAATAATAAATTCTTTTTTATCATCAGTAGATTTTTTTAGTTTTTTCATCTTAAAATGCCCATTGAGATAAAAAGAGAAAAATACTATAAGTTCAAACAAAATCAAAAATCCAGTGAGGATATTAAGACTCATCGGAAAACGAATCGATATAAAAACAAAAGGTAAAAGTAGTAAAAGCCCAGAAATTATGACACCATTTCTATGAAATCTACGAACCTTCTTTACATCTTTATTATCAAACATTTCTTCTGGAATTGTTACACCAAAGCTTTCAGTTTTTCTTGTAAAATATGGCATAAAAGCAAAGAAAAAAGTAATTAACAAAAATAGTATCCCAAAAAAGATAGAAAATAATATCATAGATTGCCTCCTATTTTATCGAAAATTGTAGTTATAATATTTATAAAATCTTCTTTATTAAATTGCTTACAATAATACTCATTAACTATTGGTGTAAGTAATTCCTCAAGTTTTAGAAAATCTTTTTCGCTTTTTTTATTTCCCATAGAAATTATAGCTTTCTTTTTTCTATTTAGAATTATAAACCCATCTTCTTTAAGTAAATTATACGCTTTATTCACTGTATGAAGGTTTATGCCGAGTTGTTCTGCTAAATTTCTCACCGAAGGAAGTATATCTCCTTCTTTTAATTCTCCATTTACTATGGCTTTTATTATCTCATTCTTTAGCTGAATGTAAATAGGAATATCCGAAGATAAATCAATCTTTATAAACATATGATTCTCTTTTTTTTCTAAAAATTCTTCTCAATTTAGGCAATCTAAATTATGTTATATCTGTTATAGTATAAGTATAACAGATATGTATTAAAAAGTCAAGATTTTTAGAAAATTTTTAATAATTTAACTTATTATTAAAGATATTAAAATAAAGAATTATAAAATCAGCATAAAAGCTTCAGAAAACATAGTATAAATGATTGGTAATCTACATGAAGTCTTAAAAAATAAATCAATATTAAAGATTTTATAATACTAATTTAGAATCAAGTTAAATCCTTCAATTCTATTTCTACCCTTATTTTTTGCAATATATAGATTTTTATCGGCTTCTTCTAACAAGAATTCTACCCTCTCCAGTTTACCAGGAACAGATGTGGCTATACCTATAGAAACAGTAATAACCCCAAATGACGAAAACTTATGTTCAATCTGTTTTTCTTCAACACTTTTCCTGATACGCTCTGCAACAACACGAGCTCCATCATAATCAGTATTAGGCAATATTATTAGAAATTCTTCGCCACCAATTCTAGCTATAATATCGTATGGTCTAAAAGTATTTTTAAAAAAAATATTTGAAATCTCTTTTAAAGCGTCATCACCAGCTTTATGTCCATAACCATCATTATAATTCTTAAAATAATCTATATCTATCATGAGAATTGAAATAGGTTGCTTATTTCTTAAAGAATTTTTCCATTCTTTATCAAGGAATTCATTAAGTCCTCTTCTGTTATAAAGTCCAGTAAGTTCATCTCTAATTGCTAACTCTTTCAAAATTTTTTGGTATTTTACCTGAGAAGAAATATCTAAAATACTCCCAACCAATCCATCAAAACTACCAGTATAATCAATAACAGGTGAAACTTTTATCATAAATGTCTTTTCTTCACCATTAATAACATACGTTAAAATTTTTTCAACAAGACTTTTTTTCTCAATAACTTCTTTCTCAAGAACATCAAATTCCTTTTTCAAATTATCTTCAAGAAAATCATTTTTCTTTATTTTTTTAAGTACATCAATCGTTATACCAAAAAATATTTCAAATTCCTTATTGCAATTTATAAAATTTAATTCTTTATCTTTATAATAAATAGGAATACTGACAGTATTAAAAATATTTTCTAATAATCTATTTTCATTCTCAATTTTAATATTAAGCTTTTTTAAATTATTAATGTTGATTGAAGCTCCTATTATCTTGTAAACTTCCCCATTATCATTTAAGAAGGGAATTAACCTTGTTATCCAATATGTTTGTTCTCCTTTAAGAAAAAGTTCTTCTTCATATTCTATTGTTGTTTTAGCTTCTATACATTTCTTATAATTTTGAGTAATCACCCGAGCAATATCCATCGAAACAAACTCTTCTGCCTTCTTTCCTTTAACCATTTCGTTGGTTAAACCAGTTAACATTTCATGAACTGGATTAAGATAGTCAAAGATAAATTCACCGTCAACTACATTAATAACAAATATCGCCACATTGAGTTTTTCTAAAAATGTGTTAAATAAATATTCTTTTTCTTTTAATTCTTTTTCTGTTAATTTTAGTTTTTCAAAATTTTTATTTAAATTGTCAAATATCCGTTGCATCGATATACAAAGCTTTTCAAGAAATTGTTTTTTATTTATAAAATCACCATAATTAGTTGAACCTTTGTGAATATTATTAAGTTCTTCAATTAGTTTATAAAAAAAATCTAAAATTTCTTTTTTATCCTTTAAATTATCTAAACTATCATTCATAATTTTTCCTCTTCAATGATGAAACAACCTCAAGCCCGTAAAACACATAACCATATCATACTCATCGCATGCTTTTATTACAATATCATCTCTCACAGAACCACCAGGTTGAATTACATATTTTACACCACTTTTATAAGCTCTATCTATATTATCTCTAAAAGGGAAAAAGGCATCAGAACCAAGTGAAACATTTTTAAAATTACTTATCCATTCTTCTTTTTCTTCCTTTGTTAATCTGATAGGCTTGTTTTTAAAAATATTTTCCCAATCTCTCATTTCTGCTTCTGTAATATCATCCCTTAATAACTGATCAATAGCATTCGCTCTTTCTGGTCTTCCCACACCTTCCTTAAACTCAAGAGAAAGTATCTTAGGATGCTGCCTTAAAAACCATATATCAGCTTTAGATGCTGCAAGCCTTGTACAATGTATCCTCGACTGCTGTCCTGCCCCACACCCTATAACCTGCCCATCATAAACAAAACACACAGAATTAGACTGAGTATATTTCAATGTAACAAGAGAGATTAATAGATCCCTTTTTGCTTCCTCAGTTAAACTTTTATTTTTTGTAACTATATTGGTTAGCATATCATAATTGATCTTTACATCGTTTCTTCTTTGTTCAAATGTTATTCCAAAAACTTCTCTGCTTTCCATTTCCTCTGGCTCATAGGTTGAGTCAATTTTTACAATATTATATCTGCCATTTTGCTTGGTTTTTAAAATCTCAAATGCTTCTTTTGTATAATCTGGTGCTATTATACCATCTGAAACTTCCCTCTTTATAAGTAAAGCAAGAGATTCATCAACAGTGTCAGATATAGCTATCCAATCACCAAAAGATGACATCCTATCAGCTCCTCTTGCCCTTGCATAAGCAATAGCTACTGGGGAAAGTTCAATATCATCAACAAAACAGGCCTTTTTTAAATCTTCTGACATTGGCAATGAAATCGATGCTCCAGCTGGACTGACATGTTTAAAAGAAGCCGCTGCTGGCAACTTAAATATTTCCTTTAATTCTTTTACAAGCTGCCATGAATTAAAAGCATCTAGAAAATTTATATATCCCGGATTACCATTTAAAACTTCAAAAGGTAATTCCCCTTTTTTCATAAAAAGTCTTGCTGGTTTTTGATGTGGATTACAACCATATTTTAAAATTCTTTCTTGCATAAATCCTCTCCTATTTCTTAAAAAGAGTTTTCTTTGAATTTTTATTATATATCTTAATTAAAGTTAATAAATCTTTATCAAATGAAGAAGAAAACTTATAATCTTTTATATACTTAAAAAATTCTTCTTCCACATCATTAATATTCTCACCAAAATACTTCTTCCATCTTTCTTTGGAGTATTCTTTTTTACCAAATTTTATAACTTTATTTCTGCCAAATCTATTAATTATATATTCAGTAAATTCTTTAGCTTCTGGCATAACAACCATTCTTGTAAAAAGAGTTTCAATCTCAAAAATGCTAAAATATCTAAAAGGTCTATCAAAAAACTCCTGAATGGATACAAAAAGATCCTTTTCAGCAAGATATTTTACAGCAAATTTAAAAGCATCTCTCTTATCTTTTTCAGAAAAGTTCTCAATATATTTATCAATTTCCTTAACTCTGAAAAATTCTCTTTTTTCACCTATTTTAGACTTAAAATTAAGCCAATCAATCTCAATAAGCCCAAATCTTATAACATCATTCTTTATATCAGAATAATAATTGTTTCCAACTCTAAAAAAAAGAGAATAATAACTATCAATTTCATGCATTTCATTACTTTTCAAAGGAGTATAAAAAGAAAGTATTTTTTTTATTTTTTCAATATCAAAGTCACCTTTTACAAAGATTATTAACTTTTTATCATTATGTTTAACTAAAATCTGATCTGCTGACTTAAAAACCTCTATATTTTCCTTTGAACAACTAACAATAAAAAAAATTAACACTAATTTAAAATATCTCATAACATCTCAAGTTCTTTTTCGTAATTAATAAACTCAATATTATCTTCAAACCTATTTTTAATTCTTACGAAGCTATCCACATTCTTGAGAAATAATTCAATTATTTCTGGATCAAATTGTTTACCCTTTTGCTCATTCATAAATTCTAAGACTCTATCAAGTTCCCATGCTTTCTTGTATACTCTATCACATGAAAGTGAGTCAAATACATCTGAAACTGCAACTATCCTGCCATATATATGTATCTCATTACCTTTTAGCCCCTTAGGATAGCCTGTTCCATCATACTTTTCGTGATGTTGCAGGGCAATTAATGCTGAAGAAAGGAATAAATCATTATGACTTTTAATCAACATTTCATATCCAATTGTTGTATGGGACTTTATTATCTCAAACTCTTCATCTGTAAGTTTACCGGGCTTATTGAGTATGGAATCCGGAATACCGAGTTTACCAACATCATGCATAGGAGAAGCAAAAGTGATAAGCTTTATATCCTTTTCAGATAAACCTATAACTTCAGCAAGTATTTTTGAATATTGAGAAACCCTTAGAATATGATTTCCAGTCTCTTTTGATCTTGCTTCAGCAATTTCGCAAAGTCTTAAGATTACTTCCTTTTGAGTTGCTTCTAATTCCCTTGTTAAAAAACCTAATTCCTGATGTGCATTCTTTATGTATATTTTATCAAGCTCAAGCTGTCTTGCGTAAAGCTTAAGGTCATTATGGATTTTATATACTCTTTCTCTAAGAATATAAACAAGCGACAATACAAATAAAAATATTCCATAATGAGCCATAAAAGCGATTCTTGGAATTATCTGAAAAGCCTGAAAGATATCAATAAAACTAAAAAATACAATAGCAATAACTCCATAACACATTATTAAAGCTTCTTTGTTATTTTTAATGAATTTTAGATAGATTATATCAATTAAGCCTATCAATAATGTTATAGAAAGTAATATTTCGAATAAATCAACACTCTTTAAAAGAATATTATGATCAACAATCGTAAGCAGGCTAACTATAAGAGCAAATGATAGATTTAAAAAAGTTAAAAAGATAAAAATCTTTGTAAAGATATTTTTATTTTCATTTTTATTTAGTAAGTACATAAAATAACAAATGGCTGGAGACAAAAAATAAAGAGAAACAAGTTCAGCTACTCCCCAGAATATTGCATTATTACCGAATAAAAAATATCTTATCTCTGTTCTACAAAATGTCGTTATACCAAGTAGAACACTAAAAGCTCCAAGTGATAAAAATGCTTTATACTGACTTTCTGTTGAAAATGCAAGGAAAATTAATCCTAACCCCATTATTATAAAAAGCATTGATAAAATAACCTTATCAACATCACCAACAATAATTGACTTTATAATTTCAGATTTTTCTCCATACTTGACTGCTCTTGAAAAACCAATATTCTGAAAAGAAGAAAATACTTTAATATAAATTTCTTTTCCACTGGAATTATCTGGAATATCTATAAAATGCCTACCAAAACAACTTAGATTATTATTTTTACTTCCAAACTCATAGATTTTATTTGTTTCCAGATAAACTTCAACATACTGGTCAAAATGATAAGTATTTAATATTGGATACTTTGCTGAAACAGAAGGAAGAATATTTTTAAAAACTAAAGTTAGTGTATTACTTTTTGATATATATTCAAAATAAGTTTTATCTGTTGGCTTAAAATCTGCTTTTTTAAACTCTTCTGGTAATAAATCTCCTACATGATATTGCCAATTTGATAAAAATTTATATTCACCAAATGCAGGAGAAAACAAAAAAAGTAAAAAAGAAATTTTTAAAATTTTACACATGGTTTTAATTATCTAATAAATTTAAAAGAAAGTCAATCTTTATTCTATTACAATTTTCTCAAAATCTATAAGGTTAGAAAACATTTTATCTATCGTAGCAAGCAATGCAATTCTATTGTTTCTAATCTTTTCATCTTCATCCATTACGAGAACTTTATCAAAGAAATCATCAACAACACTTCTAAAATTTGATAGAGAAAGGGCAAAATTTTCATAATTTCTTTCTTCAAGGTATTTTGTTAACTCTTTCTCCTTTGATTTATAAAAGTTATAAAGTTTTATCTCCGCTTCTTCAAAAATTAAATTTTCATTAAAATTAACTAAAGGTTGCCCTTTTATTATGTTCTTTATTCTCTTAAAAGTAGTTGCAAGATTTATAAAATCATTTTCTTTTCTTAGCTTATTTATTGAATTTATTCTTAAATAAGCATCAAAAATATCAGATATTCCAAAATTAAGCCCGGCCTCTATCTCATCTGTTTCAAAACCATATTCTCTTAAAACCGTTTTTGTTCTTGTTGTTATAAATGAAATTACCTTTTCTAAAAACTCTTCCCTTGAAGTCTTTAAATATTCTTTGTAAAGCTCAAATGAACTCTCAAGTAGTTTCCCAACATCAAGGTGAATTTTTTCTTCTATTAAAATTCTTATTATACCAAGTGTCTGTCTTCTCAAAGCATAAGGATCCTTTGAACCAGAAACATAATTTCCAATTGCATAAAGTGCAAAAAGATTATCAAACTTATCCGCAAGAGAAACTAAAAGTCCTTCTTTAAAAGATGGAATACTATCACCACTAAACTTTGGTTTGTAATGCTCCATTACACTAACGGCAACATTTTTCTTTTCCGTAGCAAGGGCATAGTAATAACCAATAATTCCCTGCAATTCTGGAAATTCATACACCATATTTGTAACAAGGTCACATTTTGACAACATTGCAACCCTTAGAGCATCTTCCTTAACATCATTCCATCCAAAAATATCACATAACATTACAGTTAAACTTTTTATTCTTTCAACTTTATCATACATACTCCCAAGACCTTTTATAAAAAGCACATCCTGTAGTCTTGGAAGATAATCTATAAGCTTAATTTTTCTATCTTCATCAAAGAAAAACTTTCCATCTGAAAATCTTGCCCTTATAACTCTTTCATTTCCTTTAACTATTTCTTTAGTTTCAAATGTGTTTAAAACAATCAAAAATTTATTTAACAAATTACCATTTTTATCTTCTAAAGGAATATATTTCTGATGTTCAATCATCTCAGAAATTAAGACTTCCTTTGGAAGAGTTAAAAACTCTTCTTCAAATTCACCAACAGCAACAACAGGAAACTCTGTAAGATTGATTAAATAATCTAAAAGTTTTTCATCAAGTATAGGCTTTGCATTTAAAGTGGTTGCTTTTTTTTCAACATTTTCAAGTATTATCTTCCTTCTTTCATCCTGATTAACAATAACATATGCATCTTTAAGTGTAGATATGTAACTTTCCGCAGATTTTATCTCCAACTTTGAACTCAAAATCCTATGTCCGAAGCTATAATTCACACTTGAAAGATCTTTTATCTTTAAATTTAACTTTTCGTCTCCATAAAGTATAGTTATCCATCTCACAGGTCTAACAAAAGCAAAATCGCCACTTCCCCACCTCATTGTCTTTGGAAAATCAAGTGAAAAGATTGTTTTATCAAGAAAATCAGTTAACACCTCGGATATATCCTTTCCGCCTTCTTTAACTTTTAAAAAAACATAGCCATTTTCTTTAGTTATTTCTTCAAGTTTTGCTTTATTAGAGGTTAAAAATCCGCTTAACGCTTTAGAAGGATTACCATTCTCATCAAAGGCAGCTTTTAGAGATGGTCCTTTTTTTTCTAATATCTTTTCTTTTGTTTTATTTTTTAAATTTTCTATAATAATAGAAAGTCTTCTGGGAGTAGCATAAACATTAAAACTGGAATACTCAAATCCAAAAGATTCAATATGTTCTTTTACTTTATTTCTTAAATTTTCGATTGTCATAGAAAGAATGCCATGAGGAATTTCTTCAACTCCAATTTCTATTAGAAGTGTTTTATTCATCTTTCTCTCCATATCAAAATTTCGCATCTAAAATTATACTAATGAAGAGAAAAAAACACAATTTTTTAATCTCTGAAACTTTTCTTTCTCTTTTTTTCAACATATAGTTTTTCATCAACTATGGTAAGCATATGTTCAATCGCCTTAACTTCATATGGATTAAAAGAATTTACTCCAACACTAAAAGAAAGAATATAAGGTTTATTTGATGAAGAATTATATTTTTTCAACCCATTTATTAATCTTTTCATTATTGAATCTACAAGTTTCTCGTCCTTTTTTTTGTTTAAACTCATTACGACAAATTCATCTCCACCAACCCGTGCAATCAAATCAATCTTTCTAAAAGAATTAATAAGAATAGTTGCTGTTTCCTTTAGTGCATTGTCTCCTTCAATATGCCCAAGATTATCGTTTATTTGCTTTAAGTTATCAAGGTCTATAAAAAATACACATATCGGGCAATCAATTTTTTTCGCTTCTTCAAGCATTTTTGTAGCAATTTCAAAAAAACCTCTTCTATTATACAAACCTGTTAAAACATCTCTGTCGGCAATACTTTTTAATTCATAGTTATATCTTTTAAGTTCTTTATAAGCCTCTTCAAGTGCCCTGCTATAGCCAAGTTGTTCGTTCCATAAATTAATTATCTTTAAAGAAAGTCCTATGATTTCCTGAAGATATATGTATAATATATCATGCATTATATCAATATTTAAAACCATATATCCATAAAGTTTTTCTCTATTATAAATGGCAAAAATTGCAGTGGAAAAAATATTTTCTGGAAACAATTCCTTTTCTAAAATGTCTCTTGTTTCTATTAAAATATCTTCTTTATAATCATTTTTAAAAAGATTATAGTAAAAAATAATATCTGACTTTTCAGGCAATTTCCATTTAATATGATTTATTCTTTTGGGTTCGTTTTTAAATAATACGAGGGCAAAAAACTTAATGCCAAATAGAGGTAATTGCTCATATAAGATTTCCTTAAGTTCCTTGATGGTTGTTATAGAATATATATTTTGAGTTAAAGATCTAAATCTTTGCATAATCCATTCAATTTTAATTCTTTTTATTCCTTCTATTCTTTTTAAAACTTCAGCAGTTAAGTAAAGTACCTTTTGAAAAACTAAAACAATTTCACTATTCTTTCCTAAAAATTTATGAACTAAAAGTTCAAAAATATTATAAAAAGTATTAATGTAGCTTTCATCAACAGAATAAAAAATGAGAATTTTATTAATCTCTTTCAAAAACTTTTCCCCTGACAAATTGCCATTTATAAATGACAAAATTAGTTTTTCTATTTTTTCTCTCTCTTCTAAATTAAATTTCTCAACTCCAGATTTAATAAAAATATCTTTTATATCAATGTCATCATTTATTGTTAATTTAGCAACAGGAATACATCCACAACTCTGTCTTATAATAAGTTCACAATCAAGTTTTATCAACTCAGGAACATTTTTACCTTCTAATAGATCAATAAGAATTTCCAAAGCAAGTTCTCCCTGTTTTTCTATAGGTTGTCTTATCGTAGTAAGTGGAGGATTAATATACCTTATATCCTCCTGATCATCAAAACCCGTAAGTATTATATCATCTGGAATATTATAGCCAAGTCTTTTTAGTTCCTGAAATGCTGAATATGCCATATTGTCATTTGCTGCTACTATAGCATCTGGAAATATCTTCCGCTCATAAAGCATTATTCTAACCGCTTCTCTACCAGATTCTATTCTAAAATCTCCGGGAAAAACAAGCTCCGGATTAAATGTTATTCCTTTTTCATTTAAAGCATCTTTATAACCGGTAAACCTATCAATAGCTTCTGGATGTAATTCCGGTCCACAAATAAAAGCAATGTTTTTACAATTATGTTCTTCAATAAGATGAATAACCATCTCTTTCATTGCCTTTTTATTATCAACAATTATAGAAGGGCTCCCTGGAATATTTAAAGAAATACTAACCTTTTTAACATTATTATAAGAACTAAAAAATTTTACATACTCTTCATAACCTATATCGTTTACAAGAGCACCAGAAACAAAAATTAATCCATCAATATCTTTATAATAGACTAGTTCATAAATAATATTTTCATTAACTTCATAAAAAACTGGAGAATTAGGAGATTTTCCGACAAAAAAGATAACATCCACACCAAGTTTCTTGGCCTTTAAAAATATACTTTTCCACAATGGGGCTTGATACATCCCTTCAAGTTGATTAATCAAAATTCCAATTTTATATCTTTTCATATATCTTCACACTATTATATTTTTATAAAGATAAAAAGGCAAGTTTTATATGATTTTTGTGAGAATAAAAACTTTTATCTAATATGTCCAACTTTTTGTAAAAAAGTG
>FWWL01004811.1_pt1 | contig 21837 bp, 16 predicted proteins | sample 2228331 | NCBI WGS metagenome assembly FWWL01 (sample SAMEA103939775, study PRJEB20133) | metagenome | reverse complement strand
TCATCCGGCTGGCCGTCTTCCTCGTGGCCAGCCGGATGAACTTCGACCTCTCCACGCTGGAGGACCTCCGCCTGGCGGTGGACGAAGCTAGCAGCTACGCTATCGCCCATTCCCCACCCCAATCCCTTCTGGAAGTTGAAATAGAGCCCGGAAAGGAGTACCTTGAAATCGAGCTACGGTCGAAACTGACCGAGGACGGGGGAAAGCGGACTGCCATACCGGAATCTTTCAGCCGCATGATCATGGAATCCGTCGTGGACCATATGGATCTTCGTAGGGAGGAGGACACCTGCCGCATCCTGCTGAGAAAGAGATGCGCCGGCTGAGGGACACGCGCCGGGATGGGAAGCCCGACGAGGAGTTATCGGTGCGCGAAGAGGAGGAGAAGCGGCGGGAGAGGCGGGAGAAGGTCCGGGAGCTGTTCGAGCAACTGCGGCGGACCGGCGACCCGCGGATACGGGATCAGCTCATAGCCCTCAACATCCATCTCGTGGAATACCTAGCCCGTAAGTTCGCCAACCGGGGTGAACCCCTCGAGGACCTCCTTCAGGTAGGATATATCGGCCTGATCAAGGCCATCGACCGTTACGATTTGGACCGCGGCGTGGAGTTCAGCACCTACGCCACGCCCACCATCGTGGGCGAGCTGAAGCGCTACTTCCGGGACAAGGGCTGGGCCATCCGCATCCCCCGTCGCCTCCAGATGCGCGACCTGGAGCTCAACCAGGCCGTCGACCACCTCACCCAGGAGCTGCACCGCTCCCCCACCCTCCAGGAGGTCGCCGATCACCTGGAGATAAGCTTGGAGGAGGTGGTGGAGATCATGGAGAGCTCCTACGCCGCCAACTATCTGAGCCTGGACAACATGTACACCAACGAGGGCGAGGACCGTGGCTTCAGCCTCCTGGACTACCTGGGAGGGGAGGACGAGGACTTCTCCCTGGCCGAGGACCGGGACACCCTGGCCAAGCTCATATCCCGGCTCTCCGACCGGGAGCAGAAGGTGATCTACATGCGCTTCTTCCGTGGGATGACCCAGATGGAGATAGCCCGGGAGCTGAATATCTCCCAGATGCACGTCTCACGCCTTCTGCGCAAGATCCTGGACAAGCTGCGCGGCGACCTGGGCGTCGAGCAGGAGGCCTGACCCCGGTCGCCGCGGGAGCCCGAGAAGACCGCAGCCCCAAAACGGGGGCGATCGGGGGTTCGGACCCTGTGCCCGCTGCGGGGGACCGCACTCTCCGGTCCCCCGAGACGGTCCCCCGAGAGCCTCCCTCCCCCCCGAGGTCCCCCAGGACTCCCCGGAGCGGGAGCCTCCGGCCGGGAACGGGCCCCTTCTCTCGGAATCACGAGGTCGATGGGCGGCGGTGCCGGATAAACGGGAAGGGGTCGGAATAAGAAAGACCGGCTCCTTTCCCGGAACGTGAGCTCGGCGAGGCGCCGGGGGATTGGGGGCGCACCCTCCCCGAGGCCCTTCCCCGGGGATGGCAGGAGGCTCACTCCTCCCAGAGCCTCGGGTGTCCCCCGTCCGCGCCCAGCGGGACCACCCTTTCCGAGGGGAGCAGGGAGGCCAGCATGACCGCGTTGCGGGGAGCCTTACCGCGGTAGTGGTTGTTGAAGATGGCGTAAGTGCGCTCGGCCTTGTCGTCCAGTTCCAGGATGCCGGGAACCCACTCCCTGAGCTCCTCCTCGCTGTAAAGATAATCGTACCTCTCCCACGACTGCCGGTTGCGATCCCACCAGGTCTCGTAGTTGCGGCCGTGGAACCTCACGTAGCCGATGCGAGAGGTCAGGAAAACGTGCGGGCGCACCAGTCCTTTCAGGCGCGGCTCGTCGACGCAGCAGAAACCCATCCCCAGCTCGCGGAGGAGCTCCAGGGTGAGGTCGGTGATCCAATCCTCGTTGCGGAACTCCACCACCAGCTCCCGGTCGGGCAGCATCTCCCGGAAGCGGCGGAGGTAGTCCCGGTTGGCGGGCTTGTTCTTGAACCCCCAGGGAAACTGGGCCAGGACGCAGGCCAGCTGCCCGTGATCCTCCAAGGGGCGTATGACCTCCAGGAAACGCCGGAAGTCCTCCTCGTTGTCCTCGTAACGATGGGTGAGCCCCTGATAGGCCTTTACCACGAACTGGAAACGGATCGGGGTGCGGCGGGCCATGGACAGCATGGTGCGGGGGGAGGGAAGGGCATGCCAGGTGCTGTTGACCTCCACCACCGGGAAGCGGGAGGAGTAATACTCCAGCATGTAGCGCTTATCCTGGTCCTCGGGGTAGAAGTGTCCCTTCCAGTCCTGGTAGCTAAACCCTGCCGTCCCGATGTAGATCATCCCCGATACCCACTTCGCCCTCTTAATATCAATCCCCGCCGCGGGGAGGCGGCGGGGGTATGCAAACCGTTACCGGGGACCTCTCAGTTGAGGATCTTGACGTCGTCGATGGCCACATCCACGTAGCTGTACGCCACCCGCTCGTCCACGTTGCGCCGGTTCTTGAAGCGGAAGAGGAAGACCGTGGGGTAGACGCCCTCGATTACGCCCTCTCTCTCCTCCCAGTGGGTCTTGGGCTTGGACTCCTTGACGGAGATGCGCACCACCTTCCCCACCAGCTTGCGCATGTTCTCCATGATGTCGGCGATGTTCTGGTTCTCGATTCCCGTCGTCTTCATTCTCTACCACCTCTTGCCGTCCCATGATTGAAAAAAATATTATACCAGATCATCCCTTCCGCTCCAACATCATCTTACCATAGAGACGGATAATTTGGCGATTATGTTCCGCCAAAAATGCCCTCTCGTGGAAATGTTTCGCCTCCTCCTGAGATAAATCCTTCCGATCCTTTCAAGCCGCTTCATGTGGAGAGGCCGGCCAGGGCCTGCAGCGCTTCATGCAGGGTATCCACCGGGATGAGCATCATCCCCGTCTTCACCCCCTCAAGGTCCCCCTGGTTCTGTCGAGGGTACAGGAACACCTCCGCCCCCCGCTCCTCCGCAGACCTGACCTTCATGATCAGGCCTCCGACGGCCCCCACTCTCCCGTCCAGGAAGACCTCGCCAGTCCCCGCCACCCTGCGACCCCGGGTCAGATCCCCGGGCAGAAGGGCGTTGAGCAGCGAGAGGCTCATCATCAGCCCGGCGGACGGTCCCCTTATCGAGCCCAGCTCCCAGGCCACGCGCACCGGGGAGCGGTAGGCGAAATAATCGCGCGTGTAGACGCCGATCACCATCTTTTCCAGCTCGCCGTCCCAGATGGGCACGAGCCTCGTCTCCCGGACATCCCCCGTGAGCAGCTCGGAGGGGTCCGCCTCCTCCCCCCGCTCGAGGGCGGCGCTCAGCGCCTCCCAGTCTATCCCCCTCACCCCCACGGAGACCTCCTCCACCTCGGGAAGGGACGCTATCCGCTCCGCCAGATCCACTGATCCCCGAATGGGGACACCCCCCACGGACACGATCACCTCGCCGGGAGCGATCTTGCCCTGGGCCGGGGAGCCCTCGGACACTCCCACCACCAGCGCGCCCAGCTCGCTTACCTCCACTTCCTTCGAAGCCTCCCTCAGGGCCAGCACCTCGGCCGTTTGCCGGCTGAGCAGGGTGAGCACCGCGTCCACCCGGTCCTGGGATTCCACGTCCAGTTCCGGGCCCAGAAAACGCCTGGCCTCCAGGAAGTCGTAATCACGTCCGGCGAGGGAAAGAAGGCGGTCCAGGAGGTTGGATTCCCGCAAGCTCACCGAGGTGAGGAGGAACTCCCCCCGAGAGGTGTGGGTCTCCGCTCCCTCCACCTTCACCCCCGCCTGGAGGTCGAAGGAGGGGCCGGGTGCCTGCAGAACATAAGCGGTGGGGAAGGAGGTGACCAGGAAGACCAGGGGGAGCAGGAAGGCAAGAGCCAGGTAGGCCGTCTCCCGTGGAATTCGGCTTTTCCCTCCCTGCCGTGCCGCGCCCCCTCTCGCCCCGGACAGGGGCCGGAAGAGGGAACCTCTCCTCTGGCCGCCTCCCTTCATGAAACCGGCCCTCGACCGCCTTCACATGACCACGTCCGCCGGGCGGCCGCAGCGGGAACAGTTCCCGTCCTCGATACCCTCCACGGAAGCCAGGTAACCGCGGCGGGAGATGAGGAGGTTGCCGCACTGGGGACAGTAGGTATGGGACCCGTCGCTCACCGCCACGTTCCCCAGATAGACGTAGTAGAGCTTCTCGGCGGCGATCTCCCTGGCCCGCAAAAGGGCGGAGAGCGGGGTAGGCCGGATGGTCATCCGGTAGCTGGGAAAATAGGCGGAGAAGTGAAGGGGCACCTCCGGGCCCAGGGAATGGACGAAATCCACGAGGCGGACGAACAGCTCGTCGCTGTCGTTGAGGGTGGGGATGACCAGGTTGGTTATCTCCACGTGGATGCCCGCCTCCCTCGCCGCCCGGCAGGTGGCCAGCACCGGGTCCAGCTTGGACTTGCAGATGCGACGGTAGAATTCCGGGTCCATGGATTTCACGTCGATGTTCATGGCGTCCACGAAGGGCGCCAGGCGCGAGAAGGGCTCGGGGTTTATGGACCCGTTGGTCACCAGCACGTTGACCAGCCCCTTCTCCCTGGCCATCTGCGCGCATTCCAGCACGAACTCATACCAGATGGTGGGCTCGTTGTAGGTGTAGGCGATGCCCACCGAGCGGTTGGCCAGCGCCTCCTCCACCGCTCTCTGCGCGGTGAACTCCGCGGTGGGGGCGTCGTCCTGAAGCATGTGCCAGTTCTGGCAGAAGTCGCAGTTCTGGTTGCATCCCCGCGTGCCCAGCGAGTATATGGGCGACCCCGGATGGAAATGGTAAAGGGGTTTCTTCTCCATGGGGTCCATGGACCGGGCCATGACCCGGTTGTAGTTCTCGGTATAGAGCACGCCGTCCACGTTAACCCGGACCCGGCAGAACCCCTTCCTTCCGGGAGCGATGATGCAGTCCTGAGGGCACAGAAGACAGTGGACCTTGCCCTCCTCGACCTTCTCGTAATAAAGAGCCTCTCTCACCGCCGGCACCCCTTCCGCACAGCCCTATTTTACCCCGCAATGGCGATCACCAGATGGGAAAGCCCTCCCAGCAAAAGGGCCAGGAGGACCGTGGAGGCGGCCACCAGCAAGGAGTCCCGCGGCCCGAGTTCCCTCCAGAGCACGGCCAGGGTGGCCACGCAGGGGATGTAGATGGAGCAGACCAGGGCGAAGGTGAAGATCTGCCCGCGGGTCATGAAATCCAGAAGAGCGGAGCTCTCCGTGACCCCGGGTATGACCCTTGCGGCCAGCACCACCAGGAGGGCCAGGGCCATCTCCTTGCGCAGGAAGCCCAGGAGCAAGGCCAGCCCGGCCACCGCCGGAATCCCCAGCCACCATTCCGTCAGCGGGCGGAGCGGTGCGGTCAGGTGGATTATCCACCCGCTCTCGAAGAGGAGGCCCAGGACCACGCTCCCCACCACGATCAGGGGAGCGGCGACGTAAAGGAAGTCTCTGATGCGCAGCCAGGTCTTCTTGGCTATGCTCGTGGGCGAGGGGACGCGGAAGGGGAACATCTCCATCACCAGGCCCGCGGACTCCCCCGGAAGGACCCGGTTGAGGAGGAGCCCGGCCCCCACCACCAGGAGGAAGAGGATGGCGAAGAGAAGGAGGGCATAGGGCCATCCCACGAACCTGCCCACCCCGCCCATGATCACCGCTACCCGGGCGCTGCAGGGAACGAGGACGATGAGGGCGCAGGCGATAATCCTCTCCCGGCGGGTGGACAGGACGCGGGTCCCCAGGACCGCCGGCACGTTGCAGCCCACCGCGGTGATCAAAGGGATGACCGCCCGGCCGTGCAGCCCCAGCCGGTGCATCACACGGTCGGTGAGGAAGGCCACCGCGTTGAGGTACCCGCTGTCCTCCATCAGAGCCAACAGGACGTAGAAGACCAGCAGGTAGGGAAGGGCTATCTCCAGAACGGCCCCCAGCCCGTCCACCCCCCACTGGACGGTCCGGGTGAAAAGGTTGTCCCCCAGCGACGATTCCAGGACCCGGGCCAGGGGGCCGCTTACCGTCCCGTCCCAGAAACGGGAGAAGAGCGACGCCAGCTCGCCGCCCCCCCAGAAGAGGGCGAGGAAGACCACGCCCATGGCCAGGAGGAGGAGGGGCAGCCCGGTCCTGAAGGAGGTGGTGTATTCCCACAGCCTCTCCCCCCACAGCGGCTTCCGGTACTCGCTCCGCGTCTGGACCCCCTCGGCGATGCTCCCGGCTATGCCGTGCCGCTCCCGGGCCAGGATGACGGGGGCGCTCTCCCCGTGCTCCCTCTCGATCTCCGCCGCCAGTCTGCGGGCGTAATCCAGGATGCCCTTTCCCGCCTCCCGGTCCCCCATCCACCCCACGAACTCCCGGTCCTCCTCGAGGAGGAGTATGGCCAGGGCGCGCGGGGAGATCCCGTAGGGGGTCTCCTCCAGCTCGGACTGGATGCGCCGCGCCAGCCGCCGCAGGCGGGATTCTATGTCCGCGGCGTAGGAGAAGGGGATCACGGGATAGTCCTCCCGGCGTTCCGCCACCTCCACCGCCTGGGCCATGAGCTGGTTGAGGCCGTCCCCGCGCACCCCCACGGTGGGGACAACCGGCACGCCGAGGTACTCGGAAAGCAAGGTGACGTCGGTGTGGATTCCGGACTTCTCCGCCTGGTCCACCAGGTTGAGGGCGGCCACCACCGGGAACCCCAGGTCCAGGAACTGCAGGAGCAGGTAGAGGTTGCGGGCCAGGTTGGCGGCGTCCAGGATGACGATGACCACGTCCGGCCTGCCCTGCAAGACACCTCTCCGGGCCACCAGCTGGTCCTCGGAGACCGCCCCCAGGGCATAGGTCCCCGGCAGGTCCACTATCCCCAGGCGCCGGCCGTCGAACTCGGTGAGGCCCAGGTTGAGCTCCACGGTCATCCCCGGGTAGTTGGCGGTCATCACCCCCAGGCCGGTGATGCGCCCGAAGATGGTAGATTTTCCCACATTGGGGTTCCCGGCCAGGGCGAAGACGAACTCCGCCCTGGACCGCAGCCTCTCCAGTTCCTCCAGCACCTGCATCCCTACCGTCCGGCTGGTCCGCTACGCGGCCCGGGTCCCTTCCCCCTGCCCCTCTTGCGCGCCGGTCCCTTGCGCGTCCAGATCTTGGAGGCCACCTCCCTGCCCAGTGCGTACTGGGAGTCCCCTATCCTCACCAGGAGAGGGCCGCCGAAGGGGGCCACCTCCACCACCTCTACGTCCACCTCCGGCATCAGCCCCAGGGAGGCCAGGTACTGCAGCAGCTCCGGCTCGTCCTCCTCCACGCGGGCTATGCACCCCTTCTCGTCGGGGCAGAAGTCGCAGAGGGGTTTCACCTCCTCCTCGACCATGTGCCCGTTCTCGTCCGGGATGGGATATCCGTGGGGGCAGGTCTCCGGGTTGCCCAGCATCCGGGAAAGCCGCTCCTCCACCTCCGGGGAGATGACATGCTCCAGGCGGCAGGCCTCCCGGTGGGCCGTTTCCCAGTCCATCCCCAACATGTCGGTGAGGAACCTCTCCGAGAGCCGGTGGCGCCTGATGAGGGTGCGCGCGGCCCGCTCTCCCTTGGGGGTCAGGACGATGGTCCGACGGGACCTCCCCGCACCTGCCCCCCTGCCCTTGCCGGCCCCCGGCCCCTGGTAGCGGACGTAACCCTCCTTCTCCAGGCGGCGCAGCATGTCCAGCGCGGTCGGCGGGGTGACCTTCATGTACTCGGCAAGGCGGGCGGGGGTGAGGGCGTTCTCCTCGCAGCTGAGCTTGAAGAGCGCCTCCAGATACTCCTCCATCTTGTCCGTGAGCATCCCGGACCCTTTATCCTCAACGGTCCCCATCTCTCCTCCTCTCTACGCCTCCGGCCCGTGTCCAGAGCTATTCGTATGTCCTTCCCGTGTTGGACAGAACGGCCTGAGATTCGATACACGATCCGTATCTCCCGAATGTTTAGACTAATATAATATTATCGGTTCGACCGGTTTAATAAAAGGGTTTGTATGAACATGAGGCAAGAGATTCGCCCGCACCAGACCTCCGCGGTGTGTGGGCCGTAAAGGGCTCACGCGGCGCGCCGGCCCGCACGGCGCGGTGCCGGAGTCCCCCCGCGGGTACGGTTATGCCGCTAAGTCTCGGGATACGGACGAGGTTTGTAGGCCAGTCCCCCCGCGGACACGGGGAGGCCGCGGGAGAGATACGGGTTCCTCCCGGGGGTGTGACAGTCCCCCCGCGGGCACGGGGAAGTCGCGCCCAAGGCCCCGTGCGGCTTCGGGCCTACCTCGTGCGGTATCGGGCCTCCCCCGGCGGCACGGGCCTTCCCCGTGCCTCCCTGTACTCCCGTACGCATCCCATATACTGTATGCAGGAGCACGGGCATGGGTGCCGGGCAGGGGCACGGGCGCTGCTGGAGACCAGGTGGAAGGCTCGAGAGAGGAGACGCGGCCCGTCGGACGGCGGAACGGGGCGGAGAGGAGGCGGGCATCCCGGAGGGCGTGCGCCGAGACCGCTGTGAGGCGCGGGAGAGGATGCGGGGCTTCCGTGCGGCGGTCCGCGGGAGAAGCGGCGGACGAGGCACGATAAGGTAAGAGATGGGGACCCGTTCCGCCGTCCTCCGGAGAACCACCGCACGGCGGGTCGCTTTGGAAGCGTGTCTCGGAAAAGGCGCACAAATCCACGACGAGGGGAGGCGGCATGTTCGAGTTGAACGGGAAGGTGGCGGCGGTGAGTGGAGCCGGGCGGGGCATCGGCAAGGCCATCGCCCTGGCCCTGGCTCGCGCCGGGGCCGACCTTGTGGTCTTCAGCCGCACCGAGGAACAGTTCCAGCGCACCGCGGAGGAGGTCCGCGGGCTGGGGCGGAGGGCCCTGGGCCTCCGCGTGGACGTCAGCCGAAAGGAGGACGTCGATACCATGGTGCGCTCCGCGCTGGAGAGTTTCGGAAGGCTGGACATACTGGTCAACAACGCCGGGCTCAACCCCGTCTATGTCAGGATGGAGAAGATCGAGGAGGAGGACTACGAGCTCATCATGTCCGTCAACGTGAAAGGGGCCTTCCTCTGCTCCCAGCGGGTCATTCCGGTGATGAAGGAGCAGGGCGGGGGGTGCATCATAAACGTGGCTTCGGTGGCCGGACTCAAGGGCCTTTACAAGTGTAGCGCCTACACCGCCAGCAAGGGGGCGCTTGTCCAGCTCACCCGGACCATGGCCCTGGAGCTGGCCCCCTTCAACATCCGGGTGAACGCCCTCTGCCCGGGGTTCGTGCGAACGGAGCTCACGCAGGGCCTACTCTCTTCGGAGAGGGGCCGGGAAAGGGTGCTCTCCCTTATCCCCATGGGAAGGGCCGCAGAGCCGGAGGAGATCGCCCCCGCCGCAGTCTTCCTGGCCTCCGACGAGGCCTCCTACGTGACCGGGGCGGTGCTCTGCGTCGACGGGGGTTGGTCCGCCTGGTGAGCACAAGATCCGGGGGGGCACGGGGCTCAGGGACGCGGTTCGCGCAAGACCTTCAATCCGTGAGTCCTCTCTTCCGGAATGACGCCAGGGCCTTTCGGGCCTCGTTGCGCAGGACGGGATCGGGGTCGTCCAGATACTGCCGGATCAAGCCCACCGCCTCGGGGCCTCCTATCTGCCCCAGGGTGTAGCAGGCGGCGGCCTTGACCCGCGGGTGCACGGAGCGGCGGCGGAGGGAGAAGGCCTTGCGGCGCAGCAGGTCCTGCAGGGGGCCGACGGCCCTCTCCGGTCCCAGCCTGGCCAGCGCCAGGCAGGCCGCTTCCTCCACCCCGGGGTGCTCCTCGCCCATCGGCGACCTGCCCTGCACGATGGCCAGGAGGGCCTCCTCCGCCTCCGGGTCGTCGAGCGTCCCCAGCCCCCGCACCGCCTCCCGCCTCACCTCCGGTTCCTCGTCCCTCAGGGACTGCAGGAAAACGGGCAGGAGCGAAGGGTCTCCCGGGGACATCCTGGCCAGGGAACGCAGGGCCTGCTTCCTCACCTCGGGTATGGGGTTACCCACCGTGGACCTCACCAAGGCGAGGGCGGGGCCGCCGCCCATACCCTCCAGGAGCCTGAGGACCCGGACGTAGACCTCTTCCCTGGCGTTGGACTCCAGGACATCGGAAAGGGCGGAAAGGAGAGGGTCGCCCAGGAAACGGCATAGATCCGCAAGGCCCCGCGTGACCTCCATCTCCTCCTCTCCCTTGAGGCGGTCCACGACGTATTCCAGGGCGGAGTCCCTGTCCGTGCGCCGCAGCAGTTCCGCCGCCAGGGAGGCCATGTCCTCGTCGCCGCCGAAAAGGCTCTCCAGGAGTGGTCTCCTCACCCCCTCGACATCCAAAGCGCCGAGGGCCTCCTCGGCGGCCTCCCCGGCCCGACCCGCGCCCTCCGCCTGGCGCAGCAGCGTGCGGCAGGCGCGGACGAAGTCCTCCACCCTCCCCTCCGCGAAGGAGGAGGCCGCCGCGTCCCCCAGGAGGTGGAGCATCTCGGCCCGCACATCCGGGTCGGGTTCCCGGTCCAGCAGGCCCAGCAGCCGCCCAGTATCCGATACCACCGCCGGTATGAGACCCCCCAGGCGGAGATGACGCCCCATGCCGTGCAGGAATCGGGCCGCGCGCAGCCGAAAATCCGGACGGTCGCTCTCCAGGTTGCGCGACGTCACCGCCACGATCCTGTCCACCCATCCGCGCTCCCCCATCTCCAGGAGCTTGACCGCCACCTCGATGACCCGCTCGTCGTCCAGCCCCTCCAGTGGACGGAGGGACCCGCTGTCCCGGATACGGGCGACGACCGTGTAAGCCTCCATCTCCCTCCCGGCCACGGGATGGACCTCCGCCAGCCGGGCGAGCAGTCCCGACCTCTGGAGCCGCTCGGTTATCTCCGGGTGGTACCGGGGATCGGATTCGGCGTAGAGGTCGGCCACTATCTCGTTGAGGACGGCGGAGATGTCATGGAAGTCCTCGGGACCCATGCTCCCCCTCTCGTCCAGCAAGCGGTGGTACTTCTCGATCACCTGATCGGTCAGGAGGAGGACGTTCTCCCCCTCCACGGAGGAGATGATCTCCCTCCGGGTCGCCGCGTCGTCGAGGGCCCGGGGGGCTTCCTCGGAGAGGACCTCCACCAGCGTCTCCGGTTCCAGGGCGGCCAGGATGTTCACCATCTCCTCGCTGAGCGTCTCCCGGAGGCCCTCGTCCGCCAGCGACTCCACCAGGCCGAACATGCGGTCCACGGTGTCCTTTATCAGGCGGGCCTTCTCCGCCCCCACCCCGCCGCCCGACCTCTCGAAACCGACCATTACCGCCTGGAAAGCGGCCTCAACCCTCCGGGGGTCGGAGAGGAGCTCCGCCACCTCGCCGGGGGGAGCGTCCAGGGAGGGCAGGCTTCCCACCAGGAAGCGCACGAAGACCTCGTCCCTCAACATCTCCATGGCCTCCGCTTCCCCGCCTCCCTCCCGGGGGTAGGGAACCCCGTCCCTGCTCATGGAGACGTAGATCTTCTCGTCGACCCTCACGTGCTCCACGCCGCTCCTGGACAGGAGCGTGGAAAGCCCCTCTTCCAAACCCTGTTCGCGCCTGCGGCTGAAGACCTCCAGGAAGCCCCGCAGGTCCTCGTCGCTCAGGCCGCGCTCGAAGGTGATGCTCCTCGCCTCCCACCTGGCCAGCTCGCGCAGAAAGGACACGGTGTTGGGGCGTGCCTGGTCCCGCTCGTCCAGGCAGAAGTCGTTGATTAGGAGCTTTCCTTCCAGCTCGCAGAAGGTAACGCTGTCCCAAATGGCAAGGGCCCGCTCCAGGTCCTCTTTGGCCCGCCGGACGGATTCGCGGATGATCTCCGAGGTCTCCGGATAGAGGTGGTAGTTGACCATCGCCGCATGGAGAGAGCTCAAAATGGCCAGCGAGAGCTCGGCGATGTCCGCTTTCCTGGCTTCATCCATGGCCGTTCCACCCGTGTCGAAGGCCCTACCCACCTCGGGCCATACCCCCGCTATCCCGGTACAACACTGATTTCTATGCTCCATATCGGCATCCCTTCGTCCCCCTTTGACCCCGGTTACGACTTTCCGGTCGCAGGTTCACGGGTTGGAGGGATAAGGCTCGTGATGGGGGTCCCCGCATCGCTTGAAGGAACTCGTCCCATCCCCACCGGGGCACGAGGGCCACGACGGCGGCGAAGAGAAAGGGGGCCGTGGTTCGTCATCCAGCGTTGGTGGGATGCGGGGATGCTGTGCGGTGGCGAGGAGGGAGAGGCTCCCGCCTCACCGTGCGCGGCGCTCGACCGTCCTCCCTATCCACGCCGGGGCATAAGGGCCATGACGGCGGCGGCGCAGAGGGAGAGTCCCGCGCCGGTGAGAAAAGCCGGGCGGAATCCCGCCACGCTCCACAGGATGCCCATGAAAAGGGAGGCGGGAAGGACGGTCACGCTCACGGTGAAGTTGTAGATCCCGTATGCGCTTCCCCGCAGTTCCGGCGGGACCATGTCGGCCACGAAGGCCTTCAGCACCCCCTCCGCCAGGTAGTAGAAACCGTAGAAGGCGAGGAGCAGCCACGCCCAGGCGGCTCCCCGGAGGAAGGCGAAGCCCGTGTAGGCCAGGCAATAAATGCCCCACCCCAGAAAGATCACCCGCCTGCGGCCCAGGCGGTCGGAGAGGCTGCCGCCGGGGATGGAGACCCCGGCCTTGACCACGTGCAGCACCCCCCACAGAGCCGGGATGAGGGGCAGGGGAAAGCCCCCCACCTGCCGGGCCCACAGTAGGAGGAAGGCGTCGCTGGAGTTTCCCAGGGTGAAGATGAAGACGGCGGCCAGCAACCACCTGAATCGCCGGTCGAACGGGCGGAGGTCCAGACGCGGGAAGGGGGTGGTCTCCGCGGAAGGGCAGCCTCCTCCGTCCTCCCTGACCAGCATGAGGAAGAGGATTATCCCCAGGGCCACGGGAATCAAGGCCAGGGCGAAAAGGGCACGGTAGCCAGGGGAGAAGGCCGCGAGGAGCAGGGAGGCCACGGCCGCCCCCATGAGCGCCCCGCTGTGGTCCATGGCCCGCTGGTACCCGAAGGCTCGACCCTTTTCCCGGGGGTGGCAGGAATCGGCGATCAGGGCATCGCGTGGAGCTGTGCGGATCCCCTTTCCCACGCGATTGAAGAACCAGCCCACAAGGGCATGCCAGGGGGCCACGGCCAGGGCCAGCGAGCCGCGCGAGAGCGCGGAGAGCGTGTAGCCGCCGGCCACCAATCCCTTCCTGCGCCGGAGGCGGTCGGAGACCCACCCGGAGAAGAGGTTGAGCAGGCTGGCCACGGAGTCGGCCAGGCCCTCCACCAGCCCCAGGAACCAGGCTCCCGCCCCCAGGAACTCGGTGAGGAAGGCGGGGAAGAGGGGATAGACCATCTCGCTGGAGAGGTCGTTGAAGAAACTCACCAGCCCCAGGCAGAATACGTTGCGGGAAAGCCCGGCGAACCCACGATCAGCTCCCCCGCCGCGCCCTCCCGCTTCCCTCTTGCCCATCGCTCATATACCTCGCCACGCAGGAGTCGAGAACCTCTACCGACGACAGCGGGCTCGCCTCCCCGCACACCTTTCAACTATGCGTGATTGCGTCGGTGCCGCCGAACAGGCTTCCAACGACAGCGGGCTCGCCTCCCCGCACACCTTTCAAGAGCCTTATCCCCCGGGGACATAGAATATCCCCCGGGGACATAAAATTAAAAACACGTCGAAAATGACGGTGCCCAAGGTCTCACTCCCGTCCCCCGTCGACCTCACCGGCCAGGGCCTTAAACCGAAGGTGGTTCCGGGCGAACGGTCCGCCCCGTTCCAGCCGCCTCCGCACCTCGCATGCTTCCATCCGTAAAATTATTCGGTGGACAACGAGACCACCCGAGTCCGCAACCCAAACCGCTGACGGCGAGGGCTTCCACCCGTGAAATGATGCGGTGAACAACGGCCACGTTACACGGCTTTTCTCCCCCACGTCAAGGACTCGGGCCGATCCCATCCCGACACCTCGTTCGGACGTTCCTCGCTACCCCCTGTTTGCCGCAAAGCAAGTCCGGGAATTGCCCGCCATGTTTCCGAACCCGGGCGGGACCTACTCCGACCCGCCCTCGCCGGCCTCTTCCTCCGGGGTGAAGGGGTCCAGGAAATCGGTGAAGACGGAATCGCAGGGGTGGCCGTAGGTGACCAGCAGCCTCCGGCTGCGGGGGAGCATGATCAGGGAACAGGTGGTGGAGAGATAGGGCCCGTGCCGGCAGACGGTGTTGTCGTCCCCCCGCCCGCTCTCCCCGTGGTCGGAGAAGACCCGGAGCAGGTCCCTCAGGGTGACCGTCTCCATCTCCGACAGGAGCTGCTCCACCCGTGCGTAGCGCATCTCGCTGGACTCGTGGACCCGCACGCCACGCAAGGCGCGCACGTTGCGGCTGGTGTAGAAGGCGTTATGGGGCACGTCGTAGGAGAGCATCTCCCGGCACTGGTAATGATTGGTGATGATGAGCAACCCTTCCTCCGGTTCCCGCACCCCGCTGAAATTGGGAGAGAGTTCCACCGCGGCCATGTCCCCCGCGGCGTCCGCCACCAGGAGGATGGCTCCCCCGCAGCGCTTTCCACCGCGCAGGAAGTCCACCGCCTCACCCGTGGTGGTGCAGTTCTCCAATGCCTCCTGGACCAGGACGCTCACCGGTACGCTGTTGGTGGGGAGGTCCGTCCCCTGCCCCTGGTTGCACGAGATGCACAGGCCGTGTTCGTTGATGCCGTCGTGACACCCGGGCAGGGGAGCGATGGTGACGTCCAGGGTGGAAGCGGTATCCGCGGACCGGTTCAGCCGGGTGATGTAGTACGGCTGGAAGAAACCCGGCCGGTCGAGGTTCTTGATCACCACCGGCTCACCGAGCGCGGACCTCTCCGCGGAGACCCCCGCTGCGGTGCAGGAGACCAGGCGGTAGTCGGCCTCGGCCAGTAAGGCCTCCGCGGCCAGGGCCAGGTAGAGGAGACGCTCTCCCACGCCCGAGCCCTTGGTTATTCCTTCCATCCGCTCCCTCTGCCGGGGGTAATATTCGGCGAGGTCCTGTTCCATCTCGCGGAGCGCCCTCCTGGCGGTCACCGCCACGTGGGTCTTGAAGGGGAGGAAGAACGGCTTCTTCCTGCGGAAGGCCTCCAGTTCCCGCAGATGGCCGAAAAAGTGGTGGATGGCCTCCCTGGCCTGCAGTCCCTGCTGGTAACCCATCTCGTAGTGGTTGCCCCGCAGGTCGAAGAGGCGCACCTGCCGGCGGCCCGGCGTCTCTCCATCTCCCAGGGTGGTCCCCAGGTCCAGCGTCTCCACCGTCCTTACCCCTGTTCTCCGCTTCGAGACAGACCAAGAGAATATTAACCCACTGCGAAGGATCGCACTAACCCCCGCCGGTCCGTCCGGCGCCTGCGGGGCTGTGAAGCGGCTCCCCGGGGAGCGGAAAGACGACCCCGCCCCCCAACCTCTTATTCCCCGGAAAAGGCCTTTAATCCTTGTCCGGGTCGAAAATCCGCGGGATGCGGTTGAAAAGAAGAGGTAAAGGCGACCCGTTTTCTGCTATCCTCTTCCCATCCGGGTAATGGACTTCGTGTGTACGGGTGGTGGTCGGCGATGGCCGCTCTGGACGTCTCGCGTTTCACCGGGTGCCTTCTGGGTCTGGCCGTGGGCGATGCCCTGGGCATGCCCCTGGAGGGCATGCGGGCCACGGAGATACGAAAACGCATCGGCCGGGTCCGCGATTTCATGGACGCTCCCTGGAGGATGCTCAAGGCGGGGCAGTGGACCGACGACACCAAGATGATGCTCTGCCACGCCCGGAGCATCCTGGACCGCAAGGGGGTGGACGTGGAGGACACGGCGCGCAAGTTCGTGGCCTGGTTCGAATCCCGCGACTGGAGGGGGATCGGGGGTTCCACCTACGAATCCATCCAGAGGCTACGCGCCGGGGTGCAGCCGCGGGAAAGCGGGGCCCGGGGCGAAATGGCGGCGGGGAACGGGGCGGCCATGCGCATCGCCCCGGTGGGCCTGGTCGACTGCCTGGACCTGGAGAGGCTTCGCCGGGACGTGCAGGAGGTATCCGAGATCACCCACGCCAACCGGGAGGCGGTGGCCGGGGCCCAGGCGGTGGCCTTCGCCGTGGCCCGCGCGGCGCGCGGGGACCTGGACCCCCGATCGCTCATCGCCGAGACCGTGGAGTTCATCGGCCCCTCCGCGGTGTCCGACCGCCTGCTCCTGGCGGAGAAGTTCCTCGCCCGGGGGATGGAGGTGGAGGAGGCCCTGGCCCGCCTGGGGACCAGCGGCTACGTGGTGGAGACGGTGGCCAGCTCCTTTTTCTGCTTCCTGCGCACTCCGGGAGATTTCGAGGAGACGGTGACCCGCGCCGTGGAGGGAGGGCTGGACGCGGACACCACGGGGGCGGTCGCCGGGGCGGTGAGCGGAGCCTACAACGGCCTGGAAGGGATACCCGAGAGGTGGAGGCGGGGAGTGGAGGCCGCCGAGGAGATAATCCGACTGGCGGAGGGGATATTCCGTCTGGTGACCGACTCCTGAGTCGTGCGCGTCTTTTCGGTGAGCGTGTGAGCGATTTTCATCTCCGAGAGGGAGATTTTTTCCGGTGAACGTCTCCTAGGCCTGAGGCCGCTCTCGCCTTGAAAGCTGGCCACCGCCTTCTCCCCGGGTGTCCGTCCACCGATTCGCGGAGCTTGCGCCGGCCGCCAAGCGGCGGAGGGGGCCCCGGGAAGACGAAAGCATGCGTCCGTCGCGGGGAGAGGACGCCCCGCATGCCGGTTCCCACCCGGGGAAGAGGTGGGCGAAAAGCTCCCGTGATGCAAACGTCGGACGCGAGGGGCCTCTGTGGAGGTCGGGGAACGGACGGGGACAGCGCCTGCGGTGAGGGCCCGGGGAGTTTCGGGACCCGATCGCGGGGAAATAATATTAATAGGATTACGAGCAAACACGAGTAAAAACCGGGGATGACGGAATGAGCGCGACGGCAGCCGGCCGAGGCTTTCAGGGGGATGCGAGCCGGCGCCGGAGAACCGGGGTATCGGAGAACCGGGGTATCTCATCCTGAGGAAAGGGGGCGAAGATGGAGACTCCGGAGGTGGAATTCCTGCTCTACCTGCTCACCCGCTACATCCGCAACAACAACATCGACCCCGGCAAGGTGAGCGTGGCAGAACTCATGGAGAGCATCAACGTCAACCTCACCCCCATCGGCGGAGGTTGATGCCTCCGGACCCGCACCAGCAGGAGGATCGAAGCCGGCCTGGAGCTAGCCGGGGGGTGGGGCTCTATCAGGCGTCGTGTAATCCGGTGGTAAATATTTCCATCTGGCGACTTCCGGCATGTGCCGGAGTGACGTAGCCACCTCCTCAGGAAGGGGGTTCCTCCAGGAAGTAGCGGCGGGGGTCGAAAAGGCGCACGTCGTAAAGCTCCTCCCGGGTGGGAGGTTCGGCGCGCCGCAGCGAGGGCGCCGGACGCGGTTCCCAGCCGCAATGTGAGGAGATGACCTGGAGGGCCTCCCTTCCGTCCCTGGCCACGTGGGGGAAATAGGCGGTGAGCACGAATTCCTCCTCGCCGGGGGGTTTCTCGAAAACCCCCTCCGTGGTCACCAGGGTCCTCACCTTCCTTCCCGGAGCGGTTATGTAGGACACCTTTTCCGGGGTGCGCAATCGGTCCTGGGCCACGGTCACCAGGACCTCCCCGGCTCCCAGGGCCACGTCGCAGGCTCCACCCGACCCCACCAGGAAGAGCTTCAGCTCGGGTATCTTGGTGGAGTTGATGTTCCCGAAACGGTCCACCTGCCCGGCTCCCAGGGCCCCTATGGCCCGGCTGCCCGCGGCTCCCACCATGGAACCGAGGACGGTGAGGATATCGGTGAGCATGACGCAGGTGGGGATGTTGCGGAAGTTGAAGATGAAGGGGTCGGCCGGCCGGGGCGCATAACCGTAGAACCCCACCTCGGCCATGAGCTCCACCGGCACGTCCTCCTTCCGCAGGTCGTACCAGGCCTTCCAGGCGGCCAGGTTGGAGGCCCCTATGCCGGCCAGGATGGTTCGGTAGCCGGCCTCCCGCACGCGCCGGCGGAGCAGCCTCGCCGCCTCGATCACCATCATCTCCACCGGGGTACAGGCCTGGGTGTCGGGGATGGAAGGGACCCGGTCGGCGAGCTCGGAGACCCATGAGTCCCCGGCCGCCCGCCCCTTCAGATACCACACGCGCTCGTGTCCCAGTCTGGCCAGGTACTCCTCGTGGGACCCCACACCCAGGAGCCATTCCCTCACCCACTCCTCGAGGGTCTCGTCGGAGCGGCAGGCCTCCCGGAGCCGGAGCATGAACTCCTCATCCTCGGCGTAGGCGTCGAACTCCTTGATCCCCTGGTTGGAGGCCCCGGAGGGGTGCACGCCCATGGGCGCCGGGCACACGGCGCGCACCAGGAACCCGGGGACCTTCACGAAATGGGAATGGCGGCGCAGGAAGGAGGTGGGGACCACGTGCTCCACGGTGGCCAGGACCCCCTCCCGGGCGGCGAAGGCGGCGAAGACGTTCTCCGCGTAGGGTGGCGTGAGCAGCAGGTTGCCCGCCCGGTCCGCCGCCCAGGCGTGGATGAGGGTGAGGTCCGGGCGAAGGGCGCGGACCATGCCCACCCGGCTGCCGTCGGACATCTCCACCACTCGGAAGTCCGCCGCGTTCTCCTCCTCCATGGAGCTCCCCGCGATGGAATGGGTGGGCATCCACTCCACTCCCAGGGCCCCGGCCAAAAGGCGCTGGGGGAGGGTGAGGACCGTCCAGTTCTCTATCTCCAGGCGCCCTTCCCGGTAGGCCTCCTGATAAACCCGGTTGGGACCCGGAAAGGGATAGGAATCGCCGCAGAAGGTGGTGATCAAGCGGCGGGCCAGCCCCCCGTAGACCAGGAGCACCATGTTGGCTATGAAGCCCAGGGAGGACACGGTGAAACCGGGGTCCTTCCCCCAGAAACGGCGGCATATCTCGTAGAGCGCGGCGTTGGGGCGCATGTAGGCGTGCCCCAGGTGGAGGTGCATGCCCGGCCTGACCAGCTCCTCAACCGCCTGATGCAGGTCCTTAACTTTGTCCTCTGAGGTCTGGCACTCGGCCGCGGAGAGGATCTCCGCCACCCGGCCGGAGAAAACGCCGAACATGCCCTGCACTGCCTCCCCCTTCCCTGCCGTCCCTTCCGCGAACTCTGCTATACTATAGCACTATAGCACGACTTTTCCGGCGGGAAGGCCGGCCGGCACGGCTCCGTCCCGCCGGGGGGAGGGAGGCACGGCTCGCATCCCCACGACCACGGGAAGTCGATGCCGCCCAGCCGAGGATAAGACGCCTCCGGCCCCGGGCGGGATGCTCCGCTCGCCGCGGGATCGACCTCTTCACGCCGGTCCCGCGGTCGCTCCGCCGGGGCGTCCCCGGAATCGCCACCTCCGCGACCCGACGTGAGCATCACCGGCGAAGGGCGACGTGGAGTCCCCTGCGGTGTGGAGCCCGGCCTCGGCGGGGTCCTCGCCAAACGGCGGCGGGGAGCGACGGCGATTGCGGGTCCGGGTGAGGGGTTGAAGCGGCGGAGTCCCGGAATCCCGGCGGAGGAGGATGCGCGGAGCTTCCCCAGCCCAAGAACATGCGGAGGGGGCAGGAGTCCCCCGGGAAAATCGAAGGTATGACAAGTCTTTCCGGCCTCGGATGCCGGGCGATGCCGGGCACGACGGACAGAAGGAGTGAAGGCCATGCTGAAGAAACTCTTGACCCCCCTGCGCGTCAGGGACCTGGAGCTCAGGAACCGCATAGTGATGACCGCCATGCATCTCAACTTCACCCCCGACGGGAGGGTGAACGACCGCATCGTGGCCTTTTACGAGGAAAGGGCTCGCGGTGGAACCGGCCTGATCATCGTGGGAGGGGCCATCATCGACGATCACGCCGGGGCCTACTGGATGCTGGACATGCGCGACGACTCCTGCATAGAGGGGCACAGCATCCTGGCTCAGGCCATAAAGAAGCACGGCGCTGCCGCCGCCTGCCAGCTTTATCACGCGGGACGTTACGCGCATTCCATCTCCATGGAAGGAAGACAGGCCCTGGCCCCCAGCCCGGTGCCCTCCCGCTTCACCCGGGAGACCCCCAGGGAGATGACCGTGGAGGACATCCGCCGGACCATCCAGGCCTATGCGGACGCGGCACGGCGGGTCAAGGAGGCGGGCTACGACATGGTGGAGATCCTGGCCTGCACCGGCTACCTCATCTGCCAGTTCCTCTCCCCGGTGACCAACCTGCGCACCGACGAATACGGGGGTTCCTGGGAGAACCGCATGCGTTTCGGCCTGGAGGTGGCCGATGCGGTCCGCCAGGCGGTGGGCCCCGACTTCGTGGTCGGCTTCCGCATCGCCGGCCACGACTACATGGAGGGCGGGAACACCAACCGCGAATGGGCCCTCTTCGCCGCCGAGCTGGAGAAACACGGAGTGGACCTCATCAACGTCACCGGCGGGTGGCACGAGACCAGGGTTCCCCAGCTACCCATGTCCGTCCCCCGCGGCGGCCTGGCCTACCTGGCTGCTCACGTCAAGGAGAGGGTGACCGTTCCGGTCATCGCCTGCAACCGCATCAACGACGTCTTCGTGGCCGACGAGATCCTGCGCATGGGCATGGCCGACCTGACCGGCATGGCCCGCGCTCTCATCGCCGACCCCTATCTGGCGGAGAAGGCGTATGAGGGCAGGTACGAGGAGATAACCCGCTGCATCGGCTGCAACCAGGGATGTTTCGACCACGTCTTCTACCTCCAGCCGGTGACCTGCATGCTCAACCCCAGGGCCGGCCGGGAGCTGGAATACAGGGTAGAGCCCGCCGACCGCGTCAAGAAGGTGGCCGTGGTGGGAGGCGGGCCGGCGGGCATGAAGGCCGCCCTCACCGCCGCCGAGCGCGGCCACCAGGTGACCCTTTTCGAGAGGGCGGATTACCTGGGCGGTCAGTTGAACCTGGCCGCCGTGCCTCCGGGAAGGGAGGAGTTCTGGACGGCCATCGAGGACCTGGAGACCCAGCTGGACAACGCGGGCGTGGAGCTGCGCCTGGAGACGGAGGTCACCGCCGACCTCCTGCGCGAGGAGGGGTTCGAGGCCGTGGTGGTGGCCACCGGCGCCCGGCAGGCGGTCCCCGGCATCCCCGGCATTGACCTGCCCCACGTGGCCATGGCCTGGGAAATACTGGAAGGCAAGCGCGACCCCGAGGGCCGGGACGTGGTGATCATCGGCGGCGGCGCTGTGGGCTCGGAGACGGCCATGTACGTGGCCAGCATCGGCACCATCTCCCCGGACACCCTCTTCTTCCTCTTCATGAACAACGGGGAGGACGTGGACACCCTGCGCGAGCTCTGCAGCAGGGGGATCAAACGGGTCACCGTGGTGGAGATGCTGGACAAGGTGTGCCGGGACGTGGGCATTTCCACCCGCTGGACCATCCTCCAGGACATGCGCAACCTGGGGATCGAGGTGCGCAGCAACGCATCCGCCAAGCGCATCGAGCCCGGCCGAGTGGTGGTGGAGGTGGAGGGCAGGGAGGAGGTCATCCCCGCGGACACGGTGATCATCGCCGTGGGGAGCTGCCCGGAAAACCGCCTCTACGAGGAGCTCAAGGGCTCCGGCCTGGAGGTGCACCTGGTGGGGGACGCCAGAGAGCCGCGCAAGGCCATGGAGGCCATCCAGGAGGGATACGAGGCCGGGCTGAAGATCTGAGCCGGGACGTTCCCGCCCCCCATGCCGGCCGGACATGACCGGTATGGGTGGCAAAGGCCATCGGGTCAGCCGCCCTTCCGGGGGTAACCGAAACGCTGCAGGGTCTCCCTGGCCAGCTTCA